>NPIE01004454.1_pt1 | contig 14327 bp, 5 predicted proteins | sample 8637661 | NCBI WGS metagenome assembly NPIE01 (sample SAMN07420842, study PRJNA396082) | bioreactor metagenome | isolation source: sample BA12 brine-fed electro-methanogenic bioreactor BA | place: Japan: Kochi | collected 2016-12-09 | reverse complement strand
TTACCCACAAATCTGCGTAGAGCCGAAGTAATTCAGAGATGTTTTTTGAAATTTCCGGTATTGCCTCGGAGAGACCTTCTGTGAGCTGGTCAAAGAGTTCGTCTATGTCCTCCTCAGAGTCACTCAGATCAACGTGCAACTGCTCTTGGATAACCTTTTCGGATTTCAAGTCAACGGCGAGTAGTTGGTCTTCTTCGAAGCTCAAAGTAATAGCATCGTCTTGTACATTCACTAGATTGGCTTCAATCTCGGCCAATTGTTCATCAGTAAGAGAGACTCCCTTCTTTTTGAGTTTCCTTTGAATGAGTCTTGCGCAGAGCCTGTGGGGACTGAGCTGCTCTTGAATTTGTGAATCCCAGAATTCTTGTAATGTTTTCATAGTCACCAAATTGATCTCTATACCAAGGCCGCCTAACGGGTCAGCCTCCCAAAGGGGAGAGCGCAGCGCCGCTGAACGATGTAGCATGCCCAACCCCTCGGCACAAGCCCCCGCTGGAGAACAAGAAACCCGCCAGCAATTTGACGCCGGCGGGTGAATGTGTTATCCTATCTCCACCAGGGTGCCAGCATCACCTTTGGTCACCGCTCCGGTCTTTAGCGAGACGCGGAGCGTTTTCTATGCTCATAATCAGTATATAGCACTCTGAGAAAGTGGCAAGTTTTTAGTGGACATTTTCCGCAGCCGCTAATCATCGAATAGCGCCGTCGGAGCCGTGTTTTGGGCCGCGAATATGACCACTAAAGCATATTGGCGATTCTCCCCCCCTCCGCCAGAAGCAAGGCCCTCTCCTCCTGGTCTCCAGCTCGCTCGTCGTTCGGTTTCTCTACTCAGCGTCTCGCATCACCAGCAGCAGCATGTACACTGTGTACGGTACTCGCGATCACCCTGCTATTGGGACGCTGCCAAACCCCACGCACGGAGTCCCGCCCACCCAGAAGGAAGTGACACCCTGAGCCCGTTTCTGGTCGTCGGTCTGGGGTTGATAAATGCCCCGCGCAGCATTCCAGCGTTAGCGATTCAGTGGCCCCCTTTGGCCGCATATTAGTGATTTATGCCTGCACGATTGACAGACACACATCCCATAGACGTATGGACATCATTGAGCCAGAAGCCTCGGCGTGGTGGCCGGTATACCCCCGTGAGCTTGGGGAAGCCCTCCGCTACCGGCGTCCCCATCCTCCATCATCGTAGAAGATGTAAATGGCGCCCGTGTCGGTACGCAGCATCGATCCCCTCTGGAAAAGTTGAAGATCACCTTGATAACCGCGTTCGCAATCCAAGGCATTACCCAGACCACTTCGAATCTCCGCAATATTACACCACATGGTTCCAAAGCCGCGTTTGGGCGTGGGCGGGCATTGTGCCGGCGTATTGGCATCTACACAAGGAAACTCTGGACTCCCTTCTACGTAGGGAGCATGGGTGAAGATACGCCAAGAGCCGTCGTTGAACAGGACGAGAGCTTGGGCGGTGTCAATAGGCTCACGCCAGAACATCTTACCTTTCTCAAAAGTCTCCTCGGCTACCAGACCGCTAAACGCATTTCCCTGCGCACACCCCAACCGCTCCTGTTCTGCTACCCAGACGGCGGCAAAGGGACCGGTTACAGCCGGACAACTCGGGGTAGCCGTCGGAGCAGGGGTGGGAATAGAAGATGGCGTGGCAGTCGGAGCGACCGTAGAGGTTGGGGTAAGGGTTGGCGGGGGTGTGGCGGTGAGTTTGGGCGTCGAGGTAGGAAGCGACGTGGCTGTTGCCAAGACAACGTCGGAGCTCTCGATCGTGGGCGGGAGCCGGGGTGTGGCAGTCTCCGTGGCTTCGCTTAGCAGAGCCACCACCTCAGTTGTGGGGTCCTCCGTCCCCTGTATGATGGGGGAGGGCGTCCCAGTGCGCGCGATCAACCCGCTGCCGATCCCCATCATCATCAACAAGCCGAGGATCAAGACAACCCCGATCCCCCAGACCCCCACAGGCAGAGTCCGTCTTGAGACCTCAGGGGTGCGCGGGAAACCCTGCAGAGCAGCCATCATCTCTACGGCACTCAACCAACGTTCGTCTTGGGGCAAAGCCATCGCCCTTTGAATTACCCCGTCTACCTGAGGACTTACCAGTCCATTCAACTCCCTTGGCGTCTGAAATTGCTGGGGGAAGGCCATCCGCTCGGTGACCGAAGGAGGCGTGGTACCAGTGAGGGCATGGTAGAGTGTGGCGCCCAGACTATAAATGTCGCTGCGCGGATCGGTGTGGCCCGCCTGACCGCTGTACTGCTCTGGAGGCGCGTACTCTGGCGTCCCGGCCCCGCGAATGGTGGTGCGTGTGCGCGGATCGGCGGGATCCCAAAGTTTTACCAGCCCGAAGTCAACCAGGACAGCGTCCCCATGGGGCTCAATAACGATATTCTGCGGCTTGATATCGCGATGGAGGATGTGCTGGTCGTGGCAGTAGGCGAGAGCGTCCAGGATCTGTGTGGCCCAGCCAACCACTTGTACCTCGGATATCGCACCCTGCCGTGCGATGTGCTCCGCCAGGCTTTCACCCTCGATGAACTGCATGACGAGATAGGCCTTGTCCCCCTCCTCGAAGAAGTCGGTCACGTTGACCAGATGGGGGTGATTGAGACGAGCCAATACCCTGGCCTCTTGTAGAAACTGATCCCGCAGCCGGGAGAGTAACTGCGTGTCGAGCCCCGGCTGGGGCAGTAACTCCTTGATAGCAACGGAGATGTCCAGGCGTGCATCCTGAGCCCGGTACACCGCTCCCATGCCGCCTTGACCCAGCAAGGCCACGATGCGGTAACGCTGCTGCAAGATCTGTCCTGTCGTGAGCGGCATACGTCTCCCCCTGGCAGTTGCCTGGCGCTATTCGGGTGATTCCCCCCGGAACTCTACTGCCTCTTTGCGGGCAGGGTTTGAGAGTTAGGGGCCAGTCCCACTAATCAGAGCGCACCCGCCAACGTGCTACAGCCGGCGCCCCAAACTTTCCATGGTTGCCCCTGGTCAATATCTTAGCACTTTATGATGAAGGTACAACCAACTTGCTGCCTGGTTGGGGAATCTCGTCAGGCAGAGGGTATGAGTAAAACCGGCCCGGTACCCTTCCCGAGCCGGTCAAGATCCCCCCTATCCTTCAATCCTCCAGCAACGCCGCGATTTCGCCCAGCACCTGATTCAGACTCGGCTGCTCGGCCGGCACAGGGCGCTCAGTCGGACCCAGATGCTTGTGATGGGGAAAGGTAATCATCTGGGGATAGTGGGGGGCATTGTCGTAGCGAAAGATATGCGTGCCAGAACGGGTATACGTGTAGGCGTAATGTATCCGCACCGGATAACCTAGCTCCGTGTTGATCGTCTCGTAGATATCCAATTGCGAGCCATCCCAGAAATACACGCGGCATTTTAGCAAGCCGTTATAATCGTCGGAGGCCAGACATAACACGGGCTCCTCAAGGGTGCTTACCTGAGGTTGCTGGCGCAGACTGCGCTCTACCCCAGCAAAATACGCATCGATCCTCATGCCTCAACTGGAGCGCTGTTCATCAACTGGCGTACGGGCAACGAGGTGAGGTAGAGATGATACAGGCCCGCCCACAACATGAATTCTGGATCGTCACCCAGCAGCCCGCTCTGATAGCGCTGGTAGAATTCGATGGTGGAATAGCCATGGCGCGTTTCATAAGCGCGTAGACGCTCGCTCAACTCCTCAAACGACTGCCTCTGTGGCTTGAACATAGACACCTCCGTTTCTCTCCCCTCCTATTGTAACATAACCTCAGGGATTTCGGGGCCAAGTCCCCTGAGCAGGAAATTGGTGCCGGCCACACAAGTCCAATCACTCACCTCCGGACCTCATGCTTCAACGCCGTGCAGAAGTGAGGACAAGAAATCACGCACCAAACCACGTTTCAGTCGGTCATGGTAAAGCTGATTACGATAATTGCGCAGGCATTCATAGCAACTGGTCTCCTCACCACATTCACAGTGTTCAACGCGCTCTTTAGCCTCCAAGAACACATCTTTTATCTCGTCAGCAATCCGCCGTACATGTCCGGCCCCTCCCGGTACCGCGTCGAAGAGTACTACTGCCGGGGGGAGATTGACATTGTGGCGGTATAAAGTTCCATCCAAATCCTGCCTCCGAATACCCAGTGCTTCGCTTGCTCCCTCCAGTAAAGCATAGAGTAACGATAACCACGTCTCATAACCGGCCTGTGATGCCAAGCGTCCCTCAAAACGCAGCTCCAGAACATCGGTTAGGAATTCGTGTCCCAGGTGATAGGGATAGAGTTTGCCTTTGCAATCTTTGCCGGTGCGCGGGTTATTATGCTTGGTATTGATCCGCCCTCGCTTTCCGGAAGACTCCGCGGGGGCGGGCTTCGCGAATCCACACGCCTTGCAGATACGAAAGCCACGCCCGAAGCGACCTGGATTCACAACGGCCAGCTTGCCATAGCGAGAGTACCGTTGTAAGACTGTTGATAGGTCACTGGAAAGCGCAGTCGCGATATCGAACTCCGGCTCCTCCACGCTGTTCTCACCTTCCGGATGCGGCAATGCATATTCGGCGAAGTAGACTCGCGAGGAATAGAAGCGCTCAGGGCGCGCCTCACCAGAGGGCCGAGGCGGATCGGCCACGATAAATCCAAACTCCGGAATGATAAACTGCCCATACTGCTTGGGCCAGCCAAAAAGACTTCCACCACACGAGGTGCAAGGATCTTCGATGCGCCTCACCGAGCGATGGAAACGGCCACATTCAGGACACACGGCATAGAAATAGGTGGGCCATTCTCGATCCAGCCGCTTATTCAAGCCACCACTAACCCAGATGTGCTTGGCCGCCACCACTTCACCGCCAGGCGCATATTCTGCAATGGCAATACGCAAGTCCCGCTGCAACTCGATGCGTTGTGCAACTGCTACAGGAAGGTGATTAGTTTTCATTTCGACCACATCGGTGGGGAATCCATATTTCGGCAACACGTTACGCGATCCCAAGAAGCCCAGCAGATGCCGCCCGCGCATGGTACAGGCCACCCGGCGAAAGTGCTCTCCCCGCCGGTAATTGCGCTCCTTGACTGCCTCCTGCTCCAATTGCTCCAACAGCGTCAGATCATCGGTCACCTCTTCAACAGCCAAATCCAGGATACCATCACCCTTTGCATTCCACAGCTTTGTCAGCCAACCCCAGTCAGAGAGTTCCAGCTCGCTCTGTAAGGCCTCAGGCACGATGCGCATCAACGCTTGCTGGAGCCGGAGGGGACGAGAACCAACGTACTCCCGCAGCAGGTCAGGCCCCGTTATTGCGCCATTCTCTGGAGCGAAGAAGTCCCCTACCCTGGAAAAGTCTCGGCCTTGTTCATCGCGCGCCCAACGGAAGAAGGCAGAGAACAGTACCGAATGGACGTGGCGTCGTACAATTTTTTCGTTCGTCACCACCACAACAGGAGGACGAATACGTCCCGCGACAATGCGTGTCGGTCGGGCATAGTGGGACAAATCATGAGAGCGGCGTTGGGCGTAGGTCAAAGCAAAGGCAGCAGAATCGGTGCGACGCCCGGCCCGGCCTGCACGTTGGACGTAGTTAGCCGTCGTCGGTGGCACGTTCCGCATCAACACCGCTTGCAATTCCCCCACATCCACCCCCAACTCGAAGGTAGTGGAGCAACTCAGTGCATTGAGCTCGCCTCGCACAAACTTCTCTTGCACTTCGGCAGCGGCAGCACTAGTCCACTGCGCGGTATGCTCCTCGGCAGTCAAGGGGATGGGCAAAAGCGTGCGATAAAGATAGCGATAGTGGTTTTCGTTCCAATCTGATGCAATCTTATCCACCGGTTCTAATGTACCATCGCACCGATAGGTAGGGCAAAGGTTTCTGAGATTGATATGCGAGATACGGTGACACCGGGTGCAACGGTAGAGCGGTGTGTTCATCTCCTCCTGCACGACGACTTCCCAGAACTCATGGCTGAGACGATGGAGCACGCCAACCCGGCTTCGATTTTCACCGGACAGGTGCTCGCGCCATACCGGACTCCCCTGGGTGAAAGACTTCCAGATTCCCCGCAGGGTTTCCAGTGCCACTTTCTGACGCTCTTCCGCTGAAAGACTTGTCGTCTGCTCCAGCAAGCGCTGCAAGATGTCCAAACGACGATTGTTACCCCGAGTTGGCACCCAGCTAAAGATACCCTTCTTCGAGTCCGCTCGATCTTGCCGCACGAAGAGTTCCCGATTGCGGGGGGCGAACGCCTCATCACGGACATCAACGCTCAGTGGAAATGTGACTGCGCCTTGAAGACGCAACGTATCCAGAAGCAACGCCAGCAGGTTCCACGCTTCATCATCCGTCAAATTCCAGGGTGCCTCAAGGAGGGGCTGTGGCGGAAGCCATTTTGCTGGCTTCACCAGGCGGAATTGAATCAACCCCAGCCCCTCCAGGCTAATACGATGATCCCAGGCGACCAATTCCTGCACCAGCCAAGTGGCCATCAACCGCTGGCGTTCATCATAGCTCTGGCTTTGACTGAAGAAGCCGGCCTTCTCCGCCTCCCGCTGGAGTCGGCCAATCAGATCTTGTAACCGCAAATGCCCCGTCCGCCCAACAGGGTCCTCTGTTACTGTTTTCAAAATCAAGCGCCGTCGTAACACCTGTCGGTAAGTGCGTTCCAGATAGGGGGCAAAGAAGGCCGCATCCTGCCGGCTATCGGAGAAAATCAGTAGCTTGCGCCCCTCTCCCGGTAGTTCCTCCAGGTCTGGATCTAGGGAGGGGGGCAACTTCTGATAGAGTGAGGTCGCCAACACACTGACCGGGGCATCCTGCCCGGTCAGAAAGCGATAGATGATACCGGCATTACTGCGCGATCCACACGAGACACAGCGCCGCAGTTCAGGCTTGCCCTGTAAATCCACGCGCTGCAGCACAACCCGGGGCGCAGAGAGCCCACACTCACATCCCGGTAGTACGTTCCGCCCCGGCGCCAGCGCACCACATTTCAGACACAGTGTGTACGGCTCACAAATCTCAGCCGCGATTTGATCCAGGTCTTCGCCGGAAACCACTACTTCATCTTCGTCCAACACTACAGTCTGATCGGCAAGCAAGAAGTAGCCAGTTTCACTCCCAGGCCCCTCGGGTTGGCCCGTCAGATGGTGCAAATAGAGTAACCGCTCACCTTCCGAAGAACGGGTGAGCCGGCCCACCACGTAGGCTGCGCCACAGCGGACACAGGTAGCCAGCTCGACTACCTGATGAGCACAATGCGGACACTCTTCCTGGCGTGTCAGATACAGGCGAGGAGGGCCTGCAGCTGCGTCCGTATGAGCTGCGGCATGCAGGCAACTAAATGCCCCTTCCAGAGCCCGTGCAAAGACATGATAGCGGGCCGGGAGCAGCGAGAGGCTTGCGGAATTCGGTCGCGCACGCACCGCCAGATCCACCAAACTGATAAGACGTTCCTGGGGTTCTTCCTCGGCGGGGAAAATATCGTCTGCCAACTCTTCCAGAAAATAGGGAGTTCCAGCCAATCGCTCCTGAAGGGCGCGCATCCGCCGGTCACCACGCAGGACAAAGTAGAGAAACCGGTTCACGGCTGCTTGTCTCTCCCCAACCGTAGCCTCCTGCCGGGCAGTGGTGATGATTAGAGACGGCACTCCGTTTTCCACAGCGACCCGTGCCAGCTTCCCGATCCTATCTACTGCATCCCGTGTCCCTGACAATGCCTGCTGCAAAGCCGCATAGAGTGCAGCCGTACCCTGGCCCCAGGGTGTGCCCAGGGCCGCCAAGGGCAAATGGGTCGCCTCCACCACATCCTGGCGCGCAGGGTCCTCGTCCTTCCATTCAAATCGTTCGCCGAACAGTTGCGCACCGAAAGCCGTCACCGCGGGAAAGTCCTGCACCCCACGCCCTAGAGTTGCACTGGTCGCCATACACTGGAGACGCCCCGGCTCGCTGTCCACAATGCGATCCTTCAGACGGCGGAGCAACATGGCGATCTCAATACCCGAGGCGCCATCGTAGACGTGGGCCTCGTCCAGGACAATGAAACGCCAGCATCTTCCCTGCTCTCCATCAAAGAACTCACAGTCCCGGGGCCGGAGCAGGAGATACTCCAACATCGCATAGTTGGTCAGCAGGATATGAGGCGGTGCGTCCCGCATCTGCACCCGGCTGATCAGCTCATGCTCTAGGCGGAGCTCGTGGGGGAACTGATCTCGAAACGCTTTTTCAGCAGCGTCATCCTCCTCCTTTGTCTCACCGGTATACCGCCCGAAAGTAATGGCTGGGAAATGCTCCAATACCCGACGCAAACGCTTGAGTTGGTCGTTAGCCAGGGCATTCATGGGATAGAGAAACAACGCGCGCACACCGGGTTGGTGCAGCGTCCCAGCATCTCGCTCTCGCAGCAGATGATTCAAAACAGGGATGAGAAAGGTCTCCGTCTTTCCGCTTCCGGTACCGGTAGCGACGATCAGGTTACGACCTAGCTTAACTGTTTTGCTGATTCCCTGATCCTGATGTAGATAGAGCGGTCTTTCCAACGGCAGCGCATCCGAGCAGAGTTCGCGAAAGCCCGGATGGAGAAGGCCTTCCCCAATTAATTGCGCAATACTGCGTCCACTTTCGAAAGGCGGAGATGCTTCCAGCAATGGCCCTTTGAGCAACAGCTTCGGCGTCTCCAAAGCCCGCCATAGTTGTGTTCGCAGTTCCACTTCTTGGAAAGGGTAAATGGTCTTCAGATAGCGCAAATAGCTATCGCGGATCAAGTTTGTGGTTTGTAACGGATGAAGACTCTCAGACATCCTGTTTCTTCCTCTCTTTCAACCTGCTGACATCTCAGTCACGACCGACAAGGAGGCTCACTCTATCTCATCCCATTTATCCAGAATTCCCAGACCCTGGTTCAATGGTAACCGCAGGCTGTATTTCAGCTTTCGTACGGAGCGCCTCACTGTCTTCTCCTTGCGATGGCTAGGTCCAATACCATCGTGAGCAATCCGATCGTGTCGCTCTACGATTAAGTGGGGGTCCCGTGCGGAGAATCCATTACATTTACTACAGGTGTGGATGGCCTCCGCATCGGTAAACGTGATTAGTTTTCTCTGGAGGTCGATGACAACTGGTTCAGCGTCTACGGCGGGTCGCAGGGTAGCGTGGAGATGATATTCGGTCTGACCAGAAAGAAACTGTTGTACGGTAGTCCCTGCTTGATCTTCGATGTGCTCAATCCGCCCCCAACCGGCATCTGTGTACACCCAGGTACCCACCTGCACGAGCGGTGTTTTTTCCCCCAGCTCTGGGGCGAGGGCTTTAAGCAGGCGGAGCGCGGCAGGATGGTCCAGCTCCTCCTTCAGAATCTCAGCGCTGAAGGCAGCGTTGAGGGCCAACAGCGCCGTCGCATCAGTGTCGGAAAGTTTGGCTTTTATGACCCAACTCACCACTGTCTCCGGGCCCACCCTGTTGCCCCTGCGAATCAACTGCTGCACGGCACGCAAGCGGATGGGTTCATCATCGACCGCTAACAATTGCTGATAAGCGACTACAGGCAACGTTTCCGCTTGTGGTAGATAAGAGAGGTAGGTATCGAACTGGTGTTTCTCGATGTCGTTCGCGGCTTGCAGGGTTAAGAGGCGTTTAAGCCGCTGGACAGCAAAGAGTTTCAAGCGCAGGGGGTGGGCCAGATTTTCATCCTCAGCAGCCTGGACCAGATCCATCAAAGCCAGTTGCTGGGGAATAGTCCCGGCATCGAGGTGTTGGTAACACCACTGCCGGTCTGCCGCCGCCTGCTCCGCCGCGCCCAGGTCCTGACAGACAGCGGCTCGCTCTAGTATGAACTCAAATTGTGCCCCCTGTTGCGCGATCCGTTCGTTCAGGATTTCCCATTGCCGGTCACCCGGAATCAGTTCGACATCAGCCGTACTTGGCGCCCCCAATACAGGGCGTTCGGGATACTGATTTTCGGCGGCCCAAGGATCAACGACCAGGAATTCCAATCGGTATTTGCCCGAACGGAAGTCCTCAGGCTCAATCAGGAGAGAGAGACTGCCATCAGCCTCATCCGGGATCGCTCTCTCCTGAACCAGATCCCAGGAGCGCCAGAGAGGCCAGAAACGCACCCGGCGATTTTTCAGGGGTACAGGTTCACGCCAGGTGAGATCAAAGAGCACTTGACCTCTCAGCTGCCTCGAAGCCAGTTGCACATCCGCTATCGCCAGTGTCTGGGTCAGGCTCACAACAGGCAGCCGATAGGGGCCATCCTCGCCGGGCAATCCCCAGATAACCAACTCCCACCGGAGTACAGGTGAGCGGCTGGCACGCAGGGTATCGAAAAAAGCACTGAGGTCGAAACGGCAGAATTTTCGTCCCTTAGCGAGCATCACGCGGCCCGTGGTCTGACGTGGCTCCCCTTCTAAATTCAGCAGCCGGAGTTCCATCTCAACCGTCTCCGCCTGCCGCAAGGGAAGCCGGACCAGCAGAAAAGGAGACTGCAACTGGAGAATTGCTTCAATGGGGTGCTTGATGACGCGCTCTGTCCATATCCCCCGACGCGCCTTGCTTTCCTCATCGACCAGGGCCCAAGAGAGGCGACGGAGAGAGATATGAATCGGGACCCGCACGTCTTGCTCTCTGGGATGGGGATGGACGACGGTCAATTCCACATCCCTCACGCCCGGTTCCACCTCTACCTCGTACTGCCAGCTCGATTTTTCTCGCTCAATCAAGTCGATCCGGCAGGCAGATTCCTCACCCTGACTCTCAATTCGATCCCCCGCCCGAGTCTCTATCAGGAGTAGTGCGGGGGAAGAACCCTCACGCCCCGCCGGAAGATAGAGCTCCTCGTGACCGCAGAGCACAAAATGGGGCAACATCCGCAAGGTAAACGCCACATCACGTCCCAAAGGGCCACGTAACTCCACCGAAAAGTTTCCCCAGGCTTCTTCGCCCAGCAGTGAGGGAAGACGCAAGGGTACCTCGACGTGATTCTCTGTCACGATAAGCGCTGGCATTAGCTCCGCCAGAGTCGATGCAACCTTCACCTCCGGGATGGCTGACCACTTATTACGCACCGACAACCGCCAACGCTCCAGTTCTTTTTCCAGCGGCAGTCGTCCGGAAAGGGGCACCCGGAGATGCGGGGGAACACCAATATAGATCGGTGCGCGCTCTTCACTGCTCTCCAGTGATAAACGCTGTCCACCCGCCAGAGAAGGGCGCCGGGTCGCCTCATCCGGGCGCAGAAAAACCTTGACCTCTTTTTCCCCAGCACGTGACAAGTTCAGGCGGGTAGCAGCGGTCAGATCCCAGATTTCCCCCCGGAAGTCCGCCCAACCCCAAGGCAATCGGGGTAGCTCTTCAAGCTGCCGTTTTTCTCCTTCGATTACCAGCGCACTATTGGCCGGATAGAGAAGCCCCAGGATGCCTGCTGGAAGCGACCGGTTCCATGAAAGCAATGTCCCCCGCTCAGGATCGAAAACCAGCAACGGGCGCTTTTCATCGAGGCCCTGATAGTACCAACGCCGTTTCGCCTCTCCATCAACCAGGAACGTGACCTCCAGACTGGTCACCGGATGGGTCAACGGAAACGCCTCCGCCTCTGTCTTCCGGTCAAACCCCACACGCCGTACGTGAACGGGCATCCTGACGATCTGTTCCTCCGCCCTAACCTCCCATTCAATACACGCCTCGAGTCGCGTTGCCGGAACCTGTTGCGGCGGGAATGCGACTAAGACTCCTTCCCCCCAAGGATCGACCAACACTTGTGGCTTTCGCAGTCGCCACCGCTCTCCTGTATCCCGGACCATCTGTGCAGCATCCTGCTCCGCAATCCACGCTTCATAAGCCGTCACCACCCGTTCTGGTAACCCTACCTCGGCAGCGCGGGGCACAACACCGGTATCCAGATAGGTCCAGGCCAGTTCACGACACCGCTGCACGAAATCCTCCGCCACCTGCCCACCGGAGGTCAGAAACCGGATCACAGGCCTATCTGTAAAGTGACGTATGCTGGATTGCCAACCCCATTCCTCGATCAAATCCGCGGCCGACATATCAACGTATTCAGTGCGAAGGACAGAAGGCTGTAGCATCCGGCTGAAGAAATCTGGCAAGCAGTAGTTAGGTATGCCTCCATGAGCCAGAATCAGACTTACATAGCGGTTGGCCTCGGCCCGCATATCATAGAAGAGAGGCAGCTCCAACGCTTTCAGAGTCTCTTCGAAGACCTGTCCCAGCCGGGTCGTATACTGGTGCTCGAAACCCGTCACCTCCATAACGCCTGTCCAATAATCGCCCCCTTCATAGCCATACATCCCCTGAGCCACCAGATAGACGGAGAGGGCGCAGGGATAGTCTGTGCGGAGGACATCTGCCGCGCGCTTGGGTTTGTAGCCCCGCCCCCGTGCCCCGAGAAACTTGCCTAATGTAATACGCTCCTGGTCGGTGAGAGCCAGCTCCCCCAACAATTCTACCTGACCTACCTGGGCACGGAGATACTGCTCCCACTCCTCTAAGGTTATAGGTGCCTTATCAGAACTCTGTGTTGACGCCCATTCAATGACCAGCTTCCGATCCCCTGTTGCAGTAGCGGGGATTAAGGACGAGGCTTTGCGTTCCTCCTCTCGTTCCGCTATTGCGGCCCCCTGCCTAGAAACACCAGTGTGGTACTGGGTCAATTTCAGCTGGATATCAGCCAGTGATTTTGCACCTAGGCGCGGAAGATCCAGAAGCTCGGTCTCAGAGAGCAAAAGGAGTTGCTCGACAGTATGGATGCCAGCTCGACGCAGTGCGTTATAGGCTCTCGCGGTCAGGTTGAGCACCCGCAGGGGAATTGTTTGCTCTTGAGCTGAAGGGGTAACAGGTGGCTTGGTCATCCTATGGCGCGCTCCTGATTCACTATCCCTTGTAATGTCTGCCGAGGGCAAACCGCGTATATGAATCTCCGACGAAGACCTTGTAGCCGATGTGGAGTGCGCGCTGTCAACCGCTCGTGACACAGACAGTACATCCTAATATTCAGTATAGACGCCCGCTCTTGAAAAGTCAATTTCTTGCAACAAACTCTACCGCAAATGTGATACAGTTGAGAACCTCTTCGCTCCATCTGCAGGTTAGCTAAAGGGCTGGTGAAGGCCTACCTCTCGGCGCCTTTCAGTAATGTTATCTTCTGACTTGACACATGTGCAGCGTCCACTGCGGATGGGTTTTCTAGATAACACTTGACTATCCTGCGAACCAGGCTGACCTCCACCCCATCGCTCCTTCTCCTACTCGCACTTTTCGTTCCTCATAAAATGACGTTCATATTTGTATATACAGTATAGTATGATTATATATACATTCTTGACATATTTTTGTTAACAGTATATAATAGGTATTGACGGCAGTTTTACCGCCAGAAACCGCCGCTAACCCCTGCTTTTGAGGGGGCTAAGGCCGATAAAAAACATCCGCTAACAACGTCAGAGGAGAGAGACATGCAAACCTTGGCACAATTCGAACAGTGGCTGCACCTCGAGGACAAGGCCGACGCCACCGTCCGCGCCTACGTCGGCGCGGTGAAGCAGTTTACGCAGTGGTACGAGCAGACCAACGGCAAGTCCCCCACCCCCGCCACCATCACCCCGCTGGACGTGAAGGCCTGGCGGCAGTACCTGCTGCGCAATCGCCGCCTGGCCCCCAACACCATCAACCTCTACCTCAACGGCCTCAACGCCTTCTGCTCTTGGGCCACGGAGACGGGCCGCACCGAGAGCAATCCGACCCAGAAGGTGAATCTGGTCGATGTCACTCCCGCCCCGCCCCGCTGGTTGGAGCGCTCCGAGCAGTGGGCGCTGCTGCGGGCCGCCGAGGAAGAGGTGCAGTTGGGCGAGCTCCGTGCCGGGGGCGATCCCACTCACCCCGGCGCCATCTGGCCCCGGCGCAACCAGGCCATTCTGGTATTGCTACTCAACACCGGCCTCCGGCTCTCGGAGGGGGCCGCCCTGCGGCTAGACGATCTCACCCTCAATGCACGCAGCGGCAAGGTGCAGGTCATCGGGAAGCGACGCAAGGCGCGCCACGTCCCCCTCAACAGCGATGTGCGCCAGGCGCTGCAAGCCTGGCTGGATGTCCGTCCGGAGAGCGAGGACGAGGCCCTCTTCCTCTCCCAGAAAGGCGGGGCGCTCAGCCAGCGGGCGCTCTCAGACGTGATCCGCGCCCTGGCGGAAAGGGCCAAGCTGGAGGAGGTGACGCCCCACAGCCTGCGGCACTCCTTCGCCAAGAATCTGGTGAATGAGGGGGTGGGCCTGGAGCAGGTGGCCAAGCTGCTGGGACACGCCAACCTGGAGACGACGCGGAT
>NPIE01028200.1_pt1 | contig 14346 bp, 13 predicted proteins | sample 8637661 | NCBI WGS metagenome assembly NPIE01 (sample SAMN07420842, study PRJNA396082) | bioreactor metagenome | isolation source: sample BA12 brine-fed electro-methanogenic bioreactor BA | place: Japan: Kochi | collected 2016-12-09 | reverse complement strand
CGGCAAGCACAACGACCTGGAAAATGTCGGATACACGGCCCGGCACCACACGTTTTTCGAAATGCTGGGCAATTTCTCGTTCGGGGATTATTTCAAGGAAAAAGCCATTGCCTACGGCTGGGACCTTCTCACCAGAGGCTACGGGTTTGATCCGGACAAGCTGCATGTGTCCGTGTACACGGATGATGACGAAGCCTATGCCATCTGGCGGGACCAGGTGGGGGTACCGGAAGACCGCATCTCCCGGCTGGGAGAAGAGGATAATTTCTGGGCCATGGGTGATACCGGTCCCTGCGGGCCGTGCAGTGAAATCCATATCGACCGGGGCGAGGCCTATGGCTGCGGCAGACCGGACTGTGCCGTGGGATGTGACTGCGACCGGTGGCTGGAACTGTGGAACCTGGTGTTCATGCAGTTTTACAGAGACGAGTCCGGCACCCTGACCCCATTGCCCAAACCCAGTATCGACACGGGCCTGGGACTGGAACGCATCATTTCCGTGCTCCAGGATGTGCCCACCAATTTCGACACCGACCTGTTTGTGCCCATCATGGAAAAGGTGGGCGAGCTGTCCGGCCGGAAACGGGGGGAATCCGGCCAGGTGGAAGTGGCCATGAAAGTGATTGCCGACCACTCCCGGGCCACGGCCTTTCTGGTGTGTGACGGGGTATTGCCGTCCAACGAGGGGAGAGGCTATGTGCTGCGCCGGATCATGCGGCGGGCCATAAGGTACGGCCGCAGCATCGGATTGACGAAACCTTTTCTCCACGAAACCGTGCAGACCGTGTTCGACATCATGGATGAGGCGTATCCGGAACTCAAAGACTCGGCCCCGTTCATCCTCAAAGTGGTGAAAAATGAGGAAGACAAGTTTCTGGAAACCCTGGACACGGGCATGAAACTGCTGGAAAATACCCTGGCGGAGCTGGCCGCCAAAAAGGAAACCAGGATTTCCGGAGAGGTGATTTTCCGGCTGTACGACACTTATGGGTTTCCCGTGGACATTATCGCGGACCACGTGAAAGACACGGACATCACCCTGGATCTGGACGGGTTTGAAGCAGCCATGGCCCGGCAGAAAGCCCGGTCCAAGTCGGTGAAGAAATTCACCGGTGCCGGGGATGTGTACAAACCCCTGATCGCCGACGGGGTGAAAACCCGGTTTCTGGGGTATGACCGCCTGACCACGGAATCGGACCTGCTGATCATTGTCAAAGACAACCAGGAACTGGCACAGGCAACCGCCGGGGATGCCGTGGACCTGGTCACCTCAGAAACGGTGTTCTACGCGGAATCCGGGGGCCAGGCCGGGGATGCCGGAGTGTTTGAAAACGACGACTGCCGCATCGAGATCACGGATACCTCTTCCGATCCGTCCGGCCTGTATATCCACCACGGCACCGTGGCCCGGGGCCAGTGCCGCAAAGGCGACACCTTCACATTGAAGGTGGATGCGGACCGGCGCCGGAAAACCGCGGTGAACCACACCGCCACCCACATTCTGCACGCTGCGCTGCGCCATGTTCTCGGGGATCATGTCAAACAGGCCGGGTCCCTGGTGACCCATGACCGGCTCCGGTTTGACTTTACCCATTTCTCATCGGTCACGGATGAGGAAAAACAGGCCATCGAAAATTTCGTGAACCAGCGCATCCGGGAAAACCATGAGGTGTCCACCCATGAAATGGGCATGGAGGATGCGGTGAAACAAGGCGCCACGGCCCTGTTTGAGGAAAAATACGGGGATGTGGTCCGGGTGGTGGCCCAGGGCGTGTTTTCCAAAGAGCTGTGCGGCGGGACCCACACACAGCGGTCCGGGGATATCGGGTTGTTCAGAATCGTGTCTGAAGGCGGCATCGCCTCCGGGGTCCGGCGCATCGAGGCGGCCACGGGCCAGGCAGCCATGGACCTGGTACATGAAGAGCATCACGCACTGGGATCCGCGGCCGCGCTGTTGAAATCCGGCCGGTCCGATGTCGTATCGAGACTGGAAGCCCTGGTGCAGGAGAAAAAAAATCTGGAAAAGGAACTGGCCGCCATCAAGGCCCAGATCGCGTCCAAATCCGTGGCCGGCATCGACGACAGTATCCGGCAGATCAACGGAGTCAGGGTCCTGGCAAGGCGGGTGGAAATCGACAATCCGTCCCAGCTGCGGGACCTGGCAGACAAATTCAAGGCGAAACTGGGGTCCGGCATCCTGCTCCTGGGCGCGGAATCCAACGGCAAGGCATTGCTGATCGCCACCGTGTCCGAGGACCTGGTGAAACAGTACCGGGCCGGGGATATCGTGAAGCAGGCAGCCAAAGTCGTGGGCGGCGGCGGCGGGGGCCGGCCGGACATGGCCCAGGCCGGCGGGACACAGCCCGAGTTTCTGGACCAGGCCCTGGAAACCGTGTACCAGGCCCTGGAAACCGCCTGATTCCATGCGGGGATTCCCGTCATGACCGCGTATTTCATCCGCCGCCTGCTTTTGGTGATCCCCACGTTCATCGGGATCACCATCATGGTGTTCTTCATCACCCGGTTTGTGCCCGGCGGTCCCATCGAGCGGATCATCGCGGAAACCCGGGCCATGCAGATGGGCGGGCAGGGCAGTGCTTCCACCCGGGCCGGTCCCGGGGAAGGCCAGCCCCTGTCCCGGGAGCAGATTCAGCAGCTGGAAGCCTATTACGGGTTTGACAAACCCATTCTGCAAAGCTATCTGGCCTGGCTGGGCAAGGTGATCCAGGGGGATCTGGGGCGCTCCACAAGGTACCATGATCCGGTGTGGGAAATGATCCGGGACCGCATGCCCGTGTCCCTGTATTTCGGAGGCCTGAGCCTGGTGCTCATCTACGGGGTGTGTATCCCTCTGGGCCTGGCCAAGGCGGTGCGACACAAATCCGGGTTCGATACGGTCTCGTCCGTGGTGATTTTTACGGGATACGCCATTCCCGGGTGGGTGGCCGGCGTGCTCATGCTGGTGCTGTTCGCCTCCCACTGGGATGTGTTTCCCTTAGGCGGCCTGGTGTCGGACCGGATCGATCAGATGGGGATGTTCGACCGGGTCCTGGACCTGGCAAGGCACACGGTGCTGCCGCTTTTCGCCTATGTGATCGGGTCGTTCACGGTCATGACCCTGTTGATGAAAAACACCCTCATGGACAACCTGGCCGCCGATTACGTGCGCACGGCCATCGCCAAGGGATTGTCGTTTAAAAACGCGGTGTTCCGCCACGCCATGCGCAACAGCCTGATCCCCATCGCCACCAGTTTCGGCAACAACATCTCCATTCTGCTCATGGGATCGTTTCTCATTGAAAAGGTGTTCAATATCGACGGCATGGGGCTGCTGGGGTACGAGTCCGTGGTGGACCGGGACTACCCCGTGGTCATGGGCATCCTGGTGATCTCTTCTTTGTTGTTCATGATCGGCAATATCCTGAGTGACGTGTGCGTGGCCATTGTGGATCCCCGGGTGCGGTTCAAATGAAACGGATTTCCCTCAATCCGGTGACCCGGCGAAAACTGAAGCGGTTTGTGTCCATCCGCCGGGGGTTCTGGTCGTTTGTCATCATCTTCGGCCTGATCCTGTTCTCCTTTGCCGCAGAACTGTTCATCAACTCCCGGGCCCTGGTGGTGAGATACCAGGGGGACTGGTATTTTCCCACCTACGGCCGCATGATTCCCGGCACCACGTTCGGTCTGGACTACCAGTATGAAACCGATTACCGGGAACTCAAACAGGCGGTTGAACAGGCCGGGCAGGGGGATTTTGTCCTGCTGCCCCCCGTGCCCTACAACCCGTATGAAAACGATCTGCGCCTCAATGAATATCCGCCGTTTCCGCCTTCGTTCGACGACCGGCATTTTCTGGGCACTGACAATGTGGGCAGGGACATCCTGGCCCGGCTGGTGTACGGGTTCCGCACGGCCATCCTGTTTTCTTTTTTTCTGCTGCTGATCAACTACACCATCGGGATTTTCATCGGGTGTGCCATGGGGTATTTCGGGGGGAAATTCGACCTGTTTTTTCAGCGCATCATCGAAATCTGGTCCAACATTCCGTTTCTGTACGTCATCATCATCGTGTCCTCGATCCTGGTGCCCAGCTTCATGATTCTCTTGCTGATCATGGCGTTTTTCGGGTGGATCAGCATCACCTGGGTCATGCGGACCATGACCTACAAGGAAAAGGAACGGGAATATGTTCTGGCGGTGCGGTCCCTGGGAGCCTCCCATTTCCGTATCATTTTCCGCCACATCATTCCCAACACCATCTCCGTGATCGTCACCTATGCGCCCTTTGCCATCTCCAGCGGGATCGTGGCCCTGACCTCTCTGGACTACCTGGGATTCGGCCTGCCGGCCCCCACCCCCTCCTGGGGGGAACTGCTGTCCCAGGGATGGCAGAACATGGAAGCCTGGTGGATCTCCGCCTCCGTGGTCGGTGCCCTGGTGGTGACGCTCATGACCGTCACCTTTACCGGCGAGGGCATCCGGGAAGCGTTCGATCCCAGGCAGCACACCATTTACGAATAAACACCCGGACAATCACGCCGCCCCGGCCGGGAGTCTGTGCCCGGCCCGGAATGACGTCATCCGACGGTCCGGGCACAGACTCCCGGCCGGGGCTCCCTCCGGTCAACAATTGGTAGAGAAATACCAGATCAGTGCATCAGCGCCTTATTGAGATCCTCATGTTCAAACGCGGAACGCATCGATTCGATCTCGGTTTTCCCGGCCCCGAGACGTTGGGCCACCTGGTGCCATTTTGCTGTCCCCGCAGCCACCTGACCCGCCAGATTGCGGGCTTCACGGGCATTCAGTCCAAATTCAGACGCCACTTCATATGCAAGCTCCAGGGAAGCGGTGGCATCATCCAGGGTGATGCAGGTGCTCATAAACCTTGGTTTGACATGGACGGGCGTTGGTTCCAGATCATAGATGGGAGACAGGCCCCACCCTGAGAGATTCTCATAGAGAAACCCGTGGTTTCTCAGGTGATCATCCACATTGGAAATAAGAATGTTGAAAACGATCCGTTTCCAAAGTTCCCTGAGATCTTGTTCCGGATTGGCGCCATGGGCAATCAGGACTTCCCCGATCTCCAGATAGCTGGCTGTATCACCGTCTGATGCGCCAAGCATGCTCATGGCGGACAGAAATGGAATGCGTTTTATACCCTGTCTGTCAAACCGTTGCAGCAACAGAACGTTTTGACCCGATATATTGATAAGTTGGGTTTCAGGCACGACAATTCCGGCATGTTTGGCTAGAACAAAGGCAACCGCTTCCCACAGTTCGACATCCCATTCGTCATGGGGGCTGGGGAATTTGGCCAGCAGAAGGTTTCCCTGGTTGTCCCGGACCGCAGCCTTGGGCCGGGCACCCCCAAGGGAGGACCCGGGTTCGACCAGGTCACGGATATCCGCACCGCTTTCCTCATCCTTGAGTACCTTGCTGGAAAGCTGAAGCAACCGGCCAAGCAGGATCAGGGGGGGAATGCTGGTATCTGAATACTGAGCCAGATAGGGCCCGTTTTTTTTCAGTGAAAATCGTAATGCACCCATTCTGGAACGGTCATCCACCATGAGCAGGTAATCAGATTCCATCAAGGTCCGGGGAGCCCGGTTCTCTGCTTTGGCCTGGTGAAACTCAAGTCGCTGAATCAATTTTCGACCCCAGCGGTCCGGTGCGGAATCGCTGATGGCACCGAAAAAAGGGGCTGGGGTATGGTATCGGCCGGCTGATACCATCAGTGCCGGTTCTAACGAAAAATGACCGGGCCGTTTCCGGTAGGATCTCGTGTATTCAAATGACGCGGTCTGGCGGCCCTGTTTCTGATGGAGCCACAACGTCCCTACCGGGATGGTTTCCCCTTGAAAATCAATATGAACAAATACCGGCTGCTCCATTTTAAATTGATTTCCCAGAGTCTCTGGCCCGTAAAGGAATCCGTTCTTCATCCAGGATCCGGCCGGTGTAATCATTATCAATGGCCGCCAGGTTCATCCAGTCCACCCCTAAGCCGATGGCAAAAATCACCATGGCATAGTTGCCCATGCTGACACCGGGATCCCCTTTCTGGATTTTCGCCAGGGTTTCGCGGCTGATGCCTGCCCGTTCCGCCACCACGGTCATTTTCAGCCGCCGCCTGAGCCGGGCTTTGCGAATGTCATCCCCCAGGCGTTTCAGTCCGTTTCGAACGGAAATGGAAGGCCCTCTTTTTTTCTTTGCGACCATTAAAATTATCCATAATTTGTTTTATGCCATTTATCATAGCCACAAATAACATGAAAATCAATACACTTTTCGGCGGGAAAAACCCTTGCCCAGAACATTGAAGGTGTTTTCCGTGATCATGAAGGCTTCGGGGTCGATGTTGAACACAATCTCCTCGATGCGCTTGATCTGGTAGGTATTGGCCACCGTGAGCAGCACTTCCTTTTCTTCGCCCGTGTAAGCCCCCCGGCCCTTGAGAAAGGTGGCGCCCCGCTGCATTTTTTTCAGGATCTCATCGGCAATGGGCACCGGGTCTTTTGAGATGATCAGGATCATCTTGCGCTGGTTGAACAGGCCCATGCAGTACTCGATGGCCTGGGAAGCAATGTAGGATGTGGCCATGGAATATAAAATGATGTCTGTGTCCAGATATCCGAAACTGCCGGCGAACAGGACAAAGTTGAACATGAAGTTGTAAGTGCCGATGCGCAGGCTGAACTTCTGGTTGAGCAGAATGGAGATGATGTCGTTGCCCCCGCCGGACCCCAGGGACCGGAAAACAATCCCGGCCCCGGCCCCCACCAGGGTTCCGCCGGCCAGGGCCGCCAGCCAGGGATCGGTGATGTCGAAGGTGAAATTCACCAAATCCATGAACAGGGTGAGAATCCCGGCCCCGTAAAGGCTGTAGTACAGAAACCGCTTGCTGATGAACTTCCATCCGATGATAAACACCGGCACGTTCAGGATCAGGTACCAGATCCCGGGGGTCAGGATGTCCGACCCGTAGTAACACAGCAGGCCCAGGCCGGAGAATCCGCCCGTGATCATGCCGTGGGGAATGATGGCGGCCTTGATGCCGACGGCCACGATCACGCTGCCCAGGGTGATGAGAAACAGGTTCCAGGGAATGGAATAGACAATATTGGTTTTCGACTTCATGGGATCTTCCTCGGCAATATTCTCGATGAAATGATGGCTGAAAAACGATAAATATACGATCAGATCCCGCAAATTGCAAGAAAAATCCGGGTTCCGGAAATGGACACTCGTCGAGCCCAGCGGGGGATGGGGTGCCCGGACCGCCGGATGACGCCATTCCGGGCCGGGCACCCCATCCCCCGCTGGGCGGGTCCGGAGCCGAAAAGCCCTCACCTTTCAATCGCCAGGTGAGGTGCTGCGGGTCAAAGCCCATAACAGGTGAAGTCTGTGTTGTTGCGATCGGGTCAAAGCCCGTTATTTCTGGTTGTCATCCATTTTGTGCAGTTCCCGCAGAATTCCCAGAGGTGATTGACCGAATGCCAGAGACTGAATTTTTTTCATGCGCTGGGTATCGTTTTCAAACTTTTTTTTCAGCCGGGATTCATAGGCCTCTTTGATGGTTTCCACCAGCTTGTCAAACCCGCAGGGTTTTTCCAGCACCTTGAACGCACCCAGCTTTGTACATGCCACAGCCGTGTCAATGGTGGCATGGCCCGACAGGATGATGATTTCCAGAAACCGGTGGCTCTTCTTCAGGGTTTCCAGCAGCTGGACCCCGTCGATGCCCGGCATCTGCAGGTCCACCACAGCCACGTCAAACCGGGCTTTTTTTGCCACCTCAATGGCATCGGCCCCGTTGGTCACCGGCGTGATGTCAAAAAATTTGAGTTTCAACCGTTCGGTCAGGGCGTTGAGAAATTTTTCTTCGTCGTCCACCAGTAAGAGATGGATTTTTTCAGTGTCGGTCATGGCTGCCTCCAAAATTTATGGGTTGGTCTATGGATTGTTTTGTTTTGCGTGATTCATGCATCAGCTGCCAGGCCCTTCAGGCCGGTGTTCTCCTTTGGAAGGGTCAGTTCCACTCCGGTGTCGGTCTTTGTGAATACCGCTTGGAGAACTTCGGCCACTTCAGCGGTCCGGATATCTGGAAAACCGGTGAGATCCGCGGGCCGGTCATGGGAAAAAACCAGGGTGACTGAAGACGGGTCTGAATCCCGCAGGGACACGGTCAGTTCATCACTGATGTCCATGGCCCGGTATAGGGCGCTCAGGGTCCGGTAGACCAGGGCCTGGAACAGAAACGGGCTGGTGATGACGGAACCGTCTTCGGATGACGTATCCAGAGAATCATCCATCCGGGTTTTTCTGGCAAAGCTCAGAAATCCCGTGAGCCTGACGGCCAGAGCCACTGCATCACCAATCCGGATGCCGTCGACGGGATGATCCACGCTGTGGGCGAACTGGTTCATCTGGCGGATGGTGTCAAACCCCCGTTCGATCTCCTCGGCGATGCTGTTGCTGCAGTTTTCCAGCAAGGACAGGTCAAAGGGTTTGCCCTGCTTGGACAGCTGGGTCAGGTCGTTCAGAAACCCGGCGGTTTCTGAAATGATGGCAAAAATGTTTTTCAACTCATGGGAAATGCTGGCATTGACGGCTCCGAAAAACCGAAGGCCCTGTTTGTGGATCAGATCGCTGGGATGTGATGTCATGGTTGAGGTCTCCCCATATTAAAGGTCTGGATCGAGCCGCTGCCGGATGGTCTCGATCAGGGTGTCGATGTTCAGCGGTTTGGCCAGAAAAACGTCATCGGATTTGTCCGGAATCCCGTTCTGATCGATGGTGCCGTGCCCCGTCACAAAGATGAATTTGATGCCCGGATGTTTTTCCAGCAGTTTTCGTTTCAGGGCGAATCCACTCATTCCCGGCATTTTCAGGTCCAGAACCGCGATGTCGTACCGGGTTTGGGCCGCTTTTTCCAGGGCCTGGTCCCCGGAGCAGGCCACATCCGCGTCCAGCCCCCGCAGGGACAGCCTTCTGGCCAGCATGTTGATGAATTTGGTCTCGTCATCCACTAGAATAATTTTCATGCGTCATCCTTGTCCTTTTTTTGAATCCTGACCGGCAGGGTGACGGTGAACATGGTGCCGATGCCTTCACTGCTTTCCACCCTGATATTTCCCTGCAGTTTTTTCACCAGGCCATAGGTAATGGACAGCCCCAGCCCGGTGCCCATGGTGTCTTTTTTGGTACTGAAGAACGGCTCATGAATCCGTTTGAGGTTTTCTTCGGGAATGCCGCAGCCTGTGTCTCTGATCTCGATGCTGATCTTGTCGGGTGGCAGGTGGGACACCGTGATATCCAGGCATCCGTTGGCTTCGATGGCCTGGAACGCGTTGTTGATCAGGTTGAGCAGGATCTGCTGGAGCTTGCCCCGGTCGGTCTCGATGGCCGGAACGTTCGGATCAATGGCCGTGGTGACATGGATCCCTTTGTACTCGGTTTCCTTTTTGTGAAAACTCAAGATCCCGTTGATCAGTTTTTCCACGTTCACCAAAGAGATCCGGACATCGAACTGCCGGACAAACCCGAGCAGCTGGCTGGTGATGGTGCCGCACCGGGATACCGCCTCCAGGATGTCATCCAGAAGTTCCGTGATCTCCTGTTCACTCTGGTGCTCGTCCGCGTATTGATACAGGTCCTTGAGATATCCGGCGGTTTCATTGATCAACGCCAGGGGGTTGTTGATTTCATGGGCGATGCCGGCGGACAGCTGGCCGATGCAGGCGAGCTGCTGGCTTTGTTCCATTTTGAGCATGGTTTCCGCCTTGGCCTGGTCTGCCAGAAACAGCTGGTTCACCATGAACGTGGACACCAGGGTGATGATCACCACCATCACCAGACAGCAGGCCCCGATGATCCAGTTAAAGGTTTTTCCCAGGTTCAGCCAGGTGCCCATGACATCGGATTTTTTCTTGTGAACCATGAGAATGAACGGGGTGGTCACCGCTTCAGTGGCAATATAGGAATATCCCGTGATAAAGGCGTTCTCTCCTTTGTTTTCCGGCTGGATCACCTGGGTGGTGTCTGAAAATACCGGCACGGCCAGCGGGGTCTTTGTAAAAATTTTTCCATACCTTGTGGAAGGGGTCTGAAGGATACCTTCCCGATTCATCAGGAAAATATCGGTGTGAACATTGGTTTTATAAGAGGTCAGCATGTTCATGAGCCGTTGGGTGTCCAGGGTGGCCCGGAGAAGGAAATGCCGGCCGTATGCGGTTTGAGACCTGACCGCAATGATGATGTGAGGAATGTCCCGGTATCCGGTGAATACCTCGCTGATGAAATTGTCCTTTTCGATGCTCTGGACAAACCAGGGCTGGTTTTTATAGTTTTTCCCCTCCAGATTGAAGGGGCCGGCATAGGCGATCTGACCGCCGTCCGCATCGATGATGCTTAAATCGGTGAACCCGCCGAATCCCAGCTTGAGATTTTCCAGAATTTTGGCCAGGTGTTGGTTATCGATCAATGAATAATAGGGCAGTTCGTTCACGATAAACCGCAGGGCATTCAGCCGTTCTTCCAGAAAAAACCGCATGGACCGTTTGGCATTGGAGGTGACCCGGTCCGTCTGGAGCACCAGTTCCGAATCCACGGATTTCTGGATCAGCCGGTGGTTGATGACCGTGGTGAAAACCAGAGGTGCCAGGGAAGTGACTGCCAGGATGATGATACTGATAATCCAGATGCGTGGATAATTGGAAATGGTCTGAAACGATGACAGATGCAGGCTGGGCCGGTGAAACAGAAATCTCAGCCATCCCTGGTTCCTTATGATGAGCGGTTGCCGGTTCATGTTCCTTCCCTCCGGGCAAGGGTGAGCAGCGTGGTCAGCTTTTCGATGTTCACGGGTTTGTGGATGAATTCGGACGCGCCCATTGCCAGGCACGCGGCTTCATCTTCCCGGGTGCCGTGGCCGGTGATGATGAACACGGGAACGCTCGGATCAATCTCCTTGATGGTTGCCAGTACTTCAGTACCATAGATGTCCGGCAATTTCAAATCCAGCAGGACCAGGGTCACGGCACCCGGATTCGTCTTGATCCAGTCTACTCCGGATTCCCCGTCATAGCAGGCATGACAGGTGACCCCCCTGAGAGACAGGCGCCGGGCCAGCATGTCGGCAAATTTTGTTTCATCATCGATGATCAGGATATCAACATGTTTCATAAATGTGTTTCATAAGTGAATATTTTAGGTTGACTGTTTAAAAATTTTAATTTATATCTTGATATAAATTTTTTTGTTGCATTTGTAAACATTAAAATAAACAAAATTAAATATTTTAAACGGAAAATCAAAAAATTGAAGCATCTGAACAGGTGAACAAACAGGAAAACCAGGAATTTAGATCCTTAATTTAAAAAACACAACTATTAACGGTGTAACGAGGACCTGATTATGGCATTTTTCAAAAAATCAAAAAACGAACCGGCACAGGCAAAAGAACAGCCCAATGTCACGCCGGATCATGCTTCTGGGGACGGACCGGCTGGGTCCGATGCTGAAAGCGCTTGTAACAAACGCATTGCCGTTGCCACCTATGAAAGCCGGTTTCCGGAGAAAATGGTGGACTATGCGCTGGAGATGGCAAAGCGGATGGGATGCGGGCTCATTGCCGTGAACTGCGCCAATCTCACCCATGACATCACGGAATTTTTTTCCAACGCCCATGATGTGGCATTTGAGGAATTCAAGAAAAATTCCGAACGCAACATCGGGGATTTCCGGGCCAGGGCAGAAGAGCGGGGGCTTGAATTTTTTCATACCGTGCATTTTTCCAATATCGACAATGCGGTGTCAGCCGTCGTCAAGGAACATGGCAACCCTGAATTCATTATCACGGAAAATCCGGCCGGTGCGGCCAGGGCCGGTGCCAAAGCAAAGTCCGGGAAAAAGGAGGTCCGGATCCTGCTGGTGGATGACAACCCTAAATTTCTGAACGCCGTGGCGGACCGGATACGGTTGCAGGGGTATGAACCGCTCACCGCCCTGAACGGAGAGCAAGCCCTGGAAATTATGGCGGCCCACACGTTTCAGCTGGCCATTATCGATCAGCGGCTGCCGGACATGGACGGCCTGGACCTCATCGCAAAGCTCAAGGAAAAAGATGCGGCCCTCGCCAGCACCCTTCTGACCGGCCACGGGGATTCCAAACTCAGGGAAGCGACCGAAGCCCTGGCGTCCGTGTATTTTGAAAAAGAGGACATGGGCAGTTTCTGGGGGTTTTTCAGAAAATTTTTAAGTTCTCTGGGATCCCCGGAAGAAAAAAAGCCGGTCCTGGCCCAGACATTTTGTGTGTATTCCATTGATTGAGGAGGACATGATGAGTTTCAGGTTCATTTTCAGCATTGTGTTGATTGGGGTGGTTGCGGTCCTCTGTTATGTTTTCCGGAACAAAAAGTGATGGAAAACGGACCGGACCCGGGTGATGGAAATCGATCAAAATTAATGAACGGAGAGATATTTGAATGACACCGGATATGATATTGACAATGATCGTGCTCGTATTTGTGATCTGTTTGTTTGTATTTGAATGGGTAAGGGTGGATGTCGTGGGCATCATGATGATGGTGCTGCTGCCCCTGATGGGACTGGTGACAGCGAAAGACGCCTTTTCAGGGCTTTCCAGTAACGCGGTCTGCTCCATTATTGCCGTGATCATCATCGGGGCGGGCCTTGACAAGACCGGGGTGATGAACCGGGTGGCCAAGCCGATCATGGCCCTTGCCGGCAAGAGTGAAAACAAGATCATCCTGTTCATTGCCGGGACCGTGGCCATCATTTCCAGCATGATGCAGAACATCGGGGCTGCGGCCCTGTTTCTGCCCGTGACCCAGAGAATCTCCAGGCGCATGGGCATTCCCACCTCCCGGGTGCTCATGCCCATGGCGTTCTGCGCCATCATCGGCGGGACCATCACCCTGGTGGGGGCCAGCCCCACCATCCTTTTGAACGACCTGATGGTGGTGGGCGGAGAAAAACTGGCGCCCTTCGGCCTGTTCACCCAGACCCCCATCGGCCTGTGCCTGGTGGCGGCGGCTCTGATCTATTTCATCGTGTTCGGCCGGTTTATTCTGCCGGCACAGTCCGGAGAATTCAGCCGCGGGGCCTCGGACATGCTGATTTCCGAATACCAGGGAGTCAGAAGCATTGTGGAGCTGCATGTGCCTGAAGGCGGTGTGACCGGTACGTTGGAGGAGCTGACTATCCGGGCCAAATTCCTGGTCACGGTCGTCGGAATCAGCTCTTCGGACGGCCGGAGCGTCAATCAGGTGCCCCGCAGTCATGAAAATATTTCCAAAGGCTGTGACGTGGCCGTGGTGGGAAAATGGGAAAACATTGAAAAACTGGCCCGGGAATACGGCTGGCGGATCAAGGATGCCCTGGAAACATTTGCCGACACCCTGGCCAACACCAATGCCGGCGTTGCCGAAGCCGTGGTCTCCCCCCGGTCCGATCTGATCGGCAAAACCCTCAATGAAATCAGTTTCAAGGAACATTACCAGCTCAATCCCCTGGTACTGTTCAAGGGAAACAAGAAAATCTACAGCGGACTGACCTTCATCCCCCTGAGTCAGGGGGACACCCTGCTGCTCCAGGGGCCCTGGGACCGGTTTCATATTCTGAACAACAAGCCCAAGCCCCGGTCCCTGGTGTTTGCCTCTCCCCTGGAAGGCGAGATCCTGCGGCCCCAGAAAGCGGTCCTGGCCGTATGCTGGCTGGCCATTGCCCTGGTCCAGATCGTGTTTTTCAACACGCCGCTGGCCGTGGCGTTGATGTCCGGCGCTTTGGGTATGATTATCACAGGGGTCCTGACCGTGGATGAAGCCTATTCCTCCGTGGACTGGATGACCGTGTTCCTTCTGGGCGGGCTGATCCCTCTGGGGATCGCCTTTGAAAAAAGCGGCACGGCCGCGTTCATCGCCGAAGGGGTTCTGGGCCTGGTGGGAACGCCGGCCCCCATTGTGCTGCTGGCCGTGATCGGCATCATGACCACGTTTTTCACCCTGGTGATCTCCAATGTGGGGGCCACGGTCCTGCTGGTGCCGCTGTGCATGAACATGGCCATGATGGCGGGCGCGGACCCGAGAATGGCGGCTCTGGTGGTGGGGTTGTCCGCCTCCAACAGTTTCGTGCTGCCCACCCACCAGGTCAATGCCCTGGTGATGCGGCCCGGCGGTTACCGGACCGTGGACTATGCCAAAGCCGGTATTGTCATGACCGTGATCTTTCTGGTGGTGGAACTGTTGATGATTTACCTGTTTTATGGCATATGATGCAGGATTGACCTCACGGGCCACGGGGTCACCCATTAAAGGGCCA
>NPIE01003661.1_pt2 | contig 14346 bp, 15 predicted proteins | sample 8637661 | NCBI WGS metagenome assembly NPIE01 (sample SAMN07420842, study PRJNA396082) | bioreactor metagenome | isolation source: sample BA12 brine-fed electro-methanogenic bioreactor BA | place: Japan: Kochi | collected 2016-12-09 | reverse complement strand
GCCGTTCCAGCGCTCGTGATGGCTGGCGGCGATGACGCGGGCCGCCGCCGTCACGGCGTTGTCGCCAGTCAGGATCTCCTCGCCGATGGTGGTGTGGGTCTTCATCACCTCGAAGTCGGCGTCGCTGAGCTGCCCCGGGTTGAGCAGGATGTCGTCGGGAATGCCGATCTTGCCGACGTCGTGCATGGGCGCCGCCTGGAACACCAGTTCGACGTCCTCGGCCGGCAGCCCGGCCGCCTCGGCGATGCGGCGCGCGAAATGGGCGACCCGCACCAGATGGAGGCCGGTTTCGGTATCGCGGTATTCCGAGGCGCGGCCGAGCAGCCGGATCACCTCGGCCTGCGATTCCTGAAGCTCGAACTTGCGGATCTCGAGGATCGATTCCATCAGCCGCCGCGAGATCAGGCCGGAAACCGCCGTGGCGACCTCCTCCATGAAGGCGAACTCGCCGGCGGCCGGCCGGTGCCCGGCCCGTACCAGGATGCTGAGCACTCCGAGCAGGCGCTCGCCCTCGGCCAGCGGCAGGCAGTACTGGCCGTGTTCGCCGAGGTCGTCATGCGGCACCACCCGGCCTTCGACGCGATCCTCGAAGATCAGACGCCGTTCCTGCGCCGCACGGCCGCACAGGCATTTGCCGGGAACCACGCGGGCGCAGCGGCTGCGAACCTCGGGCGGCATGCCGCGCGCCGCCGCCAGGGTCAGCACGTCGTCGCCGTCGGCCAGGAAGATGGCGCCCTGGAACGCGCTCTCCAGCCACGGGATGGTGTTGATGATGCCGAGGATCGCCTCCAGCTGCGCCTGCAGGGTCAGCGGCTCCAGCGCCGTTTCGAACAGGCTGGTGATCGCCGTCTTGCTTTCGGTGGTGCGGCGGTGCGCCGTGGCGGTGTCGGCCAGCTCGCGGCGCACGCCGAGCAGATGGGCCCGCGCGATCAAATGGTTGCGGATGCGGGCCCTGAGCACGTCGGGCGAGATCGGCTTGCGGATGTAGTCCGCCGCCCCGGCCCGCAGACCGCGGGTCTCGTCGTTGATGGAGGTACGCCCGGTCATCAGCAGCACCGGCGCCCCGGCCAGTTCGGGATCGGCCGCCAGCCCGGCGCAGAGGTCGAGGCCCGAGACCCCGGGCAGGTTCCAATCCAGCAGGATCAGGTCGGGCCCGATCGCCCGCGCCGCGCCGGCGACGTCGGAGAAGTCGTCGAGCGCCTCGACCCGGTAGTCGGCCTCCAGCAACGCCTTCACCACGGCGATGATTTCAGGATCGTCGTCGACGACCAGGATGCACGCGGCGGCCTCGTTCGCCTCGCGCCCCCAGGGGCTCCGTCCCTTAGCTACGACCCGCCGGTCCACGTCTGTGCTCTCCGTCTCTTCTTGTCCTTATGGAGAAGGGTTCCGGCCCCGACCCGGTCCATGTCCTAGACCATGTGCCCCATGAACTCGCCCAGCGAGGACTGCAGCTTGCCGGCCTCGCCCTTGAGCCCCTTCGACGCCTCGAGCAGGGTGACCGCGCCGTCGCTGGTGCGCCGGGCGTCGCCCGACACCTGCTCGATGCGGGCCGCCACGTCCTGGGTGCCGGCCGCCGCCTCGTGGGCGCTGTGCGAGATCTCGTTGGTAGCCGCCGCCTGCTCGCCGACCGCCGCGGTGATGCTCTGCACGTTTTCGTTCATCAGCGAGATGGTTTCGCCGATGCGCTTGATGGTGGCCACCGTGTCCTGAGTGATCGACTGCATGGCCTCGACCTGGGTGGTGATGTCCTCGGTCGCCCGCGACGTCTGGTTGGCCAGGTTCTTGACCTCGTTGGCGACCACCGCGAAGCCCTTGCCGGCCTCGCCGGCCCGTGCCGCCTCGATGGTGGCGTTGAGGGCGAGCAGGTTGACCTGGTCGGAAATCTCGGCTATCGTCTCGGTTACCTTGCCGATCTGATCGGCCGCCGTGCCGAGCCCGGAAATGGTGGTCAGCGTGGCCTCCATTCGCGCTGTCGTCTCCGTCGTGTTGGCATGCGCCTTGGCCGACGTGGCGGCGACCTCGGCGACGGTGGCGGTCATTTCCTCGACAGCCGACGAGATGGTGTGAAAGGTGCCGGCAGACTCCTCGATCACCCGGGCGATCTCTTTCATATCGCGGCTTTGATAGCCGGCCGAGCGGTAGACGGTCTGCGATACGGTCTTGGCCGCACCGGTCTTTTTCTGGATGGTTTCGATATGGCCGTGGATGGTGTGGGCGGCATCGTTAAGGTGGCCTGCGTCCTGCTGCAGGTCTTTGATGATGGCTCCTAGTTTTTCCAGGAACTTGTTGAAATAGTGGGAGACCTGGCCGGTCTCGTCGGTCGAGTCCACCGGTAGCCGCTGCGTCAGGTCGGCGTCGCCGGAGCTGATGTTGGCCAGGCCGTCGGCGACGCCGCGGATCGGTGCGGCGATCTGGCCGGCAATGAACAGGGCCCCGATAGCCGCTAGGATGATAACGCCGCCGACGATGGCGATAAAGGTCGTGGCCGTTGTCCGAATCATCTCGTCGGCCTTGTTATGAAGCGTGGCCAGTATCGCGCTGTTATCCGCGGACGTCTCGGCCGCAGTTTTCTGTTGCGTGGCTAGCGCCATCTCGAAATGCTCCAGTGACTGGGTCTTGAAGTCCTGGAGAAAATAGAGCGCAAGTCCGGTGAGCACGATGCCGAAGGCGATGGTACTCGGTACGACAAACCAGAAGATTTTTGCTTTGATCGACAGGTTTTTCAGAAACGTGAGCATGCCTTGTATCTCCTTCGTGTGATGTCCGGAAAACCCCCCGATTCTAATGTGCATCTCTTTGTATATACTGGTAGTATCATGCTACCTTTTTTTTTGGCGTATCGTCAAGCTGGGCGGGGAATTTTAACGGTTATCGAGCGGCTGCTGCGGCAGAGGCGTACTCCTGCCACCATTTCGTGCAATTTGCAGCATTGTGTGGAATAATCCTTACATCTGCCAAATCAATTTTTCTCTCAGCGTTCCCGGGGATGTACCGTTATGATGAAGCTCGATCAATCTTCTTACGCCCGGATCATCGATAATCTCCATGACGGACTTTATTTCGTCGACGCCGATCGGATCATCACCTATTGGAACAAGGCCGCCGAGCGGATCACCGGCTATCGTGCCGCCGAGGTGATCGGCAAGAGCTGCGCCGACAATATCCTGACCCATGTTGACAGCGAAGGGTGCGTGCTGTGTCTCGGTACCTGCCCGTTGGCCGCCACCATCAACGACGGCAAGGATCGCGAGGCGGAAGTCTTCCTGCATCATAAAAACGGTCATCGGGTACCCGTGCTGGTTCGGGTCAACTCCCTGGTTGACGAACAGGGGCGGGTGATCGGCGGCATCGAGTTGTTCACCGACCTCAGTTCGATCCAGGTCAATCAACAGCGCATTGCCGAACTGGAGCAACTGGCGTTGCTCGACGGTCTGACCCGGCTGGCCAACCGCTTCTATCTGGAGCGGGAAATAGATAACCGGCTCCATGAGTTTGATCGCCTGGCGGTGCCGTTCGGTCTGCTCTTTCTCGACATCGATCACTTCAAGCGGTTCAACGACACCTATGGACACGCCGTCGGCGACGAGGTACTCAAGGCAGTGGCCCAGACCTTCGTCGTCAATTCCAGACCGTTCGATCTCTTCGGGCGCTGGGGCGGAGAGGAGTTTATCGGTATTATCCGCAATATCACCGGCAAGGATCTGCTCTACCAGGCCGAGCGGATGCGGCTGCTGGTAGAGCGCAACTACCTGGTCCAGAACGATGAGAAGCTGCAGGTAACCGTCTCCATTGGCGCGACCGTGATTCAGCCCGGAGACACCATGGAAACTCTGGTCAAACGGGCCGACGAGCTTCTCTATGAAAGCAAAGACAATGGTCGAAACCGGGTGACGCTCGGATAAGGGATCAGCGTATCGGGCTCTTCACCGGTGCTGGACAGGTGGAGCCGATATCCCGGCAGAGAGAGGTATCCTCGATCGGCATAGACGCCTTTGACACAGGAGGAAGGGATATGACAATCGCTATCGCTCAAGCCAGCGCAGCGGGCACTTCACTGCGGCAGATTGTCGGCGCTGCTGCCGTTTCCGTTCATCTCCTGCTGGCCACGACGGCAGGCTCCGCCATTGCTGCAGGCGATCACGCCTGCGATTATCTGACCCGGGACGAGGTGGCCGCGGTGATGGGTGCACCCGTCGGCGAGGTCGAGTCCCATCCGGCCAACCCGATGGGCCAGAGCGTCTGTTACTTCGATATCCCGGCCGGCATGAAGATCCGGTTCGCCCAGCTGCAGATGGTGCGCTCGGACTGGGCGGCCAAGGCCGGCACAAACTGGGACGCATCGTCGCTCTTTACCAATAACATGAGCTTTCTCGACGGTCTCCAGGACGTATCCGGGATCGGGGAAACCGCCTATTGGGGCGGTTCCGGGCTGAAATTGGGCGCCGGCTTGCACGTGCTGGACCAAGACATCTATATCACCGTCCAGGCGGCGACGGGGGACGAGCAATCCAGCCTGGAGACGGCCAAAAGCCTGGCCAGGCTGGTCCTGGAAAGGGCCGGGCACCCGCAAGAGTGAGTTTGCTAAAAGGAAACAACAATGCAAGCGATTGAGAACTATCTTCTGCAGATCGTCTCGTTTTTCATGGGCAACTGGGTTGCCGCGCTGATCCTGGCAGCGGTGATCGTGCTGCTCTACCTGAAAAAGCCGAAACTGCTCTTTCAGTTGGTCGGCCTGATCGTGCTTGGTGTGGCCCTGCTCTATATCTTGATCTTCCTGGAAAAATCGATGTTTTCCGGGGTCTCTTCGAAAGAGCGGGCCTACGATGTGGAGCGGCAGCTCAAGTAAGCGTTCGCCTGGCCGATCACTCGGCAAAGAAATCATCGACCAGCGCAGTCCGCCAGGTCGCGCTGGCCAGCCGCCAGTCTCCCTCCTGCTCGACCAGTTCCAACTCAAAACGGTAGAGATCGGCGTTGATCGAGGGCAGCACCGATACATCGCTGATCGGCCGGCTGGCGATCGCCGCCAGCACCGTGGCAGCAATCCGGTCGTCCTGCTCGGTCGCCGCCTGTAGCCGGGTATGGATATGCACGGAACGGTTGCGCATCAGGTAACCGGCGGCCACCGCCAGCACGTCCTGGGCTGTGCGCCCGGCGGGATCGCTATACTCCTCGGCAATCAGCTCGCGCAGGTCGCGCAGCCGCCGCTCCTGCGCGGCTTCTTCGCAGGCGGCAACAAAGCTCCGGGCAATCGCTTCCGGTCCCTGCTCCTCGCTGCAGGCCGCCGGCAGCAGCAGGGCCAATACCGCCAGCAGGAGCAGCAGCCGGTTACGGTGTCGATACCTTCTGTTTGAAATTCTCATTGATCTGGTAGACAAAGGCCAATACCTCGGCAATCGTTTGATAGAGCTCCACCGGGATTTCCTGGCCGAGTGGGATCTTGGCTAGCAGTTCGACCAGGTCCGGATCTTCATGGATATGCACGCCAGCCTCGCGGGCGGTCTCGATGATCTTCTCGGCGACGAGCCCTTTGCCGGTGGCAACGACCCGCGGGGCGTCGGACTGCTTCTTGTCGTAGAGCAGTGCGACCGCTTTGTCCTGCTTACCGCCCGGTTTTTCCATGGGTTACACCGTTGTGTCGAGGATTGTCTGCTCACGGGGAAAGAGGCGACGCACCAGTTCACTGGCCGGATCGTCGGCGCCGTCGGAAAAGCTGACCGAGACGAGCGGGGCACTGGTCAGCGCCTCCTTGAGCTGCTCTTCGAAACCGGCGACAAAGGTCGCCTTCTCCTTGGATTCGAGGTGAAAGCGGATAAACAGCCCCTCCTGGTTGAGCAGAAAAACGATCCTCAGGTGGCCGAGCCCGGTCAGACTCAAATGCAGTGAAAAATGGTGCTCGCCGGTTTCTCCTTCACCGCCGCTTTCCTCCTCGGTCTGCTGCTCAACGAGCACATAGCCCTGATCGAGGAAAGGCAGCGGCAGCGGAAAGATCAGAAACCGCTCCTGGCCCAGTTGCAGCTGGGCCAGCTGGAAAAGCTCCAGGGTTGCCAGCAGCTTGCCGACCTGCTCGCTGATCCGCTCGGAATGCTGAAAGAGGTGGGCGATTTCCAGCAGGGCCGCTTTCAGGGTCTGGCCCGCCTGCTCCTTGCCGCCCTGGGCGAGCAGACTCTCCAGGTTCAGGCCGAGCCGGTCAAACAAGGTACGCAGAAACTCGCCGCCCTCCCGGCTGTTGATGATCGCCTGCATGCCCTGGGGCAGGAAGGCGGCCAGCGTTTCACCGGAGGCGGGGCTGAGCCTTGAAAAGGGAGCTCCGCCCTCCGAGCCTCCCCTGGTCAGGCTGGCAAACAGGGCGCTCAGGTCGAGCGTGTTGCCGAGCAATACCAAGGAGCGGCCGGACAGCGCACTGAACACATCGGAGACGATCTTCAACTCGACCTGCGGCTGCGTGCTGACTACCTGGAGCTGCAGCTGCTGACCGGGAGTCAACCGCGCCTGCGACGAGGCGAGCAGCCGGTTGCCGGCAATCTCCAGCAGGTAGCGTTCGCCGGAACGGGCCTCGAGCACCATCGCCTTGAGGATCTCTCCGGTCGGCGGTGCAGCCTGGCTATCCGGCCGGCCGGTTCCCTGCCGTGAGGTGTAGGAGCCGAGCGGCGGTATCGAGGAGAGGGGCGTGATCGTGCTCATACGATCGTATCGACCAAAAAGAAGACCTTCTTTACCACGGCGCCGTGGCCTATTCCCGGTGCCCGAGGTGTCGGCTAGTTTGCGGCAGGAGGCAGCCGTCTACATGCTCTCCATGCGCAGCCGCAACTGCCGTCGTTGTTCCTGGAGACAGGCGGTGATAATGCAATCCCGGTTCTTCCGGGTAATGGTATCGAAATGCAGGGCGATCTGGTAGCGGCTCTTGCGCAGCTTTTTGATCCTGACCACATGGGCGATGCAGTCGACCCGCTTGTCGGAATCGGGCAGGGTAATATCGAGGAAGATGTTGTTCTTGTTTTCAAATTCATTGGGGAAAACGGCCAGCACCCCGGTTCCGGAGAGATCGACGGTCATGCCGTTGAATTGCCACGGCCGCTGCCGCGAATCCTCACTGCTCGGCTCAAAGGAGGCGACGATCGGCGTTGAGACCATGACCCGGAAGTATTCCCGCAGGCTGACCGGATCGATGGTATCAAGCGCCCGCATCTCCAGCGAGCGATCGCCCTTGAAGGATTCGATCGCGGCGCTCAGTGTGACCGGTTCCTCGCTACTGCCGCTCCGGGTAATCGCCACCGAGCACTTCTGGCTCACTTCGAGATCGCGCGGCATGGCCTGCGGCGCGAAGACGAGAAAGAAAAACGGTGCCTCCGACTCCTTGTAGATGCAGTCGAGATGGATCATCTCGCCGTCACTGCCGGTGATGCGCAATTTGGCCAGTTCGCTGTCCTTGATTGACCTGACGATATTGATGATCGAATTCGACACGGCGCTCGCTCTCCGGGCGTAACCTATTTGGCGATATCGCGAACCTGCACCTTGAGGCGGAGCAGGCGGCGCTGGATCACCAGGCAGCAGCCGATGATCTTGTCCCGGTCTTCAATACTGATGTCGTCGAAATGGAAGGCGACTTCCCAACGGTCATCGTCGATCTGCACCGCCCGGACCGGATGCGCCAATACCTTGACCAACTCCGGCGGTTCGGTGGGCAGCGTGATCTCAAGCCGGATCGGCTCGTCCATCGGCACCTTGTCGGGAAAGGCGGCAAGGATGCCGCTGCCGCTGATGTCAATGGTCGTGCCCTGCATCGACCAGGGCGTCTCCTTCTTGCCGAAGAGTTCCGGTTGAAACGATTTGCTGATCACCTGGGTGGCGGCATCGACCCGGAAAAACTCGCGCATCTGATCGTGGCTGATGGTCTTCTGCACGATCATCTCCAGCTTCTGGTCGCTAGCGGCGGTAATCATCGCCTCCACGGAGATGTTGGGCCCGCCCATATCGATGATGATCAAACAGGGAATGCTCACATCGAGCGCATCGGCCGGCAGCACGCCGGTCTGGAAGAGCAGGTTGAAACGGGGCGGCTCGGTCTTCTGGTAGACGCCGCAGGCGCGATAGCGCTCCTTGCTGCCGGCGATCGGCAGAAAAACCCGAACCGGCTTGGCGTCCGGGACATCGGTCAGGATGTCAGGCGATGCAATCATGGTGCTCCCGCGTAGCTGAGAGATTCGCGTCTATCCGGAGTAAACCGGCAAGCGATCCAATTATCCATTAGTACCGGTACGATGGCAATGGATAATAGCACCTATGGGGCGGCTTGGCAAGAACGGTGAACGTCACCCAACCTTCTGCAGTACGCCCTGCTGCGTCGTGCCGGAGTTGTAGCCGGCGATTGCGTGGCGCGATTTCTTGCCGGCAACGATCTCGCCCAGCAGCATCTCCTTTCGCCGCTGCGCTTTGGCGGCAATGCGTTCGGTGGCGTCAATCGCTGCGCGTAGGGCCTGCTGGTAGGAGCCGAGCAGGGGATTGTCGAGTACGCCCCCGCCGAGAAAGGTAAGCAATTCGTGCAGTTTTTCGTCGTGCGTGGTGATCTCCCGGCGCAACTCGGCCATCCGGGCACACTGGTCGGTAATGTCAGTTGTCGAGAGCGTCCGGATAGATTCGCCGAGCTGCTCGGTATGGCCGGTCAGCCGCTCGTAACGATCGATCGCTTCCTGAAGCCATTGATCTATTGTTTTCATTGCTCATCACGCTACGGAAAATTGAGTTTCAAATTCGGCCCGATCGGCTGCCTGATGGCCGTTGTTGATCTCGATGGCCTCCGCCCAGGTGGCCCGCAGCTCGCAGAGCATGGTGCAGACGGTATCGATCTTGCCCGGCTCGTTTTTCACGTTGGCGGTGGACAGCTCGCGGATCATGAAGTTGTAGAGGCCGTCGAGGTTGGCGGCGATATCCCCGCCGATCTCGTGATTGAGCGAGCAGGCGAACTCGGCAATGATCGCGACCGTTTTGCCGATATATTTGCCCTTGGCGGCCATGTCCTTCTCTTCGATGGCCTGCTTGGCCATCTTGCTGAAGCGGATGGCCCCGTCGTAGAGCATCAGCAGAATCTGCTCCTTGGACGCGGTGGCGATCTGGTTGTTCAGGTAATGGTTGGCGTAGCCGTTCATCGGTTATTCCTGTTGGACGTGGTCAGATTGCTGATCATATCGAGCTGCTGGGAGAGAAAGGCGCTCTGCGAGTTCATCGTGCTGACCAGCTGCTCCATCAAATTGAACTGGGAGCGCAGGGTCTCCTCGCGTTTCTCGAGCCGCATCTCCATCTGCACGATCCGCTCGTCCATCCGTTTGAGATTGTCGTTGATGGCCTGCGAGCGGCCGGCATAGAGGCCGTCCCGCGAATCGGTCAGCGCCTCGAGATAGCCCTGGAACTGGCTGGCAATGCCTTCCATCTCCTCGTCGTCGCCGGCGAGCAGGTTGACCAGGGAGTCGAAATTCTGGTCGCGAACTTCGCTGAGTTTCTCATTGTTGAGGACCAGCGTACCGTCTTTCTGCGTTTCCAGGCCGAGTTCGGAGAGCGTCTGCAGCGGCGAGCCGGGCTGATTGACCGAAGTGGTCAGGAAATTTTGCAGCCGCCGCTTGACCGCGTTGAGGCCGGAATCGCCGCCGAGGATGCCGCCTTTAGACTCGCCGACCACCGACTGACTGTGGACGAAGCTGACCACCGCGTTGTAGGCGGCGACAAAGGACTTCAGGTTGGCGTCCACGGCGCTCTCATCAGAGGACACGGCGAGGCTGGTCTGGGTGGAGCTTTCCGCCTTGAGCAGGTTCAGGGTAACGCCGGGAATAGCGTCTGTTACCGTATTGGAGGTGCTGTAGATATCGAGCCCGTCGACGATGATATGGGCCTGGGTGGCCGTCTGGGTGGTCTCGAATGCAGCGAAGGACTCGGTGCCACCGGCAAGGCCGGAGGTGTCCAGGCTGAAGGCGTTGTCCACGCTGCTGCCGGTCAGGGTCAAGCGATAGGGTGAGGCGGTGCCGTCGTTGACGATGGCCGCCGACACGCCGATATCGGCGTCGTTGATCGCCTGCATCAAGCCCTGCAAGGAGTTGTTCTCTTCCGTCAGCTCAATGGTGTGATCGGTGCCGGCTACGTTGATGACAACTAAACCGGTGCCGAGGATCGCGTCTTCCCGGGACGAAAAACCAATATCGCCAACCGCGTTGGAATAGCTCTTCTGCACCTGGGCCAGGCTTTCAACCTGCACCTGGTAACTGGTGCCGGCCAGCGCCTCGTTGGTAGCAGTGGCGGTAAAAAAGTCGTTCGAGCCGGTGGTGACCGTGTTCTTGAAATACTGCTCCCGGTCGGCCAATTTTTCGACGCTGCCCAGAAATGTCTTGAGCTTGACGTCAAACTCCTGTAGGGCCTTGAGCCGGTTGCTCTGCCAGGTCTTGTCGACAGCGAGCCGTTTGAGCGGTAACCGTTCGACCTGCATTAACGACTCGACGATCGAGTTGGTGTCCAGGCCGGTGGCCAGGCCGCCGAATTGAATAGCCATAATGATTCCTCGGTTCTCGTTGCCAGCCGTATTAGCCGACGGTATCGACCAGGTTGCCGCGCAATTCCTGCATATGTTCTGCCAGTGATACCAGCTCCTCGGGCGGGATCTGGCGGATTACCTCGTTGGTGTCCCGGTCGATTACCTTGACGATCAACTCGTTTTTATCGTTGCTCTCGAACTGGACCGAATAGAGCCCGTCTTCGGTGATCGCCTTGATCTGGCTGATCAGTTCCTCGGGCTGGACCTGTTTCTGCTCCTCGGCGGTAACCTGCCGGGCCGCTGCATCCTGACTGCGCTGCCGGCTGTCGGCGGCACGCTCAGGCGGGAGCTGAATGCGGGGGGTATCCCCGGCGATTCCCGTAGCCTGAATATTCATTGCTCATCTCCTTAAGGGTGGTGGGTAACGTTAGTGGTCCGTAGACCGGCGCACGCACCGGTCTACGGAGCAAAGGTGAGAGAGAATGATTAGCCGAGCAGCGACAGAGCCAGCTGCGGCATCTGGTTGGCCTGTGCCAGAATCGAGACACCGGCCTGCTGCAGGATGTTCTGCTTGGTCATATTCGAGGTCTCCATGGCGATATCGGCATCCATGATCCGCGAACGGGCGGCAGAAATGTTCTCTGAAATATTCTGCAGGTTGGCGATGGTAGATTCAAATCGGTTTTGAACAGCACCGAGATCACCTCGGTTTGAGTCAAGCTGTGAAATGGCAGAATCCACCCTCTGAATTGCTGATTCCGCACCAGCACGAGTGCTGATGTCTATGTCGTCAACACCATTTGTATCAACTGCGACGGAAGCAACCAATCCTGCATCTGCGAAATCACCGCCAAAAGTAAGATTCTCGGTTGCTGATACGGTAATCGTTCCTTTCAGCGCTGTTGCATCTGTGAATTCGGAAACAGCACTTCCGGTGATTCCTTGAGCAGCATCAGTAAAACTGGTGAAAGTCTCATCGACATTTATATCGGCACCATCCGCAGCTGTCAATGTAAGCACACTGCCATCAAGAGAGGCAGTAACTCCTGTGTCATTACTTGCAGCGTTGATAGAATCACGCAAAGCAGAAGCTGTAATAGTTGTGCCAGTAGCAACAGAGACATCAACATCAGTATAAATGTCTACTCCGTTAATTGTGAGTGAATATTCTGCAGCAGCATTGGCATCTGTTATTGATCCAGCAAGTGTTACTTCTCCTGAGGTTGATGCGCTAACTCTCAGACCGGCAACACCGGCGTCATTCATAGCAGCTGCTATGGCATAAGCCGAATTACCAGGACGGTAAGTTCCATCCGCATAATCACCGCTCGGTTGTACCGTAACAGCGTCACCGCTACCTACAGCTATCGTCATTGAATCAGCGGCTGTAGTTACACGCGCACCGGTGTATGAGGCAATTGAACCGATGCTGGAGGCTTTTGCACTGCCAATACCGAAAGCGATAGTCTCACCAGCATTAGCACCAACCTGGAACGATGCACCGGCAAAGGAACCGTCCAGCAATCTTTGCCCGTTAAAGGTAGTGGTTGTTGCGATTCGATCCAATTCACTCTGGAGTTGCGATACTTCCGCCTGCAAAGAAGCTCGGTCGGAAGCCGTGTTGGTATCGTTGGCAGACTGAACAGCGAGTTCACGCATACGCTGCAGGATGTTGGTGCTTTCCTGCATTGCACCTTCAGCGGTTTGGGCCAGAGATATGCCGTCATTGGCATTTCGAACAGCTTGGTTCAAGCCGCGGATCTGCGAAGTCATGCGATCTGAAATAGCCAGACCAGCCGCATCGTCCTTGGCGGAGTTAATGCGCAGACCGGAAGAAAGTCGCTGCATTGATTTGGTCAGCGAGCTTTGCGAGGTACCCAGGTTACGCTGGGCATTAAGGGACATTACGTTTGTGTTAATTACTAAACCCATGATATTCCTCCATGAATATGTTTATTGGGTTGCTGTGTGTGGGCTTCCGTGCCCAGTTTTCTATGGTACTGCTGGTGTTGCGGTTTATGTTATTCCGTTGTGCACCTCCTTGTCGGCTGCTGGTTGATCTTGGAAGATCGATCCACGAAATCTTCCCCCTTGAGTCGCTTATCGGCGACAGGGAAAGGGAAGTTTAGAAAAAAAGAAGAGGACTGTAGAAAAAAGAAGTACTTTTTTCGAAAATGATCTTATTCCAGAATGTTAGCCCCTACCCCCGGCGAATAGTTCACCGGGGGTAGGTTGGCATCATCCCTGGAGCAGCTGCAGAGCCAGCTGCGGGGTGGTGTTGGCCTGGGAGAGAATGGCCACGCCGGCCTGCTGCAGGATATTTTTCTGGGTCATCACCGAGGTTTCCTGGGCGATGTCGGCGTCGCGGATACGCGAACGGGCGGCGGTCAGGTTTTCGGCAACGTTCTGCAGGTTGGCGATGGTCGATTCGAAGCGGTTCTGGATGGCGCCGAGATCGCCGCGCTGCGAGTCGATTTTGCCGAGCGCCGCATCGACGATCAGGATCGCGTCATTGGCCCCGAGAATAGAGCTGATGTCGATTTCGGTGACCGATTCGAACAGTGAGTTGACGTTAGTGCCGGCCGCCGCGTTGATAACGCTGCCGGCGGTATCGGCGACGTTTGACGAGACCGTGTAGGAATCCTGGGATGAGAACTCGATAACCCCGGTGACGATGGTCGAGTCGGTGCCGCCGCTGGTGAGCGTGTCGGCATCGGCGTCGGGCGTTTGAATGGCGATGGTGCCGCCGGCGGAGTTGGTGAAATCGATGATCTCGATATTGCGGCCGTTCGGCTCGGTGAGCGTGATCACGCCGCTGACCTGTGTGGCGGTGATACCGGTGACCCCGGCCTGATCGTTGATCACCGTGACCAGGTTGGACAGGTCAGTCTGGGTGACCGCCGCCGAGACGGTGGCGGTATTGCCGCCGCTGCCAAGGGTCAGGGACACCGTGCCGTCGGCCGAGAGGGTGGAGAGGTCCACCGAGGTGCTGGCCGTAGCGGTGACCCCGGTATTGGCCTCGGCGCCGGAGATGGCGGCGGCGACGGTAAAGGCCGAATCGCCGCCCTGCACGACCACCGTGTCGGTGCCGCGGGGGCCGTTGATGGTCAGGGTCTGGCCGGCGATGGTATTAGCGGCCGGCAGGGCGGTGGCGGGAGCCACCATCGAGCCGGTTCCCTGGTTGGCCGTGGTGTTGACGGAGTCGATATAGTAGCGCCCGAGATCGTCGGTGAGCATGCTGGCGATGGTCACGCCGATGGTCTCGTTGGCGTTAGCGCCGACCTGGAACTGCTGGGCGATAAAGGTGCCGTCGAGGATGTTGAGGTTGTTGAATGAAGTGGCCTGGGCGATGCGGTTCATCTCCGCCTTGATCTGGTTCACCTCGGCCTGCAGGGCGGCCCGGTCGGCGGCGGAGTTGGTGGCGTTGGCCGACTGGATGGCCAACTCGCGGATGCGCTGCAGAATATTGGTGGACTCCTGCATCGCGCCTTCGGCAGTCTGGGCCAGCGAGATGCCGTCGTTGGCGTTGCGCGACGCCTGGTTGAGCCCGCGGATCTGCGAGGTCATCCGGTCGGAGATGGCCAGCCCGGCGGCATCGTCCTTGGCGGAATTGATGCGCAGGCCGGAGGCGAGCCGCTCCATCGCGGTGGACAGCTCGTTTTGGGATTTACTCAGGTGCCTCTGTGCGTTCAGAGACGATACGTTTGTGTTGATCGTAAGTGCCATGATCTCCCCTCCAAAAAGGTAGCGTGGCCGCTTATGTACACAAACGTAATGCCTCTGTCCCCACAGATGAGATACGTATCGGGAATTTTATGAAAATCTTAAGG
>NPIE01008411.1_pt1 | contig 14347 bp, 12 predicted proteins | sample 8637661 | NCBI WGS metagenome assembly NPIE01 (sample SAMN07420842, study PRJNA396082) | bioreactor metagenome | isolation source: sample BA12 brine-fed electro-methanogenic bioreactor BA | place: Japan: Kochi | collected 2016-12-09 | reverse complement strand
TGAACCCCACGTGGTTCATGGCTCGGAGGGTTGGACATTGTTCGAACCTATTTACTGGAAAAAAGTTAGCTTAATTTTTTATTTCATGCTCTCGTTGTGTTGGACAAGACTAAGACTTGATCTACAGGCTAGATATGATATAAAAAAGATAGCTATTTTATAATTCATAAATCCTTCAAAAATAAAATATAAAAAATGACTAACCAATTCATACAAGAAGAAAATTCTCAGCTATGTGGACCATCATCTCTTGCTTTCGCAATGAGTAAATTTGGAGAAAAATTACTACCAAAAGATATTGCCAAAGAATTAAACATTAGCAAGGATTTTGGTATTGGTCTTTTTGATTTAGCTCTTTTCCCAACTAGCAAGTCTTTTATCGTTGAATTATTTGCTTGGGATGCAACAAATTTCCCAATTAAATGGAGAGATGCTTCTCAAGATGAAATAAAAAAAGATTTACTTAAAGAAGAATTGCCTTCCTCTAGCTGGAAATATTCACTATTGAGTCTTTTACAAAAAGGAGCAATTTTCCATGCTAAACCTATCCAATCTGAAGATTTAAAGAAATATATTGAAAACGGATTCTATGTAATCATATATCTTGATAGCGCTGTTTTGTATAAACATGCAAGTGGAGTTTGGGGGCACTATGTGGTACTAGAAAAATGCGATGAAGAAAACTGGCAAATATTTGATCCTCATTGGAAATACGGTGGACATAAGAGTTATGGAAAAGAATTATTATTATTTGCTTTTTATAGCGTTGGGGGTTATTGCTTAATTATAAAAAAGTGACCTGTTTAAAAAAAACAGGCCTTAATTTAGTCAAAGATGAGAGGTAATAACAACCTCTTCTTTTGATGAAGACTTGGGTATATAGTATCTTTCTAGTGAAATCTCAGAGTCAATTCTTTTTGCGAAAGATTCGTTCCCACTTGAAAGATACCAAGCTTCGGCAGATATAATGCTTGATGCAAGGAAAAACTGCATAAAAGAAGACCTCGAAGAATACAAATATCCAAATGGAATTCGAATATTATCGGGTTTATTTTCTTCCATTATATCGATAATCCCCCCTGGAGAAATTCTATTGATAGAATCAATAAGTTCTTGGGTGGCACGAATCATGTCTTCGATTTTATTTTTTGAATTTTTTACCACCATTCGAAATCCATTTTCTCGAATGCAACCCAATACTTTCTCCCACGAAGAAAGATCTACAATTCCTCGAGATGCGAGCAACTCTCCAAGAGAGTCAAAGTGCGAGCTAAAGACACATTCGAAGTCTTGAAAATCTAGCAACTCCATCTTTTCTTCAATTAAAGAAGCGTTATCCCATGCACGACTCAGGGCCCAAGAAGAACTCTCTAGGTGATAAATTATTCCTTTGAGAGATGAAATTTTTCCATTTAACTCCATTAGAATTATATCTTCCAGGGCTATGTTTGCTAAATGAAATTCAGATTCTGCTATGCTGAGATTTCGAGACCATTCTGTTGATTCTCGAAAATAATTTCTACATGGCTGATGGTTTATTCCACCCATAATGCACCTCCTTGTTTTTTCTTCTATTATACCTGAAATAAAATTTTAAATGTGCAATTATCACCTCCTTTACAGATATATTATAGCATACCAAGTAAACTTTACAATAGTTAAAGCAAATTATCAACCAAAATAATCATGTCAATAATGGGGTCAGGAGCGATTGATTGGCCTGTCCGTTCTAGGCATTAGCTAATTATATCATAATCTATATTATAAATAAATCACGCCTAACATCATTTCCTCATTTTCTACCTAAAGTAAAAAATCGGTAGCTAATTTTTCATTTATTAAGTTTAAAATAATTGTTGGTATTGATTCTTTACTTTCAATTAATATCTTTTTTTCAAAACTATCCAAAACTGCTATTTGTTTTTCCGCCTTCTTAACTTCTAAATTACAAAAATTTTTAAATTCATAATTCTCCATAAAGGGAATTAATTCATCTTTAGTTGTACATCTAACTCCTTGCCTAAAAAATTCAACATCTTTTTCTTGATCTATTTCAAGAATTTCTCTCATTGGTTCGCTTGCTCTGATTTCTTCCAAAATTTTTTCTGGATTATAGTTATATTCTTGTCCTTCAAATCTAATATTTACCATATTTATAATTTATAAGTTAATTCTACATAAATTATACAACTAATCAAGATGTTGTATTGGTTCATATATTGTGATACGCATCGGTTCTTCAAAAAAACCATCTCAATTCAAGAAATGGCTTTGAGTTTGCTCGAAGGGCTATGTTTTGTTCGAACTTTTTTTAAAGAAAACTTTGAATAAGAATAAAAATTATTCTAATTACAAAAGACTACAAATACTTATCCCCCGATCCCATTCTTTTTTGCTTTTAGGGCTTCGCCCGATTTTTTGCGGCAGGGTTTGAGGCTGTGCCAACGAAGTTGGCGCACCACTCTTCGTTTTATTCTAAAGTTTTATCAGAATCGGAAAGCTCTGCAAATTTAGCTTCCATTGTGGGATTTCCGCGTGTTAGCCTTTTGATTGTTAAATCTTCCGCCTTGTTATTAGCAAGTCGAAGATTATTTTCAGAAGATAGAAGGGCGTCTTTAGTTTTTTGGAGGTGGTCAATGGTTTTGTCTATTTCCTCGATAGCGGTTTTAAATTTACGACTAGCAAGATCATAATTTTTAGCAAAACCCTCTTTAAATATATTTATATTATCCTCAAAGTTTGTAATATCAATATTTTGACTCTTAACCAATGCAAGTTCCGCTTTATATTTCAGAGAGTTCATCGCCGCATTTCGTAACAATGTAATAATTGGAATGAAAAATTGCGGGCGCACAACATACATTTTCGGGTATTTATGAGAGACATCAACAATTCCAGTATTATAAAGTTCGTTTTCGGCTTCTAAAAGAGAAACAAGAACAGCGAATTCGCACTTCTTCTCATTGCGATCTTTGTCCAGTTCTTTTAAGAAATCTTCATTCCGTTTTTTTGTAACAGTTTCATCTCCCTCATTTTTCATTTCAAACATTATTGAGACAACTTCATTGCCGGCTTCATCGGTTTCTTTATAAATATAATCACCTTTGCTTCCGGTCTTTGAATCATTATCTTTTTCAAAATAGGCGTGTTGAAAAGCAGTCGCACGAAGTTTGTTGAATTCGGTTTCGCAATGTTGTTCAAGTGTTTCCCCAATCATTTTTGTTGAAAGTTTGAGCTTCATATCTTTACGAAGGGCGATCTCATCATCTTTCATTTTAATAATGTCGTCTTTGGTTTTTAGTTCAGATGAAAACTTTTCAAGTAACGACTTTTCTAATAATTGTTTTTCAGTTTCTTTGCTTTTTAAATCATTGGCTAAATCATCGCGTTCTTTTTCAATTTGTTTAACTGCTTCTGTAACAAAGAGTTTTTTCTCTACTTCTGCCTTATCAATCTTTGATTTCATTTCGGCGAGTTCGGCTTCTTTTTTTGCCAATTGTTCCGCAAGATTACGATCCTTTTCGGCTCTTAATTCTGATAGCTCTTTATCTTTCTTCGTTAGCTCCTCTTGTAACGTATTTTTGAGATTAGATTCGGCTAGTTTAACGGCATTTTCTTTTTCTTTTTCTGCGATATTCAATCGCTCTTGTAATTCTTCTTCAAATTCATGATCGCGAACTTGCTTGAGGATATCAGCAAAACCAGCCTCATCGACTTTGAAAACTTTTTTACAATTTGGACATATAATATCTTGCATATTAATTATTTAATTTTGTTATAATTTACCACCCGAAATATCAAAGAATCGTTCAAAGAAACTTGTTAGCTTGCTTAAAACACTTTCTCGTTTTTTTGTTCGTTCACCAGTCGGCGAAAAACGAGATACGGGAGGCAGGACTCTTGAAATAGCCGTACCAGTTGTCGCTATATTTCCGTCCCTAAAAGCATTATTAATAAATTTATAGGTAGCTTCTTTGTCAAGATTTTCATTTTCAATAATTTTTTCCAATTCCTCAATTTTCTTTTCTTCTACAAACTTTTGCCAATCTTCATCAACGATTGAATGGACATCAAGAGAAGTAATAAATTTATTGATAAGATCCTTCTTGTTGCGAAGCTCAACACTGGAATCAATGGCTTTGTTAATATCAACGAGAAGCTCTTTATTTTTAATATGATCTTCGTGATATCTTTTAATGAGCCCCAAGACATAATCAATATTGATCTCAACTTGTTTAATAAGCTCCATTTCAAAAACCACATCATCATTAACATTTTCTTTTTCTCCCTCTGTGCCTTTACGAAATTCATTATATAAATCAATATACATGCTGTGATAATCTTGTATATCACGTTCGGTCAAAATTTCATTTCCCGTAAATTCATCAAAAGTTGTAAGAATATTTCGGACACGCAAAACTGCTCCGTATAATTTGATAAAATCTTTTTGATTCTGCTCTCCTACAATTCTTTTTCCTATTGGAAACTTTTCTAAAAGCTCCTCTATCAAACTCTTATATCCTCTAACTTCTTTATCGCCGTCTTTATAACCATTATAATAGTCCTCATAAGCTTTAAGAAGAACAATCCCACTAGCTTCTTTATCTCCAAAAAGCGCAATAGATTCGTTTGTCGCTTTTTCCAAATTACGGAAACAAATAATATTTCCAAAAGTTTTAACACTATTCAAAATACGATTGGTTCTAGAAAATGCTTGTAATAATCCATGTAAACGCAAATTTTTATCAACCCATAAGGTGTTTAGTGTGGTTGCGTCAAACCCAGTCAAAAACATGTTTACTACAATGAGAATATCAATCTCTCTTTTTTTAACCCGCTCACTAACATCTTTATAATAATTTTGAAACTTATCTGATGAAGTATCGTAAGAGGTGCCAAACATTTTATTATAATCAATAATAGCACTTTCAAGAAAATCCCTATCACTAACATCAAGTCCGCTGGTGTCTTCTGAATTCTCATCAATCATACCGTCCAAATCTTCATCATTTACCCCAAAACTAAAAATTGTCGCTATTTTAAGTCTTCTATCACTTGGTTCATCGGCTAATTGTTTTTTAAATTCAAGATAATATTTTTTTACCACATCAATAGACGAAACTGCAAAAATTGAATTGAATCCCGCAAGTCTGCGATCTTGAATTTTATAAAAACTATTTCTTTTTGTTTTTTGGTCAAAATGTTCACGAATATATCGCACAATATTTTCCATTCGCTCTGGTGACGAAAGAATAGCCTCACGATCAATATCACGAACTTGAGCATCTTCAATATTTTCTGCTTCGTGAACAGTTGAAACATAATCGACTTTAAACGGTAAAACATTTTTATCAGCAATAGCATCAACAATTGTATAAGTATGAAGTTTTTCACCAAAAGCATGTTCGGTGGTTTTAAAATCAAGCCGACCGCCAGACGAAGAATTTGCTGCAAAAATGGGTGTGCCGGTAAAACCAAATAAATGATATTTATTAAATGCTTTTACGATACTCGCATGCATGTCGCCAAATTGAGAACGATGACATTCATCAAAAATTAAAACAATATGACCGTCAAAAATAGTATGATTTTTATTTTTACTTATAAACCTGTCTAATTTTTGAATTGTAGTAACAATTATTCGAGAATTTGTATCTTCTAATTGTTTTTTTAAAATAGCAGTACTAGTATTGCTATTCGCCGCACCTTTTTCAAATTTGTCATATTCTCGCATTGTTTGATGATCTAAATCTTTACGATCAACCACAAACAACACTTTATCTATATAAGGCAATTTACTTACCAATTGAGCAGTTTTGAAACTTGTTAAAGTCTTTCCCGACCCAGTTGTATGCCAAATATAACCGCCAGCTTCTACGGTTCCTAATTTTTGATAATTTGTGCTAACTTCAATTCTGCTTAATATTCTTTCGGTCGCAACAATCTGATATGGTCTCATTGCTAAAAGTTGTTTTTCGGTAGTAAATACGCAATATTTTGTTAAAATATTTAGAATCGTATGCTTGGCAAAAAATGTTTTGGCAAAATCCATTAAATCAGTGATTGGTCTATTGGTTGCATCTGCCCACCAGCTTGTAAATTCAAAACTGTTGCTTGATCTTTTTCCTTTCTTAATCTTACCATCGCTTACTTCTTTGATGTGTTGTTTGCGAACAGTATTGCCGTAATACTTGGTATAAGTTCCGTTTGAAATTATAAAAAGTTGCACATATTCAAAAAGCCCACTAGCCGACCAAAAACTTTCTCGTTGATAGCGATTGATTTGATTAAACGCCTCTTGAATAGCAACACCACGGCGTTTTAATTCAATATAAATAAGAGGCAAACCATTTACCAGCACCGTCACATCATAACGATTAGCCCGTTGTCCATCTTCGGTTGTATATTGATTGATAACCTGCAAACTATTGTTATGAATATTTTTCTTATCTAATAAATCAATATTTTTGAAAGTGCCGTCATCTCGGTCTAATATTTTTATGCTATCTTCTTGGATAGTGGTAGTTTTTTCTTCAATGCTTTGGTTTGGATTAGCAATTACACCAACAAAAAATTTTTCCCATTCTGAATCTGAAAAGATAAAATTATTGAGTTTTTCCAGTTGTTTTCGCAAATTAAGCACCAGCTCATTTTCTGAAGTGATGTTCAAATATTCATAACCTTGATCTTTTAATTGTTTAATAAAAGCACGCTCAAGCTGGTCTTCACTTTGATAAGAAGCACGATCTTCTACACGATCCGCTAATTTATGATATTCAGCGACAACGGTGCTTTGCATGTTTTCGGCGACTAAATTGTATATATTATTTGGCATAGTTATTCATTTTTTTTAAATTCACTTTCTTCCTCTAACTTCATAAAATGGTCAAAATCACTTTCAAATAATCTATCTTGCGCAATGCGATATTTTTCAAATTGAGTTTCAGCGTGAATTACGGCTTTTTCATGGCTGATTTTGCCAGCGCCAATCAATATTTCCGCGCCATTGAATTCAATAAATTTATCTAAACGTTTTGCCCAGTCCTCCATTGTCATCGGGATATTGCGATCTGCTTGAAGCTCGGCATAATCCAAATACATAGAGACGAGTCTTTCTAAAAATTCTATCTCTTTTGAATCAAGGTAATTTTTGGCAATGGCAACATCATATTTTTGGATTTTGCCTTTTGGCGCGCTTTCCCATGTTTCCAGCCCCATGTGGTCTTTGGAAGCATTCGCCCGCTCAACAATCAATTCCGGAGCGGTATGCCTATGCACCGCATAATGAAGTTTATTTTGCACTTTCTTAAAGAAATTAAGCGTTGTTGCGGAAGCTGGATCATAATCAACACTGGTAGCATAAATATCTGTAACTTTTTGATAAAACATCCGTTCGCTAAGGCGAATTTCACGGATTTTTTGCAGTTGGCGTTTAAAAAACTTTTTATCAAATTGGTGCGCTTGTTTGAGCCTGTCCACATCCATCGTCCAACCCTGAATAGTGTAGTCCTTTACGATTTGGCGCGCCCATTTGCGAAACTGCACCGCTCGCTCATTCTCTATTTTGAAGCCAACGGAAATAATTGCTTGGAGATTATAGTGATCAACTTTTCTTTGCACCACTCGCTTTCCTTCATTTTGAACTATCAAGTATTGCTTGATAGTTGCTTTATCAAGCTCGCCAACTTTAATAAGTGTTTTGATATGCTGGTCTATCGCCTGAACCGAAACGCCATAAAGCTCCGCCATCATTTTTTGCGTAAGCCAAATATTTTCATCTTCATAACGCATTTCAACCGCTTGTTCTTGATTTCCTGTTGCGGATACAAAGGTTAGATATTCCGCGGCAGATGAACGAATTATTTTATTTTTTGCTGATTTCTTTGTCATATGTGTAATTTTTTAATTCACAATTGGCTCAAATGTTAAAAGCTTCCCTCGGTAATATTCATATTGTTGTCTACGGGCATTGAGTTCAGCAGGTAGACCAATTGAAATATCACTTACTAAAGCTTCAAATTTATCGAGAATTGAGACAATGCGATTTTGTTCAGAAAGTGGTGGTATGGGTATTTTAATTTTTTCCATTATATTACTCATGATTTTAGGATTTCCCATTCCAGTACTTACATATTTTTTGGAAACTGACGCTAAAATATATGAAAGAAATTTCATATTTAAATCGTCAGATTTTGTTTTTAAAAGACCACAAACATTAGTAATGCTAAATTTACCATTACGATAAAAAATTGAACCAGCATATGCTCCGTCAGTCGTCCAAGTTAAATATTCACCGTCATAGTCATAGGTATTAATAAGCCCAAAAATACCATTATTTGCTGTTTGGGATGAGTACACTGGATATTCACCAGCATTAGCCTTTAGGTAGTCTTTTGACATTACTCTACCGCGATTAATTAAACAGATTTCTCCAATACTTTTTAATTCTACATTATCAGTAAAAGTTAACAAATTATCCCTATAATAATCATACTGCCTCTTCCTTGCTTCCAGCTCTGCTTCCAGCTCTGCTTCCAGCTCTGTAAAAATATTAAGAATTTTAACAATTTCTTCTTGAATTGCAAGGGGCGGGAGAGGGATTTTAAATTTAGAATATTGAGAAATCCAATGACGTGTATGATCTGTCGGAACATAATATATACACCTCATCGCAAAATATACAAACCTAAAATTTACATCAACATCTTTTTTAATTCGCAACATTTTCATTGCAGAAGATTTAACCTTAAATTCAAAATCTACCCAATGAAATGAAGTGGTAAAATCATCAAAAATAATTACAGGATTTTCTTTACTTGCTTTATATATTCCATTAGATTCATTGGTATAACCAAGAATAAAACTCTGTCCAGCTGTCAAAACTGGTGTTTTATAAATATCGTCATACTCGGTAGACTTAACAATATATTCTGTTGGCTGTTCGTAATCTAAAACTTCACCCAACTCTTTAAGTTCCACACCATTTGGGCATAGTTCAGCTAGTAGTTTTTCAATTTTTGGTTGATTATTTGTCATATTAATTACTGCTCAAGGCACAAACTTTGTCATGCAAACTCTTTAATTCATCTATGCCCATATCTAAAATCGGCTCATACATAAAAGAATTCAAATGTATATTTTCAGGAGTCATTATATTTACACTTTCTAAAGTTTTTATTATCTTGTCATGCGCCTGATCCTGTTTAAATTCGTCTTTATATCTCTGAAAAAGTTTACCTGTTTGACTTCCAGAGATTGCTGTTTGATCCGATACTTTCGACCATATATATTCCTCTGCTTTCAATCTAATTCCTATGGCAAGAATAATTTTATCTTCTAGAACAATCGAGTCAGAATTTTCAGCCTCCTTTATTGCTGTGATCTGTTCCTCGATAATATCTACAATCTTCTTACTAGTATCAGCAAATGTAAACGCAACATTCGATAAAATGCTCAAAAAAGGTGCCTGCAAATCAGTAATGGCAATATCTGCAGTTGCTTTAATAGTTCCGTCCTGAAGTTTTTTATGGAGAGTGTGTGTTAGGAGTTTATAGTCATCATTTTGTCCATCTTTAAATTCAATTAAATTGCGTACGAAAGGAATACATGCGATTAAATGTTTTTCGTTGTTATTAACATCTACTTTCCAGTTGGTAAATGGATCGGTAATATTTCTACTGCCCGCTTTGATTAATTTGATTTCATCTTTTAATCTTTCTGCAACAAAAGAATACTCCCATTTATTGCCTTGTAGAATTCTTGACTGAACCGTTCTAAAGAAGTCAAAGTTATGCGTTAAAATTATTGAACAGAAATTGCCTTCTTTGGATAAATCATTTAGATATTCAACAATTGCATATTTATTTTTGTAATCAAACGAATCCGCTATGTCATCAATGATAAATAATGTTTTTTTATTTTGTAATTGCCGAGATTTAATCTCAAAAATAACATTCAAAATATAAAAAGCTCGTCTTTCTCCTTGACTTAATACATTTTCGATTAAATTGTTTCTCTCAATATCTTTCCCTTGAAATTTGAAATCAACTGCTGGAGTTTTCTCATTTAATACTGCATCTGCCTTATTTTGAATTTCAAGAGTAAATGGATTATTAACAAATCTATTCTCAAATTCTTTTATAGCACTTTCCCATTGCGACTGACTGTCTTTTGCTTTTTGTATAATCTTTTCTAAATCAACTTTTTTCTGATTGTATAATTCAACTAATGATTTTATACCCGTCTCAATTTGTTTTAAGAAACTAAACCATGTTTCTCTTCTAAATACATCGTAATCACTTAATCTTAATAAAATTGAATTGTCTTTTTCGATAACCTTTTTAAATGCTTGCAATTCTTTGTTAGCGTCGAGTAAATTGTCAATTTTCTCAAAAATGTCTTTCAGGTCTTTATCATTAAAAATTTTTGTAATCTCCTCATCTATTATTTCTGATAATTTATTTTTAGCGGATACATCTCCATGAGATTTTAATACTAGTTTATGCCCAGCAGTAAAATATTCATCGCCCTCAAGCGACTTGCCAAGAATCTTGGCTTCTGTGGTGCCAAAAACATGGTCGGCATTTTTTGCAAAAAAAGTAGATTTACTGATCAAGTCATTGTATTTTTCAATGTACTCCTTTAACAATGTGAAATTGTCTGCCAGAAATTTTTTAACCTTACCTCCCTTGTCAAAAATATCGTTATACTTAAATTCAAATGAATCCTTTGATGTTCCAATGTCATTTAAAATAGCCTCAAAAATTTCAAATATATTTTTCTTATCGAGGTTAGAAAATGCTTCTATAATTTCTAATTCATAGTTACTACTACCTGATATCTTTTTTAAACCAGAAATAGTGGATTTTTTAAGAGATTCAATTTCATTAAATATTGCCAAATATTCCTTTTTGGTTTCATCGTCTGCCAAAAGTGTGAGGATTTTATCTTCAGAATCAAATGCTTTCTTATTGTAGGGTTCTATAACGCATATTTCTTCTGGTTCGATTTGATTATCAGAATCATCAATAAAAAAATTATAAACTGGCTCTAATGTCTCATCTATCTGATCACAGGGTTTTTTATTATTCGCAATATCGTTGAGAGTTTTTGCAAATGATGTTTTCATAACTCCGTTTGGAGCATAAATCACAAAAGTTTTACAATTTGAAAAATCAAACTCATGATTAAGTTTTTTTATTCCATAACAATGCTGTAATTCGATCTTTAATTTATTCATATTTTATTTTTCAATATCTAAAACAATCTTATCGATCGCCTCTCTTAGCTCATTCTGCCTTGCGACAATTTTTTCAATCTTTTGATTTAGTTCTTTTATATCAACTATCTCACGAGTGTCTTCTGCTATTACATAACTTGATACCGCAATATTATAATCGTTTTCAGCAATGGTTTTATTGTCTACCAATTTAGCAAAATATTCTGCATCTTTACGCTCAATAAAAGCATTAAGAATTTTTTTGCGATTTTCTTCGCTTAATTTATTTTTATTTCCACCTCGTACAAATTCTTTTGAAGCATCAATAAATAAAGTTTTATTGTCTTTCTTGCTTTTCTTTAAAATAACAACACAAGTTGCAATAGTAGTACCAAAGAAAAGATCTGGTGGTAATTGGATAACTGCATCTACATAGTTATTATCAATCAAATATTTACGGATTTTTGCTTCAGCTCCACCACGGTAAAGTACCCCTGGAAATTCAACAATCGCCGCCGTTCCGCTTGTAGAAAGCCAAGAAAGCATATGCATAGTGAAAGCAAGATCGGCTTTACTCTTTGGAGCAAGTACTCCAGCAGGAGAAAAGCGAGGGTCATTTATTATTAAAGGGTTAGCATCTCCGTCCCATTTAATTGAATATGGTGGATTGGAAACTATGGCATCAAATGGTTCATCGTCCCAGTGTTTTGGATCAGTAAGAGTGTCTCCATGAGCAATATCAAAATTGTTATAGTTGATATCATGCAAAAACATATTGATACGGCATAGGTTGTAAGTGGTAAGGTTTATTTCTTGACCATAAAAACCTTGCCGTACATTTTCTTTACCAAGTACTTTTGCAAACTTAAGAAGAAGCGAACCAGAACCACAACAAGGATCATATACTTTATTAACTTCTTTCTTACCAACGGTGGTAATTTCTGCGAGAAGTTCACTTACTTCTTGGGGTGTGAAAAATTCACCTCCAGATTTACCAGCGTTCGAAGCATACATGGTCATCAAAAATTCATATGCATCTCCGAATGCATCAATAGTATTATCACCATAATCACCAAGGCGAAGATCACCAATAGCTTCAAGGAGCTTTGCAAGTCTTTGGTTTCTTTTTTCAACTGTTCCACCAAGTTTATTTGAATTAACATCCAAATCATCAAAAAGTCCCTTGAGGTCATCTTCGCTGTCAAAACCTTTTGCAGAATTTTCTATGTTATTAAAAATAGATGATAATGTTTCGTTTAGATTTGCATCATTTCGTGCATTTTTACGAACATTTATAAAAAGTTCACTTGGTAAAATATAAAAACCTTTTTCTTTTACTGTATCAGCACGACCAAATTCAGCTTCCTTGTCAGAAAGATTTTGATAATCAAAATCTTTATTTCCAGATCGTCTTTCATCAGTATTAATATAATTTGTTAAGTTTTCACTAATAAATCTATAAAAAAGTATTCCTAATACATATTGTTTAAAATCCCAGCCGTCAACACTTCCTCGCAAGTCATTGGCAATTTGCCAAATAGCACGATGCAATTCCGCTCGTTCTTGCTCTTTGCCTACTTTTGAATTTTTTGTGTTAGCGTTTTCCATTTTTTTATTTTAACTTAAAATTCCTTTTTCTTTCATGCTTAAAAATGTTTCCTTGGTTACTATAATATGATCAATGACTTCAATCCCTAATATTTTGCCAGCTTCCACTAGTCGTTTGGTAATTTCTAAATCGTCCTGTGAAGGTTCGGGGTCTCCTGATGGGTGATTGTGAGCGATTATGACTGACGAGGCTTTGCTTTTAATGGCTTCTGTAAACGTTTCTCGCGGGTGGACGATACTGGCATTCAGGGTACCAAGAGATACTTCGTGAATTGACCAGTTGCGGCTATCAAGTGCGATCAAATAAAAGTGTTCTTTTAAATAATCCTTGAGCTTACTTCTGACGAGTCTGGCGACCTTTCCCGGATTCAGAAGTTCTTTCTTTTTATACGCCGGGGTTTGGGTGGAAAGACGACGACCCACCTCAACTGCCGCTTTTATTTGCGTAGCTTTTGCCAGGCCAATGCCTTTTATTGAAGACAGTTCCTCAATACTTGCTTCCGATAATTTCTGCAAACTGCCGAATTGAGCGAGCAGTTTTTGCGCTGTAACCGCAACCGATTCACCTGCTATGCCACGCCCCAAAATAAGCTGGATCAGTTCCTGCGCTGAAAGAGCTTGTTCGCCAAATTTAAGCAACCGCTCGCGTGGACGTTCTTCTGTTGGTAGGTCGTGAATGGTAAATGATTTTGTCATAATTTTATTCAGTTAATATCGGGTAAATCTCTTAGTCTTTTGTCTTTATATTGCCAATAAGCCGCCCCTTGATATGCTCCGCTATCATTTAATTCACCTTTTTGTTCATATATTTTGTAAGTTAGCGGTGCGAGTTTCCAAATCTGTTCACCGTATTCCACTTCACGCTCGCCAACCACTTTTGCCGTGATTTCTTTATCAGCAATAAAAACAATTTCTTCTCCGTTCTTGATTCCTTTTTTATAAAAGCTAAACCTTGCTCCTTGCTCTCTAGCTTTTGAAACTTTATCAAATTCCTTTTCCTTATTTACATCTTTGGGATAAATCACTTTGCCATCAAATGACAATAAAAGTTGTCGCACTAAATCATAATCAAGGGCAAATAGTTCGCTATCTCCAACACGATGTTTGTTAAAAATTTCTTTCAAAAGATTTTCTTTGTCGTTGTAACCATCAAGTTCAATCGCAAAAAGTCTTTTCAGGCCGGAAACATTATAGTAGCCATTTGCCTCAAGAAAGCGCATTCGTTCTTGAAAATTAGCGGTGCCAGTTTGGCCTATTTTTATTAAGCCTGAAACGGCTGTTGTCATTATGTAAATAATTCCTTTCATATTTTTATTTCATTAAATTATCAAACGAAACGCCAAATTTGCTTTTTTGACAAGACATCTTGAGAAATACCGAGCTTGTTTCGGTATTTCTTTGCACTAGATGCTTGTTTTAACATTATCATATTACTTTACTGTTATAAAGATATAATATTATCTTATTATACCACAATCAAAACAAAAAACCACCTTAAGTCTTGTCCAACGCAAGATGAGC
>NPIE01020513.1_pt1 | contig 14352 bp, 16 predicted proteins | sample 8637661 | NCBI WGS metagenome assembly NPIE01 (sample SAMN07420842, study PRJNA396082) | bioreactor metagenome | isolation source: sample BA12 brine-fed electro-methanogenic bioreactor BA | place: Japan: Kochi | collected 2016-12-09 | reverse complement strand
GTTTAAGAGAATTAAACGACTTTATGCCGTCATCAAACCGAAAATACAGCCGTGAAAGCATCGTAGGGTGCGCATCGCTCACCTTGCCCGGAGCCGAACCCGACGGGAAGTCCCGCCCAGGTGCGCGATGCGCACCCTACACCTGTCGCTTTATAGCCTATGATCACCAACAATATCCAAGATATTTTGAGATTAAAAAGCGGGAATACAGAAATTAGCTAAAATGGCGTTTTTCGACAGCCCAGCCAACGCCTCGCAATAAAACTTATAACCAGCCCATATCCACGATAATCAAAAGAATAACCCCGGACAGAATGCCGGCCAAAATATCATCGAGCATGATACCTAAGCCCCCGCTTACCTTGCGATCGACCCATATAATCGGCCAGGGCTTCACTATATCAAACAACCGAAACAACACGAAACCGACAAGCAACGCAGGCCAACTAAACGGCACCCAAAGCATCGTTACCAACAAACCTGCAACTTCGTCCCAGACGATACCGCCGAAATCATGCTCGCCTAATTTCTTAGCGGCCATTCCGCAAATTCCGACACCCGCGATCACGGCCGCCAGCGTCAAAGCGTAATAAAAATAATCGCCTGCAAGCGCAAACAACCAACAAACCGGAATGGCCGCCACCGTTCCCATCGTTCCGGGCGCTTTTTTAAACAAGCCCGAACCGAAACCGAAAGCCAGAAACAACACCGGATCGGTCAATATTGTCTTAGCCGTTAATTGATTTGTACCTATCTTTTCAGTGAGAAAAATGCTCAAAACCTTGTACCCTCAACAATTCCGTCGTGCCGAGACGATGAATTCTCAGTCTCGGACTATCCTCGATAACGCCGATACGCGTAAAGCTTCCTGTCAATGATGCCGCTTTATCAGCCGGCACGGTAAAACATAATTCATAATCGTCTCCGGCACGTAGCGGCATGGTCCAATCGCCGGTTGTCTCGATATAAGCCTTAACTGCACCCGACAACGGCAAACTCTCCCAATCGAGACAAGCGCCGACGCTGCTTTGTTTCAAAATATGCCCTAAATCTTGCGCCAAACCGTCGGACACGTCGATGCAGCTTCGTGCGATATTGCGCAATGCCAGCCCTTCCTCGACACGCGGTTTCGGCCGGTTAAATCGTTCGAGCGAATCATGCGGCTGAGTACTGCAAAAATCACCTTGGGCAATTTTTAAGCCTAACCCGGCATCGCCGAGTTTACCGGTCACATAGACGCCATCGCCGGGACGCGCTCCCGAACGGCGCAAAGCTTGACCCGCCGGAACTATGCCCATGGCCTGCACCGTAAGCGTCAATGGGCCGGATGTCGTATCGCCTCCGACTAGATCGATACGGTAATGAGCGGCCAATTCGAAAAAACCTTCCGCGAATCGTTCAAGCCAGGATTCGTCGACATCAGGCAATGTCAACGCCAAGGTTACGGCAATCGGCTCAGCACCCATCGAGGCCAAATCACTCAAATTGACTGCCAGCAATTTATAACCTAAATCGAATGGATCGGCACCGGCCAGAAAATGCACATTCTCGACCATCGTATCGGCGGTTACCGCTAATCGATAACCGGCCGGCACGTTTAACAATGCGCAATCGTCGCCGATGCCCAACTCGGTTACCGCATTCAACGATTTTTTTCCGGCGAAAAATCGCCCGATCAGGTCGAATTCAGCCGTTGGCATCCGAGGCTTTTCGGTTCTTTGCTTGGATTTCCACCGCTCGTTTTTGCTGAGCCACTTTATCGAGTATGCCGTTGACATAACGATGACTACCATCGGCACCGAAGCATTTGGCTAGATTGATACTCTCGTTAAGTACGACACGATAAGGCATGTCCAGCCGATTCATCAGTTCATACACGCCGATTCTCAAAATCGCCCGCTCGACCGGATCGATCGCTTCGACCGGACGGTCGACGAATTGCATCAACGTTTCGTCGATCACATCGAGGCTTTTCGGGATGCCGTGAAACAATTCGTTGAAATAGCTTTTTTGAGCATCTTTCAAGCGCTCTTCTTCCAAAAACTGCATTTCGATCGCACTGAGGTTTTGACCGGTCATTTGCCACTGATACAACGCTTGCACGGCGGCTTTTCTCGCATTGGTACGCGCTTGACTCATCAGGCTTCCAACTGCAGGAACAAATTAACCATTTCCAGTGCCGACATTGCCGCTTCCGCGCCTTTGTTTCCGGCCTTAGTCCCCGCACGCTCGATTGCTTGCTCGATCGTATCGACCGTTAACACGCCGAAACTGACCGGCACATCGTATTGCAGCGAGACCGACGCCAAGCCTTTCACACACTCGCCGGCGACATATTCGAAATGCGGCGTTCCGCCTCTTATAACGGCGCCGAGCGCAATAATCGCATCGTATTGTTTACCGGCAGCAATGCGTTGCACGACCATCGGCAGTTCGAATGCACCCGGCGCCTTGACCAGACAAATATCGTCTCGATTGGCGCCGTGACGGACCAACGCATCGATAGCGCCGGCTTCTAACTGCTCGACGATAAAACTGTTAAAGCGGGATGCAACGATGCAAAATTTACCGCCCTTTACTGACAAATGGCCTTCATAGGTTTTAATAGCCGACATCTAAACTCTCTATCTCTTGTTTTTCGATAGAAACGATCTTGTCAAGACCGATTCCGTTAACTTCTCACACATTACCGTGAGATCCGTAACTGCCGTTTTAACGACGTGCGGGAATGATGAAAAACCCGTCATTCCGCCATGGACCGGTGGAATCCAGTGCCATGGATGGCATGCTTTTGAGACTCACAGGAGCCTAAAGCAAGCATGACTTATTTTCCGGTTTTAACTGTCTTTCGTAGACACCATATATGGGGCGCCGAAGCAGGATCGGTAGCCCCGTAGGGTACGCTGTGCGTACCATGGTGACCCCAAGATGCTCATGTACCAACCGAACCGCCAGGGCACGGCTTTGGTACGCGCAGCGTACCCTACAATTTATATATAACGATGAGCGGATACCCCCCCTGAGAGCTAGGAAATGAGACATCGATACCATTCATTGTCACTCAACACTCTCGGCTTTTCCTAACCTTGCTTAGGCGAAGGACAATCTGGGGATCGCTCCCACAGAGAATTCGGAACCCTTGTGGGAGCAACGCCTTCGTCGCGACTAGATTTAAATACCGTTCTTGCCCACATAATCGACGACTTCCAAATCGAAGCCCGCCAAACCGACATATTTTTTCTGCGTGCCGATCACCTTTAAGCGGTGCACGCCTAAATCCGCAAGGATTCTCGACCCCGTTCCGGTCGAGCGCCAATCGCCGACGCTGTCTGTCGATGCCGGATTCACCACGCCGTTATCCTGCATTTGATACTGGTGAATATGCTCAACTAACGACTTATTGTCCTCGTTTTGCCGAATCACGACAATCACGCCTCGGCCTTCATCGGCGATAATCCGCATCGCATCGCGCAAGGATACGCTATTTTCATTACGTTTCGACGAAAACAAATCATCCAATAAATTACGGCCATGCACTCGAACTAGAACCGGGTCGTCGCCCGCCACCTGCCCCATGACCAAGGCCAAATGCAGCTTATTGTCATTTTGGTCCTGATACGCATACAAACGGAAATCGCCGAACTCGGTCGGAAAATTGCACTCGCTAATACGCTCGAGCGTATTTTCATGTTGAATGCGGTAATGAATCAAGTCTGCTATCGTACCGATTTTCAACTGATGCTGCTCGGCGAATTTCTCGAGATCCGGCCGCCTAGCCATACTGCCATCGTCGTTTAGAATCTCGACGATCACTGCAGCTGGTTCCACACCGGCCAAACGCGCCAAATCGCAACCGGCCTCGGTATGACCGGCGCGATTCAATACACCGCCGGACTGCGCCATCAACGGGAAAATATGACCGGGCTGCACCAAGTCTTCGGCGCGGGCATCGGACGCGACCGCAGCCTGAATCGTGCGCGCCCTATCGGCCGCCGAAATGCCGGTCGTCACGCCCTTAGCCGCTTCGATCGACACGGTAAAATTAGTCGAATGCGCGGTCTTGTTTTCATTGACCATCAACGGCAAACGCAACTGCCGGCAACGTTCCCGGGTCAAGGTCAGACAAATCAAACCGCGTCCGTAACGGGCCATGAAGTTGACATCTTCGGGACGAGCAAAAGTCGCCGCCATGACCAAGTCGCCCTCGTTCTCGCGGTCTTCGTCATCCATGATGATGACCATTTTGCCTTGGCGCAGGTCCTCTATAATTTCATCGATTGTATTCATTTAGTTTAGAAAACCACTGCTTTTCAATAATTGTTCGGTCACGCCGCCCATGCCGCGCGCCGCCGAATCGCCGGCCATCAAGCGCTCCAGATAGCGGGCCAGCAAATCGACTTCGAGATTCACTTTATCACCGGCTTCGGTATCGCCAAGCGTCGTTTCCTGTAAGGTATGAGGCACGATATTGACGCCGAACACCGCGCCGTCGACTTCGTTGACGGTCAAGCTAATGCCGTTGATACAAATCGAACCTTTTTCAGCGATATATTTCGCCAGATTGTCCGGCGCCTTGAAGCGAAAACGATAAGAGCGGCCGTCGGAGTGTTTATCGAGTACCGTACCGATACCGTCGACATGACCGCTGACGATATGCCCGCCCATGCGTGTCGACGGCGTCAATGCCAATTCCAGATTGACCCGCGTGCCCACTTTAGCCGTTTTCAAGGTCGTGCGCGCCAACGTTTCGTTCGATACGTCGGCATAAAAATAATCCCGGCCCAACTCGACCGCAGTTAGGCAAACGCCGTTGACCGCGATGCTATCGCCCAATTGAGCGTCGGCCAGCGGCAACTTGCCGGTGCTTATTTTAAGTCGGCAATCGCCGGCTTTAGGTTCGATCGCGGCAATGCTGCCGATTGCCAGAATAATACCTGTAAACATAGGGGNNGTGAATGGTGAATAGTTAGCAGTTAGCAGTTAGCAGTTAGCAGTTAAAAAATAAACGCCATTTAGACATTCGCGCAATGCTTTGCTCGACCGATTTGTTTAAAAAGGCGAGTAGCCCGGATAAAGTGAAACGGAATCCGGGAGGCCTAGGCACGGAACATCCCGTATTTCGCTTCGCTGCATACGGGCTACGTGTTTTCAAGCCGGCTTCAGCGTCAGCCTAAGATCCGACCCTATTTGTCTGATATCGCATAAGCTTAAATGTTTTTTATCGGCCATTTTTTCAAGCCCCGGCAAACGGAACAACCCTCGGCCTTCATCGCCCAATACATTAGTCGACATGTAGATGAGCCATTCGTCGACAAGGTTTTCAGCCAACAAAGCCCCGCTCAAGGTCGGACCGGCCTCGATGAATATCTCGTTAAACTGCAATCGCCCCAACAAATCCATCACGGCGGACAAATCAACCTTGCCGTTTCGCTCGGCAACGCAATATACTTCCGCGCCTAATTGTTGCAGCGCATCGATTTTACTTCTATCCTGCGAACAAGTCACAATCACATTCCGGCCCGGCAATGTCAATAAACGCGCGGTCGGCGGCATCCTAAGACGGGTATCGAGCACGACTCTGGCCGGCTGCAGGGTTTCGAATTCGACCCGCGCATTCAAGGCAGGATCGTCGGCCAACACCGTATTGATACCGGTCAAAATCGCCGAACTGCGGGCGCGATATCGATGTACATCGGCTCTGGATTGATCCGAAGTGATCCATTTACTCTCGCCGGAAGCCATCGCGGTGCGTCCGTCCAAACTCATCGCCAACTTGCCGCGTACAAACGGCAAACCCGTTTGCATGCGTTTAATGAAGCCCGGATTCAGTTTCATCGCTTCGTTTTGCAAAACGCCGCAGCGCACATCGATACCGGCGTCATTCAATCTCGTCAAACCTCGCCCGGAAACCAGCGGGTTAGGATCTTGCATGGCCGCAACAACACGAACTACGCCGGCTTTGATCAAGGCCTCGCAACAAGGCGGCGTGCGCCCGTGATGACTGCAAGGCTCCAAGGTAACATAAACCGTCGCCCCTTCGGGGCTTTGCGCCCGCTTGAGCGCCTCGACTTCGGCATGACCCTCGCCGGCCCGAGCATGCCAACCTTCGGCGATAATCGAACCTTCTTTAACCAATACGCAACCGACACGCGGATTCGGTTGCGTCGTGTACAGGCCGTTATGCGCCAATTGAATCGCCCGGGCCATGTAAAATTCGTCCGGATGCCACACTGAAGTCATCTTATTGCCGCTTCAAATGCTCGATCATATCGGTAAATTCGCTGACATCCTCGAAACTGCGATAAACCGAAGCGAATCTGACATAGGCGACATGATCGAGCACGCTCAACTCTCTCATGACTTTTTCGCCCAATTCTTGCGCCTTTATCTCGCGTTCGCCTTTCGTCGCCAATTCTTTGATGATTCGGCTAATGGCCTGCTCGATCGCATCGCTGTCCACCGGTCTTTTTTCCAAGGCCCGCAACATACCGGCGCGAAGTTTTTGTTCGTCGAAAGGTTCTCTTGCGCCGCCTCGTTTGATCACGCGCGGCAGACTCAACTCGGCCTGTTCGAAGGTCGTAAAACGTTCCTTACAGACCGTGCATTCGCGGCGCCTTCGGACTTGATCGCCTTCATTCGCCAATCTGGAATCGATCACTCGAGTATCTTGCGCCGAACAAAAAGGACATCGCATAATTTAATCGCCGATTACCATTGAAAAATATCGAGTCGTTGAAAAACCGGTGATTTTATAACAATTAAGCACGCTTACCGTAATTTATTTCGGGATAGGGAGGAATAAGGCGTGGATATCTTCGCGATAATCTCGTTAAAAGTAGGGTGCGCATCGCGCACCGGATTCGGTGCCGGGGTGTTTCCTTGGGTTTGGAGTCGTGGCAAGGTGCGCGATGCGCACCCTACGCAGTATCCATCGGTTACCGGTTTTGTATTGCGCTATTCGGTTCGATGCAGCGGGCTCGGTAATGGTATTCGCCATGAACGGGCGATTTCATTTTTCGCAGGGTGCGCACCGCGCACCGGGTTCGAAGTCGGGGCGTTTCGTTGGGTTTGGCGTCGTGGCAAGGTGCGCACCCTACCGGATTTCCATTTCGGTCGGCTCGACGCGGTAGATGCCGGTCAGTTTACGTTTGAATTCTTCGGCGACTAATCGGGCATCTTCGCGCCCTGTGACGACTCGAGGAGTCAATAGGATAACCAACTCGGTTTTTCTATTATCATTAGATGTACTGCCGAACAAAGGCCCGATTAATGGCAGTTCGTGCAACCACGGCACGCCTGCCTTAGCATAGTTGTTATTTTCTTGAATTAGGCCACCCAATACAATGGTTTCACCGCTTTGTACCGCGACCGAACTCATGATTTCTCGAGTCTGTATATCGGGGTTTCCCGTGCTAGTAGCACCAGAAAGGACATCTTCTACACTCTGTTCAATTTCCATAATGACTAGGCCACCGGCATTGACTCGGGGTTTAATTTTCAACTTGACGCCAGTTTGCCTCTGCTGTAATTGTTGAGTTTGCACAAGCTGATCAGTAGGCAAGCCGCCGACCGGAGTAGTCGAGCCCGTTCTCAGTGAAACCTCCCTACCGACTTGTATCGACGCCTCTTGATTATTTAGGACCATCAACGAAGGAGAAGAAATAACGTTAGCGTTGCCTCTCGATGCTTGGGCGTTTAAAACCGCATTTACATCCTTTGCCAAAAAGGCATAACCAAATCCGCCTGATACCGCCCCTAAAGCCATTGGACCGAGCGTGCTAACAATATCACTCGTATTCTCACCATGAGTACCTCCTCCGCTAAGAGAACCATCACCATGTTCAAAAAACCAACGAATACCATATCTCAACTCATCTTCTAGCGTCACATCCACAATCGTTGCATCAATCAACACCTGCAACGGCATCACATCCAATTGTTTGATCACGCCCTTGATCACGTTGTATTCCTGAGCGGTCGCGACGATCACGAGCGAGTTATTGATCTCGTCGGGGATGATGCGCACGTCCTCGACGCCCTTGACCTTAACCCCGGTGCCGGATGTTTGCATCGGACGCTGGACTTGGCGAATCTGGCTGCTTCGCCCTCCCAATCCGCTGCTCTGTTGCGGACGACTGGTGACTTCCACCGATCTTCTCCCTGCCGCGACAGAAGCCTGCCCCATACCGACTTGGGAAGCCGGGACGCCGTAAATTTCGCTCAAAGTCGCGGCCAATTGCACCGCATCGACATGCTGTACTTTATAGACATTCACGCCGCCGCCGGTCGCCGATTGCGCCCGGTCGAGCCGGATGATCCAATTTTCGATGTCGCTCAGATAACGCGATTGATGCGTGATCGCCAAAATCGCGTTCATGCGCTCGATCGCGATAAAGCGAAAAAACTGGCTTTCATCCTCCTTGGCTTTTTTATCGAAAATTTGTTCCAGCTCTTCAATCAAGGTCGGCGGGTCGACATGCGTCAACGGAAACAGCGCGAACGATCGGCCGCGCATCATATCGACATCGAAAATCCCGACGATTTCCTGAACGCGCAACAACTCGGCCGCGGTGCCGCCCACCAGCAACAGGTTTCTGGACGGGTCGGCATGCAGCAAGGTTTTTTCCTGCATCAGCGGTTTGAGTATTTCGACAATATTGTCGACGCCGACATTTCTGACCGGGATGACGCTGACTTGATAACCGGCCGGTAAGACGCGTCCGCGCCGGTCGGCCAGCGACAAGGCAGAGGTATAGAGCGCATCGGCCGCCGGTTCGATATGGTAAACGCCGCCTTCGTCTTTGACCAAGGCCGCGCTGTTCATGCTCAACAGCATTTCCAACGTCGGCAGCACTTGTTCGCGGGTCAACGGCTGAGTCGTTTGCAGAGTGACCTTGCCGGCGACTTTAGGGCTCAATACATAATTCTTACCCAAAATGTCGCCGATAATGACCTTCGCGACCTCGCCAAGGTCGGCTTCGTCGAAATTCAAACTAAAAGAACCCGGACCTCTGGCCGGCCCCGGCCGCCCGATCGTATCGCCGACCGGACGGCCGGAACCTGGATAAATTTCGGCATGCAGCTTGTCTTTATCTTCTGCTTTGGTTTCCTCCCCCAATTGTTCGAAAAACTTTTGATGAGCTTCGAGGTCGTCGACTTTGGGCTGCTGCAAAGACAATTTTTGCCGGGTCTGAGGGCCTAACAATTCACACCCGGTAACCGATAGGGTTAACAATGCCAAAACAGTCGCGTGGATTCGGTTTACTTTATTCATCTTGTGTTGTTATTGCTGAATCAGGTTCACTAAAGCCGTTGTCCGGCGTTGCTTGGGGGACTGCCGGCGGTAGCTGCGGCGCTGCCGGACGTTGCGGTGGTGTAAGCGGGCGCCTTCCGGGAGGTAATTCTTTTTGTTTCGGTTTTCTCAAGATCAACTCTTGCCGCTCCATGCCTCTTTCGAATATCGCTTTATCCGGTAAAATTTCAACTAAGCGCCAACCGTCGACCTCTTCTTCCACGGGCATTTTTTTATGGCTCTTTTGATCGGGTAGCGGCTTGATTCTTCGTAACAATACATGGGGCTTTTGCTGAACCGTATAGATACCGGTCAGCTCCCAATCCAAGGTTTCCGAACTCGTTTCCGACGTTTTTTCCGGTTCCGGCTCGGGCGCCGGGCGCCGACCTTCGATAAATAGCGGGCGACTGACTAAATCGTTATACCGGTCTTCGCTCGGCCGATCGCTTTGAAATTGCGGAAACGCCAATGCTTCATAGTCTGTCGATAGCGTATTGGCTTCGCCGGTCGGCTCGCCGTTCGCCCGTCCCCAATACCACCATTCGCCGGCAATAACAACGACTAAAACCGCGCAGGCAACGCAGAGTAATTTGACTAATGCCGTATTGATCATGGCTCTTTACCCATGAAGCCGGAAGCCTGAAAGCTGATGTTCATTTTATTGCTTGGCTCGATCTTTCGGGTTATCCGGTTGCGCCTGCCTCGCTCGGGGCGAATGTCAAGATCGTCGATCATTATGAAGGGCACGGCCGATTCGAGTTGCAGCAAAACCGAGCGGAATGCGTCCATATCTCCGTTCATTCTGATTTTTATCGCGATTCGACTATATTGGCCTTCGGTTTTACTCGGTAATACCTGAGTACTAATCAATTCGGCGCCGGCATTGGCAATCGCGGCTCTAACCGACTGCTGTAATTCCGCGGAAGCCAGGGCCTCCGATTTGTGTCGGCTGAAAAAACTTTGTGCGGCATTGGCCTGCTTGATTTTTTCGACATTGGCAGTCACCGCTTCTTTTCTGTCGGTTATCCGTTGATAGCGGTCCAAACGAAACAGCAGCTCGTGTTTTTCTTCGCGTAAGTCCAAGGCGGCATTGATCAAGGGCACCACCAGAAAGCCGATCGCCATCAATACGACCGCAATCAACAAGCCTACGGCGGCTAGGCGTTGCGGCGGGTATTTATCGAGTAGCGTCATCATCGCTCCTAGCTTTAATGTCCACGGATAGCTGAAAACGCTCTAAACCGCTCAGTCTATCGCGGGTGACCGGCGATACGAAACGAGCATTGGCAAATAGTTCCGATTCTTCCAATTTTGAGATGAGCGCCGATGCGGCCGGCGATTGGCCTTGAAACTGTAGCCGACCTTCGTTAAAACGCAAATAATTGAGCCAAGTATCGTCTTTTATCAATTCGCTGAGGGTATTCAATATATCGACGATTGCCGGCGACTGTTGTTTTTTGGCGATCAATTGTTGTGCTCGCGCAATAATGGTATCGATTTCCGCTTGAATGTTTTCAACGGCCCTGGCTTCTTTTTCGATAACCGCAATATCATCCCTGAGAGCCGCCACGGCCCGGCTTTCCAGCCAGACCGGCAAAACCATCGCGACGGTTAGCAGTAAAAAAAACAACGCGACCAAACCGCCGTGTACATAGCTGTGCCAAGGTATTTTGTTTTCCCGGCGATGTTCCGGCAAAAGATTATAATAGGAAGCGTCCGATTTCGGTTGATTGCTCACCGGTTCGTAATCGATTAGCGACGGATGCAGCGTCAATGCCGTCAACTCATCCAATAGAGCATCCAATTTGTCTTTTGGCGTCAATACCAAAACGAGGCGCACGATGCCGGCCTGCTTGTTTTTTTCGGCCAGTTTGACCGAAAAATAGACTTGATCTTTGTTAAAAGGGGTCAGGCGATCGATTTCGTAAGCAATCACTTGCTGTAAATTTTCTGCGGCGGCAATCGGAAATGTCAATTCCTTGCTAATCGCATCGGAAGGCGCAAGCCGCACGATGAATTGGGTTTTCTCGTAGCGCGCATCTTTTGCCAAAATTTTCTTGATCGCCTCGACTCCCGCCGCATCCCTTGAAAATTCGCCAAGGTTTTCGCACGCTTCGCCGACTTCATAGGTTAACGAAAATGCGGAGGCATGAGGCCGTAAAATCAGTTTACTTTGTTGCTGATCAAGAATTTTCTTGATCTCTTCGGGCAATAAATGAGAAAGCTCGCTTCCCCACCAACGAAAAAACTTTTTTACATCCAGATCAATGTTCGCATCAAGATTCAGCATTGGTCATGTTTTGTTTCTAGTTGAGTTTCAGTGGGTAAAAATACGAGTTTTTCATTAATCGTAAGAAATTGGCGAATTGTCTCATGAAAGACGATTTGTCCGTGTTACATAAACGGCTAAGGATATACGGAAAAGATGACAATAATGCATCTTTTCCGTTACACGAGCTCCATGTCGGCACCCTACAGCCATGGCAATCCGGGTTTGCAACGTCGGCCTCAACGTTTGTTCGGCTGGACGGGGTTTTCAACCCCGTCCTAAACGTTTCGAGCGTGACCAAAGCAAACCGAAACGCCGGGGACGGGTTAAATAACCCGTCCCGCAGAAGACCTATGCAAGCCACGGCGCTTGGCCCTCATCAATAATTTTCCATTTCATAGGCGAATAAAGAGTGGACCTTGGAATGTATCGGTTGCCATCGAGCCACCGAAAACGGTGCGCCCTCGTTCGAACGCCTAACCAAAACTTTGATACCCGCCGTGATGTCGTCACCGAGCATGGCCTCCGAAACGATAGTCAACGCGCCGCTTGCCTGTGCACCGGGCTGCGCTTGATCGTCTTCCTGCATTTCGAATTCTCCCGGCATCTCGCCACCCTGCTCAGTCGGCGAAAAAGATCTGACCCTAGGAACGGCATTCTCGGCATCGGATTCGCCCGTTATCGGCTTGGCGGCAAAGTCGTCCTCGCTTTCCAGCATATATCGCAATTCCGCCGAAGCCTTGTCAAGATCGACACTCGCTTGACCGGAGTCGATCGTAATAAACGGCTCCAGCCATTCGTAGAGCACGGCGTCCACGCCTAAAACCATTTGCAATTCTTCAAGAGACTGGAATGCCTGGTTACGGGGGGCATATCTCAAGCCGGCCGCTTGATATTCTTTTTTCTCGGCACCGTCTTCTCGCGTTTCGTCATCCTGATCGCGCCAATCGATTATGGCGTTAGCGACCTGCGTTTGCATATCGGCCTCAATCGGTGCGTGCTTCAAAAGTTTAAGTAACAAGTCCAATTCCGCCCGATTGATATCGACCTTGCCGTTTTCCGCAAGAATGCGGACTCGAATCATGGCCTCATCGAAACTAAATTCATAAATTTGGCCGTCGGCATCCCAGCGTTTTAACGGGTCATCTTCCAGCATCATCAATTCCGCCACCGCAATGCCTGCCTCCGCAAAAGCTTGGGCCTCGGCCCTAGTCTTCATACCGAACATTATAGACGATTCCCGGCGCATACTCAGCGCAAAACTTCCGGCCATGATCGTTAACAACGTCAGCACCCAAAGCACCAACACCAATGCCAAACCTTTTTGCCGCATTAATCGAACCCCTGGTCAATGACGTCCGAAAATTCGGGACCGACGGCGGTATCCGCCGCAGCTTTTAAGGCGATAAACATATCCGGCCAATACAATTCGTTGTCGCGGACAATCCTAATTCTGACCAAACGCGGTAACGCTTCTCTATCCACCCACTCATCCTGCCACCCGTTCGTTCCGGAAACCGGGTCCATCCCGAAATAACTGACCTGGAAAGAGTTCACATGCTTAAGAATTACGACGCCTTCATCCTGCGCCGTTTGCTCTTCCGCTTCCGGAAAGAAGGGTTGAACCGCAACGGTAAGCCATTTGTCGCCGCCCATTTGCCGTAAATACACGCTAAACATTTGCAAACCGGGACGAGCCGCACTGGCCGGAAGCGGCGATACGAACTGAAGGGCATCGGGTCTGCCGACAAACGAGAAGGCTCGTTCTTGATCGGGGTTAAAGTCTTGCCACAACGGTTGCGTGACGCCCAAGTGCCTGCGAAAAAATTGATAGACCAACGCGGCTTCGCCGCTCTGAGCCACTTTACCCTCGCCCGCTTCCCAGCTTTGCGCGCTAATTCTGAGCGTGCCGAACAGCAAGACCATCATGACGCTCAATAAGGTCATGGCCAGCATAATTTCTATTAGGGTAAAACCGGCTTGATTCTTGGAAATCGTTAGCGTGGCTTGAGGGAACGGTGAAAAAGTTCCTGCTGGAATTGTAACAGCATCTTGGCTATCACGACCTTCGCGATGTGTACTTTTCGATGTGTAATGAGTTTTAGACATGGGCGGCTATCGACTACTTGCGGCTTCCGCCTGTCCTAAACGTAGCGTTTTCAATTGGAAAACGCGCGGTTCGGCGCCTTCTTCGGACCAACTAACCCTAACATCGATGCGATACAATAGCGGCAATTCGTTTTGACTTTCGGAAGGTTGCAGTTGAAAATCGGCCGGACGGATGATAACTAGCCATTCATAACGGTCGAATTCCGTACCTGAAAATTGACCGGCTTGCAGCGGCGTTTCCACGCCCGCTCGCGCCATTAAAGATTCCGCGATTTGCACGGCCGACGAATAATCGTCGGCAACAATTGCGGTATTGATACCGCCCGAGAAAATCCGAAGCAAAACACCTAAGGCCATCGCCATAATTGCAAAGGCCACAAGTATTTCCATCAATGAGAAACCTTGCTGCTTAGAAACGAGCATGAAATAACTTCATCAAATGTCGGAAGGCGGTTCGGCGGCTCAATTGGCAGGTGTCGGCGGCAGGGAGATGCCACCAAGCATACCCCACACCCTTTTTGATTTCAAAATTGGGAATTGCTGCAGAATCTCCACAAAGCTTACTGTTTCGGAAAGTTATTTTGTCCATATTCCTTAGGCATCGGTCAGATCGATCAATCCGGTTAACCAATTGATTTCGATGCGCCACACCCATTGCTCCAATTCCATCGTCAGCCGTCCG
>NPIE01018134.1_pt2 | contig 14371 bp, 11 predicted proteins | sample 8637661 | NCBI WGS metagenome assembly NPIE01 (sample SAMN07420842, study PRJNA396082) | bioreactor metagenome | isolation source: sample BA12 brine-fed electro-methanogenic bioreactor BA | place: Japan: Kochi | collected 2016-12-09 | reverse complement strand
TCTCCGGCCGGTCTAAAAGGGGTCAGGTTATTTTTCTTGTCATCTAACATTAACCATAACAATTATCCCTGCCTCTTATTCAGGTGCGAAGCATACATTCAATTATGTGTTTTATAGAGTCCTGACGATTGTCTTGGCGCCGTCCGGCGCAAGGCCGATGTCGCACATCGCGCAGTTTTTAACCGTTTGGCATGGTATGCGGTTTCACGATTAAAGCGTTGACCTTGGGTGCTGGAAGTTCGAAATTTATAGCCGGAGTCGATTCTTGCCGTTGGTACAATCAAGTATAAGAATATTATCGGCGAAAAATTTGCTTACCATAAGGCCGACCGTATCGTACTGGCCATCAATGCGTTCAAGTTGCGTATTTCGGCGTTAAAGATAAATTTTGTAGGGTGAGCATCTCACACCGGGCTTGAGACGCGGTTGATTGGTTGCAATGCCTTTGAAAAGGTACGCGACTCTGCTGTGCTTAGCCATAAACATTCGATGGCTTTTTTGGGTGGTATGTGGTATTCGGCCTTTTCGTCTTCCCTTCTCCTATTGTTAGGTGAGGGGATCTGGGGATCGCTCCCACAGTGACTTCGCTGCCGTTTATGGAGGGTGTGTTGATCTTGTCCTAATAAATTCCCTTCAATAATCTATTTTCATTAGTTGATATCAGTGCCAGTTTGGTGTTGTTGAAAAAGCTGGATTTGTTTTTAACGGTAATTCCGTCTAATGCTCACAGTCACGAATTTTTCTGCCGGTGAAAAACGTCGCAACGAACGCCTCTAGACTAACTATAATGGACCCCATATACAGGCATACATAAAGCACTAGTAAACAGACTAAAAAATAAAAATACAGATGTACATACTATCTCCCAGAAAAGTAATTTTTATGGGCCATGAAGACTACATAACGATTGTTGAAAAAAACCGTCAAAGTCAAACACACGCTCAATATAGCAACTTAACAATTCATTGCGAAAACATCTCGACGATGAGCGTTATATTGCCCTCTCGCTCCTATTCAAAGCATGCTAATTTTGACAAACCGCTTCGATCAGCGCTTATCAAAAAAACACCATTATCACGAAAACGAAAAGCGGCAACGTCAGCATATAACGTTATCGTCTTTCTGTTTTTACCCAATCCTGCTGCCTTTTAACTATAAATGCCAAATAAAGCGGAATTTTGCGCAGCATGTAAAAAGGTGCTGCGCACAAGGTTTTAAATGCCAAAATCTTACGCCCAAACCGATACCAAGCCAATAACGCTGCCACTGCAAAAATAGCAGTTATAACCCCAACAATGGAAAGCGTCAGCGTTTTGCCGTACACAAGAGTCAACACGCCTGCAAAACCAAACAAAATCAACAACATCAAACCCAACACACTCAATGGCGGTACCGACAAATCCAGAGCCATGGCCAGCAAGCTTGCGTCTCGTCGTTGTATAGCTGCTTTTAATAACCTCGGGGTTTCTGCAAAAATCGTTGCCAGATGCCCGTGTTCCCAGCGCGTGCGTTGCGTGGCAGTTACTTGCGCAGATGTAGGAAACTCGCTCGTCACCAAGGCATCCGGGCAAAAAATCGGCGCAAATCCCTTTAGGGCTAGATCAATGCCTAATTTCATATCCTCGACCATGTTACCGTGGGCAAGATTAACATCACTCAACACATTCAATGGAAAAGCCATACCGGTACCCATCAACTGGCAAGACAAACCCAAACGCTTAAAGCCCAAAGGCCTGACCTGATTTTTAACCACCCAAGCAAACTCGGCAATTGCCTGGGTGACGGATTTAATTGCAGGTGCTTGCATCAGGTAGAGCGCTTGGATGGGTCTGTTTTCCGAAGAAGCTCTTCGTGCCAAGGTATCGATACAATCGGAAGACACTTGGCAATCGGCATCGATAATAATAACCACCTCCGGTGGATTTTGCTTAGCCAGACATTGCAAACCAAAATCCAGCGCATAGCCTTTGCCTCTTAGGTTTTCATTCCGACGTTCAATAACATAGGCTCCGCACTCTTTAGCTATTGCTGAAGTCTCATCCGTGCAATTATCCGCAACAACCAAGAGCCTGTCGTTTGCAACAAGCTGAGGCAGAATCGAGCCCAAGGTTTCGCCAATGATCGCAGCTTCATTATGTGCCGGCATCAGCACAGCAATGCTCGGCCTGCGGCCGTAACGGCCTATCTCGGTATCGCCGACGCCAGCTGCCAACAAAATTTGCATAGTAAATACCAGCGTCGGAATCGCTGCCAGGCCGGCAAAGGTAATCAATAATATTTCAGGAATGTCCATATTAATTTATCGAAGCAAAAATGATCAAAAAATAGCAATTTGAATGTGTTGTAGACCGTTCGTGCTGAGCCAAGTCGAATCATGAAGGGTCTACAACACTTTCACCGGCCTGGTTAAGCCTCAAACTACCGTTCGCCCTGAGCCTGTTGAAGGGTGAAGGGTGAAGGGTATTTTGAGGCTCTCAACTGCTCTTTTTAGGTTTATCATGTGTCGTACCTTATTGAAGAACTTTATCACTCCGAGTGCGACCAGGCATATTGAAACTCAGCGCTGTAAAATTTACTCATTGCTGTTGCTGGCGCAATTATATCCCAAAGACCTTGAAGTCTTCTTTTAGGCCGAAATGGCAATAGACTCCATAAGCTTTCGAAAAAGCTGTCGTTTAAATTAAATCAGCAAACAACTCACTCAACTTCCCGGCTTCCGTGACAATGGCATGCCGTTCCAACACTCTTTGACGGCCTTGTTTTCCCATTTCAGCCAAGGTTTCGGGTGAAGCCTGCAAAGCCTCACGCATGGCGGCAACCAAATCTTCGACGGAACCTGCAGGAACAAGCCAGCCGTTTTCACCGTTTATAATTAACTCCGGAATACCGGCAACATAAGTACTAATGACCGGACGCCCCAAAGCGAACGCTTCCATAATCACCACCGGCAAACCTTCTGCAAAGCTCGGCAGCACAAAGGCTCTCGAATTGACTATTTGTTGCCGCACTTGCTCGCCGCTCAAGGAGCCGGTCAATTCAACATAAGCGGCCAAATCATGCTTGGCAATAAACTGTTCAATCTCTTCGCGCATAGGCCCATCACCAACTAGCACCAGCTTCAAGGAAACACCTTCAGTAATCAATCGTGCAGTTGCTTGCAACAATAATAACTGACCCTTTTGTTCGCTTAGTCGTCCTACACAAACTAGCCTGGGTTCCACCGGAACAGGACTGAACTGGTGTCGCAAAAAACCATCATCCAAACCGCAATGCACAATTTTTATCTTTTGCCAGTCGGAAAAATCTGCCCAGCGACTCAATTGTGAGCGACCATAAGAGGAAATCGCCACCACAAAACAGGACTGCTTGATTTTTTCGTGCAAACCTAATGATTCCGGCTTATCGAATTCCTCCGGCCCATGTACCGTAAAACTATAACCAGGCCCGCCCAAACGCTTGGCAAACATCGCAATGGTCGTGGAATTGGTACCAAAATGTGCATGGATATGCCCGATACCCTGTTTGCTTGCCCAATCGCTCAATACACAAGCCTCAAAAAAACAAATCAGGGTTTTTAGCAAATTTTTCTGATGGTGCGCGTTAAAACGAAACGCAAAAATCAAAGTCCTAAAGAAGCTTACGGCATTGCCTGACAACTGCCGAATAATGATAGAGCTGAACTCAAGCGCTGAAGTATTGACGATAAATTTTGTTATCTCAGCTTCTGCATGATCCGCCGCATCGACAACGCCACCTTTTGAGGGACGAATGGCAAAACGACTTACCTGCCAACCGAGGCTTTCAAGTGCCAAAATTTCGCGACGAATAAAGGAATGGCTGACAGCCGGATATTGGTTGATGAAATAGCCGATATGTTGGGAAGTAGTCATGAATACAGTTTGCTTATTAATTTTCGAATATTTCTACTGCATAAACGCTTGCACGGCGTCGACAATGCCGCGCTGAACCATGAGTTCCCGATCACCCACCGGTTTCCAGCCTAACACTGTCATAGTTTTACTACTGTCGTAACGCGCACGGTGACTACGCGAATCCCAATCCCGATAACTCGAATTTCGGGCATTCGGATGCTTGATCAGTTGTTTGGCAAACTCCTTGATTGCATCGCTTAGATAAAGCTTCCAGATTGGGGTAGGTTCCGCGCGTAATTTTGTACCTAGTTCTTTGGAGACAATATCCACATAATCCTGTGCGCTCAGAATGGGCTGGTCTGTTAGCAAAAAGATCTGCCCTTCGATAGCGGTTGCATCTAATGCAATAGCCAAGGCTTCGGCTACGTCTTCTACCAGTACCAAGGGTAATTTGTTTTTGCCGTCGCCCCACAACTGTACACGGGTTTCAGATTCAAACATGCCCACACCCCAATGGGCAGGTGGGCAACCCTTACCGATGACGATGCCGGGGCGAAAAATGACTAAAGGCAATTTCTGGCTTTTATGTAAATCCGTCAAAAGGGCTTCGCAGGCTGCCTTTGAACGCGCATATAGGTTACGCCGTTCGATGTTTGGATCGAGCGGCGTATCGCCAGTGATGACTTCGTTCGCATCGGCGGAATAATAGGAATCAATGGTACCGGTATAAATGAAGCGTTTTACGCCGTACGCCAACGCTCTTTCCGCAATATTTTTAGTAACCAATACATCCTGGGTGTAATAGTCCTGCCAATTTTTGCCATCAGTCTTTGCCAAGTGATAGACCACATCAATCCCTTCCAAGGCGCTATCCAGAAATGAGGCATCAGCCGGGTTACCTTGCGCCAGCTCCACTGGTAAACCCGCCAGAGCAATTTGAGCTGCGTTCTTACTGCGGGTGACTACTCTGACACCCAGACCTTTCTTAACCAGAGCCTGAACCAGATATTTACCGATAAATCCGGTACCGCCAATAACCAACACAGTCGGCTTTTGTAAAGGTGGTAACAAGGTCCAAGGCTGATCGCTCGCTATGGGTGCTTCGAAATTTGCTTGATGGATAATCCGCTCACAGGCTTGAATAACTTGTAAACCAAACCGGCCATCCAGCCTGGAATCAAGTTCTCCGGCCAGCCCGCTATAAAAGGTTGTCACGCTACGATGGATAGTCTCGAAATAAGGATCGGCCGAGGGCTGTTTTTTTAACTTACCGCTTATGGCGCGCACGAAATTGATAACACCGGTTTTGGCGTATTGAAAAGCAAGACTTTCCGTCGTCAACAAGTTGTCAAAATGTACGCCTGCGCCACTGGGTTCGTCCCGACAATAAATATCACGATCGAAATCACATTTTGCGGTGGCTGCGTGCCCCCGTACAGTAATGGAACGGTCGGTAAAGCCGGGTAACACTGACAGATTCAAATCTATCCCGGTATCGATGCAGCGGCCATGCACATGCCAACGGCGATAAGTTCTGGCGCCTCCCGGCAAGTCGATGGGCTTAAAAATATCGGTAGCCACATAATCCAACGGGCCCACCAGATCCAACAAAAATGCCACCAGATGAGGTCCCAATTCCAGAAACAAATTTTGTGGTTCGCGTAATATCCAGTTGTCGAAAGGTCCAAATTTGATCAGGCCAAAAGCGTATAACCAGTTTATGGTGACTTGATCGAGCTTCCCCAGCGTGCCGTCTCTGGCCTGCAGTCGCATTTTTTCATAGGAAGGTAAAAACAAAAAATTATGATTCACTCCCAATTTGACTTGCTTGAGATCGGCCTGCTCTACCAACTGCTGACATTCATCGGCGTTGATACCCATCGGTTTTTCCAGGAAGACATGACGTCCGGATTCCAGAATCTGCCGGGCCGTTGCAAAGTGCGCATCCGGCGGCAGTAACACATGCACAACTTCTACATCAGACTCCAGTAAGGCTTGTAACGAAGAAAATACTTGAGGTATGGCAAAAGTTTTAGCGGCTTTTTCCGCCCTGGCAATAGACAAATCGCAGATAGCACACAATTCCACGTTGTCATTAGCTGTCAATGCCTTCGCATGCGCCTCTGAGATATAACCCGCACCCAGCAGGCCTACTTTCCATTTTTTATTAATCATTGTGCAATGTAAGTCAATCAAAATAAATTTATGTGTCAGTCGAACAAACTCAGTTCATTCTCCCATCTGGAGAAGGTTACGAGGGGCATGTAAAACAAATGCTTGTTAGCATCTACCCCCCTGATTTATTTATATTCAATAATTTCATAACGAGCCCGCATTCTATTGATATAAAACTTTAGCAAACCAATGCCTTCAGCAAACTTCCCCAAGATAATAAAAAACGCGTACAGCAAAGCATCCTGCTGACTATCATCACGCCCTACCCGATAACGATAAACCCGCGCACCAAGAACAGGATATCCTGCCAATAGCAACAAACTCCAGCCGCTTGTCGGTACTAAAGCGAGCAGAATCAATGTGGGCACCCCTATACCCCAAAACCAGGCACTTTTTCGTTCCCGCACACAATCCATTACCGACGACTGCCCATTGAGAAAAGCTCTTTGCCCTATGGCATGCCCTCCCCTAACTGCACGTTTCCACCATTGGGAAAAATGCAGCATGTTGGCATCGTGCATCGCCATCGGGTGATCGATCTTGATGACTTTGTAACCAGCCAACGCCATGCGAACGCCTAACTCCGAATCCTCGCCTGCAATCACTTTGGGATTGAAACCGCCGAGCCGTTTAAACACCTCAGTACGCATCATCGAAATACCGCCCAAAGCGCCGTAATTCGTCATTTCACCGGCAGGCGACTTCCATTCCAACGCGCACAAACGGTTATAGACAGAGGCGCCGGGGTTCGATTCCTGCAAATGCCCCACCACCGCCGCGCAATCCGTTTGCACCTTCAAAGTATCGGCCGCTGCGTCCAGCCAGCCGGGCGCCAACGTACAATCGCCATCGATAAATTGAACATATTGTATTTCTGGATGGTTTTTCAGCAGATATGTGAAACCTTCATTGCGTGCTCGGGCAGCCGAAAAAGGCGTGGACAAGTCTAATTCGACAACCGTAACTTGTTTACTGTTAGCCAATTCGACCGAACCGTCCGATGAACCGGAATCGACATACACTATGGCGACTTCGTTTAAAGTATTTATCGATTCCAGACAACGGCGCAAACGCTCGCCTTCATTACGACCGATTACCACGACACCAATATTCATTAATTAATCCTTGTCATTTTTCAAATATTCTTGCGCCGATTTAGGTCCTAGAGAGATTGCATGACTCCAGCGAATGCAAGGCTTTTCAATCAGACAATACGCCAGATAGCTCCCAATCAGACAAAAGGCCAAGGTGATGGCAATACCGATGATATCAGCGGTTATTCCGGAGGGCATCAGCAAGTGAACGACGCGAAAGCTCAAGCCTGTGATCGGGTTATGTAAAAGATAAAGACTGTAAGAAATCAAGGCCAACCACTGTATCCAACGCCAATTTAACCAAGTATTCATAAGGTCGAAGGCGCTGGCACATGACATCACTAACCCAGTCGCAGCGACGGTTAAGGTTAGTTGAGATGCGTTTATTAAGCCGGCAAAAAGCAGAACTAGACAAAACAATACTGCATACAACCTGAAATAACCGCCCATCAACAAACTCCAGCAAACCAGCACTCCAGCTAATAAACTGAACCAAAACTCAAAAAAAGCTCCTGGCCACAGGGGCTTTGAAATCAAACCTAGCGGCCAACATAGCGCAATAACAGCCATCAAGCCCACCACGATAGAACGTGCCTTATGGCCGTCAAAACTTCTGCATGCACTATCGGCGATAAAAAACAGCAATGCGAAGACGATATAAAACTGAACTTCAACACAAAGCGTCCAATAAACAATATTGAAATGTGGAATCGATAGCAGGCCCTGCATATAGAATGCGTGTGCCAAAAACTGTGTTATATCTGGGAATTCATAGGGTAACCCCATTGCTTTTCCTTTTACGAACGCCAATACCAGGGTAACGATAATTGCAAAATAATAAGGCGGCGTCAGGCGAATCATACGTCGCAACAAAAAATTAACCGCGTAGCTGCGATTAACCGTTGCTTGCCGCACGGTATAAGCCATGACAAAACCACTCAGCACAAAAAATACCCCTACTCCTAAATGACCGGCATCGAAAACAGCCGCATAAATAGAATGTGGAATCAAGGATTTGATGTGTTCCAAATGCTTACCTTCCGACATGTGGTAAAGCACCACCCAAAAAGCAGCAAACCCGCGTAAACCGTCAGCGAAAGCTAGTCGATTAGCCGTTTTAAATGATGAAATGGACTTAGACTCAATCAATTGGACACTCATTTAATAACTTTCTTATACAACTGGTTTATGTATCAATCTAAAAAAGGCTTTTCGTTCGGCCTTATGTTTAATCGCAAGAACAATAAACTTCATAAATGGCATTATTTTTTTGAATCCCCTTTGTTTGTCCAAATACCTTTCATATTCAAGAGAAACCATTCCAAAAAACAATTCCTCCCATTGTCTAGAAATAGTCTTAATTGTAAATTCATCTGATCGAGCCAGGCATCTGTTCAGCATGGCTTTATAGAGTTTAGGCTTCTCTATCAGTCTATGAACGGCGTCATAGGCATTTTCAGCAGAGTAAACTTCGATATAATCCAAGTCATCTTTGCGCAGCTGTTGATAGGCTGGATCTGGCCCCATTAGTGCCGGACATCCTGCTTTCCAGGCATTAATCAGTTTGCTAGGTGGTTTGCCGGATATATCAAAGGCGCTAATATCTCGCACTGCCAAAACAAGATCGACATTTGAATAATCGTTCCAATCCGATTCTTTGATTAAAAGTGAGACGCCTATTTTTGCAAGCTGGTCTTTAAAAAATTCGCTCTTAAACTCTGCGGCTAGATAATCAGGGTGCCCTATATAGGCTATATTTTTGATTGTGCTGCTGCGCGCGGAGTTACGCGGAATCAACCCAGGCTGCGGCCAATGAGTGATATAACAATCAAAATTAGAGGCTAAACGCAGCTTGTTTTGCACAACTCGAATATTAGCCAGCGGGGCCAAGGGCGTATCCGCTTGAATTGCAATAATAAAACTACGATATGACCTATCCTTGGTTGCCAACTCCCAATAGTGAATAACGCATATCTGGCCTGGGACAATATCAGACACTAAATAAATATTGGAATAGCCTTTTTGTTTCAGATAAAGAAATGTTTGAAGTATCCAGCAGTCCTCGCCTGTTTTAAATCGCTCTGGATTCGCATTGGGATCTATTTCAGTTAAACCATCGGTAATACCATGGGTTTTGTTTTTATAAACAAAATAAATAGGATATGAGAACCGCATAAATATTCCTTATAGACCTTAAAGATTACTCTTGATTAACTCTGAGCGTTCTAGAAAAACAGCCCGACTTGTAAAGCGTTCTCCATCTTTCTGAGCTCGTATTTTTAATTGAGCAATAAACTCCGGGTTGCTGACCAATTTATTGATTTCTGCGGCTAACAATTGCCAATTATGGCGAGGCACTAATATGCCACCCGAATTTTTTTCAATAAGATCACGGGCGTAAGCACTGTCATAGCCAATGATGGGCACACCAAATCTAAGCGCCTCGATTAGACAACGCGGCGACTCCGGCGTGATATGGGTAAACACAAACAAGTCTGAAAACTTGAGTAACTTGGCAATCTCGGATCGACTGGCAATAAAGCCAGGCAGGGATATGATCTCGGCTAATTGATTGAGCTGAATTGCTTGCTGTAATTCGTTAAATAACGGACCATCGCCCGCCCAAGTTGCTCTAAATTTTACGCCTTGCGATTGAACGGCTTGCATAGCATTCAACCACTCCAAGGGCGCTTTTTCAGACGCAACGCGCCCTGCATAAACTATGTGAATCTGATCCGACGCAGAAATGTTGGCAGACGTATCGGCATCCTGATCGGGGATGTCGTGAATATTGTGTACCGAAGCCGCGCATTTATCCGTGGGCATCCAAATCTTATAAGTTTCATAAGTATCCATGCCGTGAAACAAACCTAGACTACATTGACTAATGAGCCGCTTGTGCCAGATTTTCATCAATGGACTATCGACACGAGCGCGCCAGCGCTGCATAGGCCCAAGATTGCTAGTCGCTCGCAATATATATTCATGACAGACATTGTCCGTATGCACTGCATAGGCACGTTTTTGCTGAATGGCAATTTCTGCCGCCATTGATGCCCAATCGCCCCATAAACCCGAAATTGCAAATTGCAAGTAACGTGATTCTCGGATAAGCGAATCTAACACGCGGATAGTATCTGGCAAAAACCTCAAAAACTGATCGGGCCGATAGGCCCAAGGCAAAGGCACCAATTTCACGCGCTCAAGAATAACGGGATCGGGGCGTATCCATTGCACCTCTCGCCTTTCGAGAGCCAAACCTTCTGGTATTACAGCGGCGGCAAGCGCCATCGTTTCAAAATCATCAAGCCAGCGATGCAAACCATGGTGAGCTTGGACTTCAATTAATAGTTCATCACCCTGTCGCCGGAATGGCACCGGCAGTACCAGCAAGTGTTCGATAGCAAACTGATGCATAGGCTTTTTCTGATTCATTGTTGATGGATTTGTCACAGGCCTGATCTCAGTACCCTGGATGATGGAACTCTGTTTTATAAAGTCGAACAGCATGCCGGGCGGATCAAAATCCGGTTTTTTTTGTAGAAAGCGACGTACGCGCCACAAGGCAAAACCGACAATGAATGCGGCATCAATCGCTAACGTTTTCAGAGCACCTTCGTTTTTCAGAAAATATCGCCGCCTTGCCTGAAACCAGAATTTGGGTCGGCGTTTGACAATACGTTTNNCTGGACGCGCCTTCCAGATGGACAACCCGGCTTTGCGGCACATACCATACTTGCCAGCCGCCTTGATGCGCACGCTGGCAAAGATCCATGTCTTCAAAATAAGTAAAAAAGCCTTCATCCAGTAAGCCGATCTGAGCCAGCATTTTCGAACGCAATATCATACTAGCGCCTGATACCCAATCCACCAGGGTTTCATCTTCTGGAGGTGGCATAGCTACGCACCAATGAGACAGTAGACGCGAAACCACACCCAGCTTTAAGCCCTGATCAAATTCGGAAGCGATGCCGGGAAAACGAAACGGCGAGCATTGATGTTCCCCGGTTTCGGTTAAGAGCTTGCTACCGGCAATCCCCGCCTGCGGATGGCAATTCATGAAATCGATTAAGCTGGTCAAAGCATCATCAGTCACCAGCGTATCCGAGTTCAATAGCAGCACATACTCGGGCAATTCGCCTGCTTGCTGAGCACGCTCGATCACCCGGTTGTTTCCGCCAGTAAAGCCGAGATTTTTCGACGAAACCAGCAATTCGGCCCAGTCTTGCCATTGATTACTGTCTATCGCCTCTCGCAAGGTATCGACGGCATCAGAGCCAGTGCCATTCTCCCATACCACCACTTTGGCCCTGCCATCTAGAACCATGGGACAAACAGACAACGAATTGAGACAGTCCACGGTAACTTCAGTGGCAAGATAGTTAAGGATGACGATAAGTAATTGGGATTCCATGAATTATTACACTATGCTCGCTGGACTAATAACTGGCTTATTTCGTAAATAAAGAAGTTCACATATCAAGCCCTGTACAAAGGAGGTTGTCGTAAAAGCCCCCTCAGTGTAGGGAAGTTAAATACTCAAGTTATTTCGTTTGCATTTCCATGTGCTACTTTCCTCAGGTAAAGCGCTAATCTGATGTGTCAGAATTTAATTGGATTTTCCTTATCTCTGAGCAATGCGACCAAACGTAACAACAGATTACTAACCTATCATTGTTTTTACGGTTTTTTTCAGGTTGCGAAAAGCCTGCTTGGAACTGTTCAAAGTGTCTTCTGCTGGCATAAGCAAATGACCTTTTAGCCATTCATCCGGCCTGGCTTTGAAAACGGTTGAATGCTTGACACCGTCCCAACCAGCCGGCGCTTCTTTGGTGTAGTAATAAACTGCAAACGATTTCCGCGCTCTACCGGGAGGACAACGCACAGGCGTTACGCCGTGATAACTGATTTCGCTGGTGGCAAATCCGCAGGCCCGGTTGAATATGGGAGCAAACGCACCCACACAATGTTTGACATCCTTATCCCATAAATCCAGATAACCTCCATATTCTTCTTTCCAATCCTTATTAAAATAAATCAAAATATTGACGCGTCGATGCCATTGCGTCTTTTCAATAAAGTTAAAATCCACATGTACATCCAGCCGACCGCCTGCATTGGTTTCGTGTATGCCGCCGCCCATCAGTTCCGGGTCCGGCAACAGATTGGGAATGCCCATCATCCGGCTAACCATATCTATAAACTCAGGTGATGCTAGTAGTTGGTGTAACTTAAGAATTGCTGGTGAAAATCGGGTCGTATCGCAAATCTGAATCTTGTATTTCTCATTAACGGCCGAGAACTCCTTGCCCATCGTCTTTGATTCTTCATAAGACGGAAACGAATCGTGCACTTCATTGGCAAAAGCTTCATCCAAAAAATTATCGATACAAAAATGCGGAAATGGCTTAACGCCTTGAATATCAGACTTTAGGTCGTTGAAACTAGCGGGATTGATGAGATTCAGTAGACTCATGTAAATTTCCTTATAGTATGGGTTGATGGACAATGCTTAATTAGATTGACTTATTTTTGGCAAAACCTTGCGTAAGCATGGTGCGAACTTCGGTGTATGCCTTTAGCCTAAATACTTGGCATAGCATGATAAAAAAGACGCCTCCCACAACAACCTGCAGGCTCAACAAAGGTATAAATTCGTTATGCCAATATTCACCCATGGCAAATACTGTGCAGGCCATAATTGCGGACAGCAGGAGTGCGGGGAGAAAATCCAAAACTTGCTGCAAGGGGCCATAATTAAAATAACGCCCGCTAAAGTAAGCATTTACTAAAAAACCCATGATGCTATAGGCCACCTGACTCCAGGCAAGCCCTAAAATGCCAAACATCAGCCCAAAAACCAGCATGCCGGTACCAATTAGCTTCTTGATCAGTTCGGCCTTGAAAAATACTTTGGAATGCCCTATCGCCTTAATGGCGTTTAGGTTAATAAGATGTAACGGCATCAGTATGCCGCCCAAACATAAAATTTGTAATAGAGGCGTAGCGCTTATCCATTGGTCACCGTAGATTAATACTATGACGGATTCGCTAGTGACCATGAGCCCTAGCATGATGGGTATATTGATGAACATCACCCCACGAATGGAATATTGCATGCCCCGACGAATCCTTTCAATATCGCCCGCAGCTGCTGAAAAAATGGGGAAAGCCACCCTGGACAAAAAAATCCAAAGTGCCTGCATGGGGATTTGTCTGGCATTGTCGGCTCGATTATAAAATCCCAAATCACCCACACCGTAAACCTTCCCGACGATTAGCGCATAGGCACGGTTATAGGCAATATCCAGAAAGCTGGTCAACATTAGAAAACCACCGAACCCAAACAACCGCTTTAATGACGCCAGACTAAAAACGAAGCCTGGCCGCCAACCACTTAGCACCCATAGTAAAACGCTCGAGACGACACTTTCTGTAACTTGTNNTACGCCAAAGCCTTCAATGGCAAGCCAAACAGCTGTACAACCGGATATGAATAATGCGCACGCTGTAATAATTGTGATTTTCTTTAATTCAAGCCGCTTGGTTAACAAGGGGTGATGTACACTACCTAGTGACATCACCACGATATTAAGCCCCAAAACTGTAATTAGAGGCGCCAATACCTCCAGCCTATAGAAATCAGCAATATAGGGTGATGCAGCCCATAACAGACTTGCACAGATAACGGCCATCCCAATGCTGAACCAGTACACCGTTGATTCGTCGGTATGCGTGATATCTTGCCTCTGACCTAGTGCAGCGGAAAAACCGCTGTCGACAAAGGCATGAGCGATGTCGCTAAATATATATATTAGCGCCACGGTACCAAATTCTTCCGGAGTTAACAGACGCGCAAGAAATACTGACACAATCAACCGAATGCCTTGGCGCGCAATAACCTCGCCACCGCTCCACATAACGGCCTTAATAGATTTATTTTTCAGTGAATTTTGCTTGGTTTCTTCTGTCACTAGTTGTCTTTGCTTAATTTATCGTTTTTGTCGGACTAAACCGCCGGTTCATCTTGAATCGGACGAGTATATTTAACATGGTGCTTTGCAGCGGATTGAGTACGTTTGCTATATAAGAGTTGTTCGTAACGCCCCATTAGCGCTCCCGCGACTAACCACGTCCAAGGGCTCATCGGATTATTGGGCACTAGGTCCAGCACGTTAATACCAAGGATAAGCGCAACGGCACCGAGTACAACAGCCTCTTGCGGGTCTT
>NPIE01009756.1_pt1 | contig 14380 bp, 16 predicted proteins | sample 8637661 | NCBI WGS metagenome assembly NPIE01 (sample SAMN07420842, study PRJNA396082) | bioreactor metagenome | isolation source: sample BA12 brine-fed electro-methanogenic bioreactor BA | place: Japan: Kochi | collected 2016-12-09 | reverse complement strand
AAAAAACATTTTGGACAGGTATGCGGCAATTTGTTAATCTTTACAAACAGTGGTAATTTCACAATCAAAAAATGAGGCGAAATGACCGGCGAAAAATTTGAGAAACTTGTTAATGTAATGAGAAGGCTTAGAGTTGAATGTCCTTGGGATAAAGAACAAACTCACGATTCTATTAAGTCTGCTACACTCGAAGAAACTCACGAACTGATTGAAGCAATTGACAACAATGATTTTGATGAAATGAAGGGTGAACTTGGGGATATACTACTGCATATTGTTTTCCATTCCCAAATGGCAAGCGAAACAGACAAGTTTAACATAGATGATGTAATAGACGGTATAACCGAAAAGTTAATTAGAAGACACCCTCACGTATTTGGTGAAACAAAGGTTAAAGACAACGATGAAATAATGTACAACTGGGAAAAAATCAAGTTGGAAGAGGGGCGAAAATCCGTATTGGACGGCGTTCCTAAAGCCTTACCGCAGCTTCACCGCGCTTTTAGAATACAAGAGAAAGCCTCAAAGGTAGGATTTGATTGGGAGAAAAAAGAGAACGTTTGGGAGAAAGTAAAAGAAGAAATTAAAGAGTTTGAAGAAGTTTCAAACAGCGGTGATCAAGCAAAAATAGAAGAGGAACTTGGCGATTTGCTTTTTTCAATTGTTAATTACACAAGATTTATAGGCATCAACCCTGAAAATGCTTTGCGTATTACTAACGAAAAATTCATAAAAAGATTTAATTACATCGAAGAGAAACTAAATGAAGAAGGCAAAAAAATTACCGATTCCAACTTGACCGAAATGGATAAACTGTGGGAAGAGAGCAAAGATATTACCTAACTTTCTTTGCTGCTGTTCCCGTTGCCGAATTTTTCGTAAGCGTTGATGATATCTTTAACTAATTTATGACGTACAACATCTTTCTTGTTGAAATAAATAAAATCAACTCCATCCACATTTTTGAGAATGTCTTGAACCAAAATTAGTCCGCTTGCCGTTGATGACGGTAAATCTATTTGAGTAATATCGCCGGTAATTATTGCTTTTGAATTGGGACCGAGACGAGTTAAAAACATCTTCATCTGCACACTTGTTGCATTTTGTGCTTCATCTAAAATTACATAAGCATAATTCAGTGTTCTGCCACGCATATAAGCAAGCGGTACGATTTCGATAACACCTTTTTCAACAAAATTACGAAGTTGATCCGAAGGCAGCATTTCTTGAATTGCATCAAGTAATGGCCGCAAATAAGGATCAATTTTTTCTTTGAGATCACCCGGCAAAAATCCAAGACTTTCACCAGCTTCAACCGCGGGTCTTGCCAACACAATTTTTTGAACAAGTCCTTTTTTTAGAGCAGCAACAGCAAATGCAACAGCCAGATAAGTTTTACCTGTACCGGCAGGACCAATTGCAAAGCAGATATCATTTTTCTTAACACTTTCTGCGTAAATTTTTTGTGTAGGTGTTTTAGCTTTTATTACATCACGTTTAGTGTAAAGAATGATATCATCATATTCTTTATCACTAATAATTTCCTTTCCTTGAATTGTGAGGTCTAAAATTGTTGTTACATCTGCGGGAATTAATTTGCCGGTCGTGTTAAGCACATACACCATTTCCTTAAAGATTTTTTCTATCAGTTCGACTTCCTCTTTTACACCTTTTATATATACGTTTTCTCCCCTAACGGTCACGGTAGAACTAAATCTATTTTCAATGGGCTGCAAATTACTGTCGTTAAAACCAAGCAATGCCCGCTGATCAACGGAATTAATATTTAATACTTTCTCAAGTTCCAGAAAAAACCTCCGACAAATAATTATTAATACAAACTAAATAGAAAAAGCCCTTCTCAAAAATATGAAAAGGGCTGTTAAATTTTAACAATGCTTATAAGAGATCAAAACAACAAAAGCTTATCTGTTTGTTTGAACAGGAGGAGCCGGTTTATAGTTTCTTCTGATCTTATCGTATTTTGCTTTTTCTTCTTCAGTCAAGTTAGGAATTTTGAAAACTTGATTTGGATAGATAAGATCGGGATTTTTAATTTGATCTCTGTTAGCTTGATAAATTTTCGGCCAAGCGAACGGGTTATCGTAATGTTCTTTCTTTTTAGCGATACCCCATAAGTGGTCGCCCTTTACAACCGTATACATAATTTCTTGTGGTTTTACTTGCCAAGCATCCAGCTTTCTTTGAAGTTCGTTATGAACTTTTTCGTAAAACTCAGGCAAAGCAGAAATTTTATTTGCTTTAAGCTGATCTAATTCAGCTTGACGATCTTCTTTAGGAAGCTGTTGACGATTGATTTTACCTTCAACTTCTTCAACTTTTGCTCTGAAGGCATCAACATCAGCTTTTGTAGCGCCGACCAAAGCATAAAGCTCATCGCGGCAATCTTCATAAGCCTGCATACCTTCTAAAGTAGATCTTAATTGGTTTACATCATTTTGGAGTGTGGTTAACTCAGATGTAAGTTGAGCTTTTTGTTCCGTTAAGCGGTTAATTTCATTTTGCCATTCTTCATAGGTCATTTCTTCTTGAGCAAACAAATTAACATTAGCCAACAGAAGAACAGCAATCAAGCCAGCTAAATATTTTTGAATTTTCATTTAATTCCTCCAATAAATTTTATTAAACTTTTCTAATTGATTTACATTCCCATCTTATCAAGGTTTGCTTTTGTTTGCTCTTTATCCTTAGCACATTGTTCCAACTTAGCATTCAATTCGGCGATTTCTCTTTCAAGTTTGGATTTCTCGTTTTTCAAATCTTGTGTTTCACTTTCGAGAGCTGATACTTCTTGTCTAAGAGCTTGAAGTTCCGCCATTTCTTCATCACTAACGCCACTGCAACCGGCGAAACCGATCATTCCTACAATCATCAATATAGCTATCGATAAATTGAGGACTTTTTTCATTCTAACCATCTGTTCCTCCTTACTAATATGTTAATTATTTTTGGAATTGCTTATTGTGTAATATAAGAAAATTTTGACATCAATGTGATTAAAATCTTGCTAAAAAGCTACAATAATCGTTTTTCTACAAAACTTGTGTAAGAATTACCCGCAATAATTATATGGTCAAAAATTTGAATCTCAAGCAATTTGCCGGCATCAGAAATTTTTCGTGTTATACTTATATCCTCGTGGCTCGGTTCCGAATTACCGCTGGGATGATTGTGCATCAATATTATGTTTGCTGAGTTATTTGCAAGTGCGGTTTTAAATATTTCGCGGGGGTGAACAAGACTTGAGTTTAATGTACCGACAAACAATAGTTCGTGTTTAATAATTCTATTTGATGACGAAAGGCAAACAACAAAAAATTTTTCTTGAAGTTCGTCGCGAAGCAGAGGAATATACAATTCCGCAATATCTTTGGGAGAACTTATTTTCTTATTCGAATACCATTTGCTTTCAAATTCAATTCGTCTTACGAGTTCAAAAGCCGCTACTAAAGCTGCTGCTTTATCCTTCCCTATTCCTTTAATATGTGTTAACTCTTCAACTGATTTTGAAGCAAGAACGGCAAGATTACCGAATTCTTTGAGTAGTTTTTGTGCGACCACAATAACCGATTCATTTTTTGAACCCGTACGAAGAAGAATAGCGAGGAGTTCCGCGTCACTTAAGTTTTGTGCCCCTCTTAAAATTAATTTTTCGCGGGGTCGATCGTCTAAAGGGAGATCTTTAACTTTCATACGGTCTTCCTTCAGTTTTGTTTTACTAATTACAATTTTCCAATTCTTTTAATGCAATTTCATTTGCGGGATTTTTCTTTAATGCCTGTTCAAAATATTTTCTTGCGTTGTTATTGTCTTTTAATTTCAAACAGGCTATTCCAAGTAATGCGTATGCTTCGGAATCAAGTTCTTTCATTTCAGAAGTAGTCTCCAATTCTTTGCGCGCTTTTTGATATTCTCCCATTTTGAAATAAATTTTTCCGCTTAATTCGTAATTAGAAACTTCAACCGGATTTAATTCCATACTTTTCCTTATACTTTCGAGAGCATGGAAATACATCTCTTTCAAATAGTAAACCATCGCAAAATTTTGATAAACTTCATAATTATAAATTGATAACGCTTCTGATTTTTTCAACTCTTTCAAAGCTAAATCTAACTCATGGTTCTTTAAATGACATTTAGCAGAATACAAATGTGCTTCGGGAAGTAATTCTGAATTTTTATTTCTTTTGATAAATTCTTCGAAGTTAATTAAACTTATTTCATAGTCATTCAGGTAGTAGTTGACCATTCCCATCAAAAAGTTTTTCTCCGGATGACTTTTAATTGAAACACCGGATAAAACATCGTGTGCATCACCATATTTTTTGTGCCGGATTAAAAATTGTGCATAAAAGGTACGAATGTTTTCATCGTCTGGTTCATCAGACAAATAATTCTCAAAAAGTTTTACAGCTGAATCAACCTGATTTTGAGCATCATAAATTTCGATTAACTTGATAATTGATTTACGCTTGAATTGCGGAACGTCTTGAAGTGACTGAAATATTTGAAGTGCTTGTAAATATTTTTTATTGTCTAAGTATTCTTCAGCTTTATTAAACTTGCTTTCATACTCTGTCATTCTATTCCCATTCAATTGTTGATGGGGGTTTAGAACTAATATCGTAAACAACTCTATTAATACCTCTAACATTTCTGATAATTTTATTTGAGATATCTTCAAGGATATCAGGATCAAACCTGTACCAATCGGCAGTCATCCCGTCTAACGATGTAACGGCGCGAAGAGCAGCAACGTTTTCATATGTTCGTGCATCTCCCATAACACCAACCGATTGAACCGGGAGAAGTACAGTAAATGCTTGCCAAATATTATTATAAATTCCGGCTTCTTTTATACTATCTATAAAAATTTGATCGGCTTCGCGAAGAATATCCAATCGCTCTTTGGTGATATCACCTAAAACTCTTACAGCCAAGCCGGGACCCGGAAAAGGATGGCGTTCAATAAATTCGGCCGGCAAACCAAGTTCTTTACCGATTGCTCTGACTTCATCTTTGAATAACTCCCGGAAAGGTTCAATTAATTTTAAATTCATTTTCTCGGGAAGACCGCCAACATTATGATGCGTCTTTATTGTAACCGAAACACCTTTTACGGGAACTGACTCAATGACATCGGGATAGAGTGTGCCTTGAATTAAGAATTCTGCATCGGTAAACTTTTTTGCTTCGTTTTCAAAAACTTCTATAAAAGTATTACCGATAATTTTCCTTTTTTTCTCCGGGTCGGCAACACCCTTAAGCCGCTCCAAAAATACTTTTTCAGCATCAATAGAAATAAGATTAAGATTATAATTTTTCTCGAACATTTTCATTACAGAAGCACTTTCATCTTTACGCATCAAACCGTTATCAACGTGAATACAGATTAAATTGTCACCCAAAGCTTTTTGAACCAAAATTGCGGCAACGGAAGAATCAACTCCTCCGCTTAATGCACAGATTGCTTTTTTGCTGCCTACTTTTTTCTTAATCTCTTTAATTTCTGCATCGATAAAATTTTGGGAAGTCCACGCTCCGGAACATTTACAAATATCAAATAAAAAGTTACTGATTATCTTTTTGCCCTCTTGTGTGTGCACAACTTCAGGGTGGAACTGAACACCGTAAATGTGTTGTTTTGTATTTTCAATTGCACAGATCGGGGAGTTGTCTGTTTTTGCAGTTACTTCAAATCCGGCTGGCAAACCGGTTATGTAATCACCGTGACTCATCCACACAACGGAATTTTGTTTTACATCTTTCAACAATGCTGATTGTTTATTGATTATAATTTCTGCTTTACCGTATTCACGTTTATCTGCAGGCTCAACTGAACCACCGAAATTTTTAGCAATGAGTTGCAGCCCGTAACAAATTCCAAGTATTGGTATGCCTAATTCAAAATATTCACCGGTAATCCTCGGTGCACCTTCGTCATAAACGCTCATCGGTCCGCCTGAAAAAACAAGTCCTTTTGGATTAATCTCTCTTATTTTCTCAAGTGGTAAAGTGTGGGGATGAATTTCACAATAAACATTTTGCTCTCTAATTCGGCGGGCAATTAATTGTGTAAACTGCGATCCAAAATCAAGTATAAGAATTGTTTCGGTGTGGAGCATTTGGTTCCCTATTAAAAAGAAGTCACTCCCGGAGAAGTGACTTTTTAATATTTAGAAAAACTATTCGCCAATTTGAGATTTGTAAGCTTCTGCATTTAGAAGGCTATCGAGCTGTGATGGATCTGAAATTTCAATTTTTATTAACCACCCTTCACCGTAAGGGTCTGTGTTTACTTTTTGCGGATCGTCTGCAAGTGAAGAGTTAATCTCGATAACTTTGCCGTCGCACGGAGCAAACAAATCACTTACTGTTTTAACCGCTTCAATAGTTCCAAAGGCTTCACCAGATTTAATTTCAGACAAATCTTCAGCGATATCGACAAAAACAACATCACCTAATTCTCCTTGAGCGTAGTCGGTTATTCCAATAATCCCGGTATTGCCGTCAACTTTAATCCACTCGTGGTCGTTAGTATACTTAAGTTCATTCGGTACCATCATTATTCCCCATTAATTGTTGTAAATGTTTATCTATAAAAGAAGTATCATATTTATTGTTAAGGAACGCTTCGTTCTTTAGAACTTGAACGTGAAACGGGGCGGTGGTTTTAACGCCCTCAATAGCTAACTCTTCAAATGCTCTCAAAGCACGTGCAATGGCATGCTTTCTATCAGTTCCCCAAACAATTAACTTGCCTATTAGTGAATCATAATAGGGCGGAATTATATAGTCATTATAAACATGTGAGTCGATACGAACTCCGAAACCTCCGGGGAAGTGTAGGTACTCAATTCTCCCAGGGGAGGGTCTAAACCCATTATAAGGATCTTCAGCATTAATACGGAATTCGAAACTATGTCCGTAACCTTGATTTGGTAAATTTTCTATTTTTTCACCCGCTGCAACCAAGATTTGCTGCTTTATTAAATCAAGATTTTGCACCATTTCAGTAACTGGATGCTCAACTTGAATCCGGGTATTCATTTCAATAAAATAAAAGTTGAGGTGTTTATCGACTAAAAATTCAACCGTGCCGGCACCTTCATAATTAACTGATTTAGCACCAAGGACTGCCGCCTCTCCCATTTTTTCACGAACCTCGGGTGTAATAACCGGTGATGGTGATTCCTCAATTAATTTTTGATGTCTTCTTTGAATTGAGCAATCTCGTTCACCGTAGTGATAAACATTCCCAAACTGATCACCCATTACTTGAATTTCAACATGGCGAGGATTTTCGATAAACTTCTCAACATAAAGTTCGGGATTACCGAAAGCAGCTTCTGCCTCATTACTTGCAGTTTGGTACATTTTTTCAAGATTAGCATTTTCCCAAACGATACGCATCCCTTTACCGCCGCCTCCGGCTGATGCTTTTAACATAATAGGATAGCCTACTTCATCAGCAATTTTTTTTGCTTCGTCAATAGATTTAACAGCTCCGTCACTTCCTGGAACAACAGGCACACCAACTTTGCGCATTGTTTCTTTTGCCAGTGCTTTATCGCCCATTCTGTTTATCATATCAGGTGATGGCCCAATAAATTTAATTCCTGTTTCCGAACATATTTCAGAAAAGTTTGCATTCTCTGCAAGAAAGCCATAACCGGGATGGATTGCATCGGCACCTGTTACTTGAGCAGCGGACATAATATTGGGGATTTTCAAATAACTTTGATTGCTCGGCGGAGGACCGATACAAACGGCTTCATCCGCCAAAACTGTATGAAGGGAATCTCTATCGGCTTCCGAATAGACAGCGACTGTTTTTATACCGAGTTCTTTACAGGTTCTAATAACTCTTAATGCAATTTCGCCGCGATTGGCTATTAAAATTTTATTAAACATTCAAACTCTTTGCTTGTGTTAACTTAGCTTTTCTCTATTAAGAAAAGAGGTTGATTATATTCAACCGGAGTAGCATTTTCAACTAATATTTTAACAATCTTGCCGCTTACGTCACATTCAATTTCATTCATCAGTTTCATTGCTTCAACAATACATAATACCGTACCTGCTGAAACAGTATCTCCTACTTGAACGTAAGGGTCTGCATCCGGCGCAGGTGCTCTATAAAATGTGCCTACTATCGGCGATTTGATTTCGTGGAGATTTTGAGATTCTTCCGTATCGGCGGTTTTCGATTCGGTTTGATTTATCTCTTTATTAACATCGGCTGGTTGGCTTACGACCTGAGGCGCAGCAGATATTGTGTGCTGAACTCCACTGGTCGAGTTTTTGGAGATCTTAACTTTCAGTTCCCCTTCTTGAACGGAAAATTCCGTAATCTCGCTTTTTTCGACAACTCTAATAAGTTTCTTGATTAAATTTAGATCCATTGGGTCCCGTCTATTTTGTTTTTACTCTTTCTACGTATTCACCAGTGCGCGTATCTACTTTTAGGAAATCGCCTTCATCTACGAAAAGCGGAACGTTTATTTCCGCACCGGTTTCAAGTTTTGCCGGTTTCATTACGTTCGTTGCAGTGTCTCCTCTAAAACCAGGTTCGGTTTCAATTACTTCGAGGGTCACAAAGATTGGGATTTCAGCATTAATTATTTGATCATTTTCATCAACAAGCAACTCAACTTCGTCACTTTCTTTTAAGAATTTTCTTCCTTCTCCAAAAATTTCTTCGGGAACGGTTATTTGCTCATAAGTATCGTTATCCATCAAAACATAACCGGCTGATTCCTTATAGAGGAATTGATATTTTCTTCTTTCAACTCTAACCACATCAACGCTTTCGCCAGATCTAAATGTGTTATCCAATACTTTACCGGTTCTTAAATTTTTAAGAGTTGTTCTTACAAAAGCTCCACCTTTACCAGGTTTTACGTGTTGAAATTCCGTAATGGTATAGAGATCGTTTTTAAATCTGATTATAAGACCATTTCTAAAATCCGAAGTATCTGCCATATTTTTATTTTCCGTTAGTTTTTGAAAATAGTTACAGGTAATTATAAAATCAAGATTTAGCGTACATTTCAATTTCCGCTAAATACTTATCTGCTTCTCGCGACTCCGCCGATGAGGCATACTTTTCTTTCAAATTTTCTAATAACGATTTTGCTTCATCGTATTCTTTCACTTTGAGATAGTTAACAGCGGCATTTAACAGATATTGACTGTTCGAGGCATTATTTTCATAAGTATAGGCTGCGTCTCTGTAATACTTAGCTGCTTTTTCAATTTCTCCTTTAGCCTCATAACATGCAGCAATTCCGGCTAATGCGGCAGCTTTATATAATTGATTGCTTCCGGAATAGTCTTCATAATTTTCTAATGCTTTGTCATAATCACCGGTGTAATAATAAGAATTTGCTAAATAAATTCTTGCAATTTCACCGGATTCCGTTCCGCTGAAATTGTCAGCTACCTCAGCTAAACTTGGAGTACCCGTAGCCGTGTTTCCCTGAATTGCCGCTTCATAATTGCCGGCTTGATAAGTTCGTGAGGCTTTCGAAAGGGCTGCAGCGGCTTCAATTTCTGCTTGTTGTGCTTGATTGCCGAAATATACAATTGCTGCAATAATAACAACAACCGCTGCGGTACCAATTAAAATTTGATTGCGGTATACTTCAAAGTACTCTAATGCTTTTGAATAATAAGTAACTAACTTATCTTCTTTGATATTTTTCTTTCCCAGTTTTTTCTTTTTTGCTAACACATTAACTCCGATACTGTTTTATATTTAGCTAAGTAATTTAATAAAACTTACAGTCCAATTCTAATATGATTTGAGAAAATCCAGGCTTTGCCTTCAATGTAAACTTCAACTCTATAAGCGCCTTTTTCGCTTATTATGAACTCAGAATCAATATTTTCTGTTTCATCGATGATTTTGCCGTTTTTAACAAGTTTGATAAGTCCGGTTATATTGGGCAAAAACACCCGAAGCCGCACTGAATTTTTTAGTGGAACAGTGTCTCCCATATGGAAAATTTTATTGTCTGCTTCAGCAAAAAATCTAAATCCTTTTGCATCACCGTGATAATAATTTGATACAAAACATCTCCCGCTTTCTAATGTTTTGTAAACAATAGACTTGGATTTCTCCAAATTGTTTTTATCAACTTGTTCATTTGTTAAAATGTGAGTACGCACAGATTTGAACAAAACTTTATAAGGAAAAACCTCTACTTCAAAAAAGCCAAGCACATTAATTTTATGAGCGTGGGCATCAACACCGCCTATACCTACTACTCGTCTTTTAAGATTTAATTCGTCCCACTTTGCCAATGTTTCTTCAGGAGGAGAGAGAATTGAGCGAAGCGGATGAACAAAGCGGTTGTATTTATTTTCTTCAGTTAAGCCTTCCATCCATTCAGACATATGATTCCAGATTTCGATACCGGTAAAACCTTCGGCATCCCATTCAGTCCAAGGAAAAGCCGGATGCTCTTTCATCGAGGCTCTCTTTTCGTGGGGATGAGCAATAAAACCAATTCCGCCTGCTTGTTTTACTTTAGCAACGTATTCTTTAGCAGAAAGACGAGTTGAGTATGTTTCATTAATACCGAATGCGAGATAGTGATTTTTATTCTCTTTATCGTTCAATTCACAACCTACTAATAGAAGAGTGTTATTATGCCAGCCTTCATAACCTTCCTTAAGTGCTCGGAGGGTATTGTGATCTGTAAGCATAATATAATCCAATCCCACTTCATTGGCATCTGCAATAATATCTTCAACTTTGCCCGATCCGTCTGAATAAACGGAATGCATATGTATGGCACCAGTGTACTCGTGCATATTAATTATAGAAAGGCATTTTGTGGTTATTCTTCAACTTCAAAAAGCGTTTCGTAATGAGTCGATTGCTGTTTGATCATATCGGAAAGTTTTGTCATCAATATATCAACTCTTTCATCCGATTGGTCATCAAAATCTTCATAAGCTTGATTGCTTTCAAAAATATATATTTCTTCAAAGTTATTAGCTTTGCCTTTAGATTCAAAAACAGAGTAACTTTCAAGTCCATCTGCTTTAACAAGATTTTTTAGTTCTCTAATAACATCTAAATATTCACTTCTCTTTTCCGGAAGTATACTGTACTTAATCGAAAATATTACTTTTCCCATTAGCTCCTCTTAATGATTAAATTGAATAGTTTCCTTGAAATTCTATCTCTACCGGCCCGGTAAGAGATACATTTGTAAATGTATTTTTTTCTGTTTCGAAATTTACAATTAATTCTGCATTTGATTTAGTAATTAATTTAGTTGGGGGAATTTTTTTGTTGATCAAAAAATCTACAATTGCCGCAGCTACTGCCCCAGTACCACAAGCTAAAGTTTCATTTTCCACGCCTTTTTCGTAAGAACGGATTAATAATTTATCAACTTCTTTTTGCAAAAAATTAACATTTACTCCATCCGGTGCAAATTCAGGTAAGTTTCTTATTTCAGCACCTATTGTCCGTACAGGTAATTCGTCTATTTTAGAATATGCAGATTTAATATTACTCGGATTACTTAAAATATCTTCAATATAAATTACAACATGCGGCGAACCCGTTTCAGCATAATGAGCAGTTATAAATTGTCTGTGAGCTTTTACCTTAAATTTTAATTTGATTTTATTGGGAGGTAAAAGGGAAAATTTTATTGTGGAATCATCCAAAAGTTCGCCTTTATAGGATGCCGAATTGCTTATAAAATTTGTTTGTTTACCGTTTACTCTTTTCGAGATAGCTGCATATTTTATAGCGCATCTCGCCCCATTTCCGCAAAGACTCCCGGTTGAGCCATCGCCATTGAAATATTGCATTTCAAAATCGGCTTGATCCGTGTCATCAATAATTAGAACTCCGTCTGCCCCAATACCTGTACTCCGGTCGCAAATTTTAGAAATCTCATCAGCAGAAAGATTAATTTTGGCATTGATTTTTTTATCAATCAGAACAAAATCATTTCCTGCACCGTTTATTTTTGTATATCTAAAAGTTTTCATATTGAGCCGAAATTTAGTCGATAATAGAGAGGTTTGCAAAGAAAATCAGAGTTACTTAATCTAGTTTTATTCTTTTAAGCTTTAGATCTGCTTCAGGGGAATGTTTTAATACTTCAGCAATAAATTCCTTTTCTTCATTAACAGCGATTGTAATCCAGTTTAAAAGAACACTGTTTTTCTTTTTACAACGAAGAGAAATTGTTTTGTTCGATCTTGCAATTTTGAGTAGCGAGGGAGTTAAGAAAAGAGAATATCGATCGGTAATTTTAACAACATTTCTGAGATCGACATTTAATGAGAAAGGTCCAAATTTGGCATTAAGAATATGTTCTCTAATTATAAAGTTAATTTTAAAGGTCATCCAAATAATTACATAAATTAGCAGAACTACAAATAATAATAAACAATACGCAAAAATACCGACATCTTCCAAAATTATGAGAAGTGTGGAAATTAGAGTCAAAGCTAAAGCTGCAGTAAAAAAAATGATGTATATTCGATCGGTGGAAGGTGTATAGTTCTTAATCATTCAACAAAATAATTTTATTTCGAAAATGAATAATAATCTGCTAAAAATTTATTTTTGCTATTAAGCCGATCCTTAAAAAGCGAATTTGTAGATTTTCTTGAACAAAACTTGGTGCAAATAACTTGTAAATTTTGAAATTTGTGAATACACAAAAATAATTTGTCGTTGGATTTCTAATCTCATCCATTTTGCTAAGTTATATGCACTTAATGATATAAGCACATTTGCCATATCACCAAATCTTCCTTTCAAATAATTTCTTCTAAGCCTATGATCTTCACTTAGTTTACCGTGGATTTCTATGGTTGCTTTGAATATCTTTTCAAGTCATTCTTGACCTATATCCGAAAATCTATTAGATCGCTTGGCTCTATAGGAAACTTCCACTGAAAGGTTGTGTTTACCGAAAAATACTGCCAGTATGGATTATGAACCCATTGGGATACTACCGTCTCATCTCCTAAATTATACATCTGTTTTAGTAGTAAAAGCGAGATCATCAACCTTACTGGTTTTGATTATGTGAATAGTAGCTTGAAAAATATTCTTCCAGTTCTTCCCCAATTTATTTTTTTTGATAACTTGTACAATGGCTCTGCTGGATTTAGGATATCTTCTAAGTTATGAAATAAGTCCCTCTGAGACTGATTATGACCTTCTCCTTTCAATTTTTTACCTCTTTTTTTTTACTTCTTTTGTAAGATTTTTAGGATAATCTATTTGAATCTTGCATTTATATCAATTGAGAGATGGCTTTATTTCCCCTTTTTTAATGCAATTTCTAAACTTTTATGCGTTTTTCAGGAACGAATAAATAGAATTGTTATTTGCGGCGGGGACTGTCTAATCAACCCTGCTCACAGAAGGCTTATCTATTTTTGGTAGGTTTCCCAAAACACTAACTTGTAGGTGTAAAGTGAGTTATCGGTCAGAGTACAGCCCCACCATTTAATCAATTTAATTTGACAGTCTGCCACACCTTTTTAGGCGATAGTTAATAACAGCTTGCCTGCCCTAATTATGGCGGGGATTGATTCTATTCTAGTTCATATTTTTTAAGAACACTCTACGAATCACCCTTGACTTTTTACATAACGGGTTGATTTGCTGGTTATATGCGTTCTTTATTTACTGTAAACTTCTAAGCTTAGGTATTTTGTAAAAGGTTCAAAATCTTTATCGTTATGTAGCAATGTAAATTTATTCTCAATACAAAATGTGGCAATCATAGTATCAATAGTTTTTCTTATTGTCATACCTTTTTTTCTCAAATAACGATAATTTTTCGCACTTTGAAGAGCCATTTCCTTACCTCCAATATCATAGCAAGGGAATGTAAGAAGGATTGTTTTTGCTTTCTGATATTCTTTTTCATTTCGAAAGCCTTGAAGCACTTCTGTTAAGACATAATCTCCTATAACAACTAATTCTTTTCCAAGAATTGAGTCCAAAACCTTAACTTGCCAATTATTGCTCCCATTGAAATAATCAATGAGAACAGTAGAATCTAAAAATATCATTTATCAATTCTCATCTTATCAATATCACCTTGCCAATGTAATTTACCACGAAGTGATTTTAATTTTGCTTGGCTTTTAATTTTGATAAGTGCTTTTAATCCTTCCTCAACAACTTCTTTTTTGGTTTTCAAACCGGTTGACTCAAGAGCTAATTTCATTAACTTATCGTCAATGACTATATTTGTTCTCATTTTATTGCCCTTTGATATGATGTGTATTTCTTGCTCTAATATACACATCTCAACATTCACTAACAAATTATTTTTTGAAGCATAACGATTTCTATCTT
>NPIE01008977.1_pt2 | contig 14387 bp, 14 predicted proteins | sample 8637661 | NCBI WGS metagenome assembly NPIE01 (sample SAMN07420842, study PRJNA396082) | bioreactor metagenome | isolation source: sample BA12 brine-fed electro-methanogenic bioreactor BA | place: Japan: Kochi | collected 2016-12-09 | reverse complement strand
GCTCTCTTCCGGTCTCTGCGCGCCAGCGGCCGTGTCCGAGCGCCTGCGCCACAGCCGTGCCCTCGAGCATCTGGTCGGGCGTCATCTGCGCCAGCTTCCCGCGCAGCGCCGCGATCTTGCGCGGACCCGCGTCTTTGGCGTAGTCGCGCAGCAGCATCGAGTAATCCTCATCGACGTTCGCCATGAGCTCCTCGGCCTGCAACCTGACGAGCCGGCCCTCGATGCCGAGCTCCACGATGTAGCGGTTCACCTCGCGCGCGACGCGCTGGACCATCTCAGCGCGCTGGATCACGGGTACCACGTCGCCGATGGTGACCGCGTTCTCGAACTCGAGCGTGGTCAGATGCGCCGAGACCTCGTCGAGGCGCGCACGGTAGCGCTGCAGCGTCTGCAGCGCCTGGTCCGCCTTGGCGAGCACCACCTCGATGTCTTCGAGGATCAGCCGCTTCCCGCCGAGGTAGAGGCTCACGACCTCCCTGCGCTGCGAGATGGAGATCACGAGCGCATCAGTCTGACGGCTCACGCGCTCGGCGGTGCGGTGGCGCATGCCCGTCTCGGCGGTCGGAAGCGACGCGTCAGGCACGAGGTGGACGTTGGCCCGCAGGATCCGCGACGCATCGTCGGCAAGCACGATCGCGCCGTCCATCTTGGCGAGCTCATAGAGCCGCTGCGGCTCGAACGGCGTATCGATGACGAACCCCCCGTTGCAGAGCGCGTCGACCGCGTCGGCGTCGCCCATCACGATGAGTGCGCCCGTTCTGGCCGAGATGATGTACTCGAGGCCCTCACGCAGCGGCGTGCCCGGTGCGACAGCCTCGAGCGCGCCGACCATGACGTCGTCGTGCTTCGCGTCCATGAGCACCCCCGATCCTCGATGACCGTGCCACGGCTCTCGACTGGCATTGTGCCATGAACCGCACGAGCCGGGCCAGGGACCGGCCTACCGCGAGCGCGCGAGACCAGCGGCCTCGAGGGCTCCGGAGACCGTGCGTGGCTGGATCACCGACGGACCGCCGTCGACGGCGCCCTTGCCCGGCGCGGTGAGCACCCGGGTGAAGCCGAGCCGGCCCGCTTCGCGCACGCGCGCCTCAGGCTGCCGCGCCGAGCGCAGCTCACCGGTCAGACCGAGCTCGGCGAAGGCGACGACGTCGGCCGCGAGCGGCGTGTCGGCCCGCGCGGAGGCGAGCGCAAGGGCGAGCGGCAGGTCCACGGCGGGCTCCGAGACACGGATGCCCCCGGCTACCGAGACGTACACGTCGTGCTGGCCGAACGCGAGCCCCGCCCGACGCTCCAACACCGCGAGGACTTGGAGCACGCGACCCGTGTCGATGCCGGTCGAAAGCCGCCTCGGCATCTGCAGGTACGTCGGCGTGACAAGGGCCTGCACCTCGACGAGAAGGGGCCGGGAGCCCTCGAGCACGGCAGTGACCGCCGAGCCCGCCACGTCCGCCGACCGCTCGGCCAGCAGCGCCCCGGACGGCTGGCCGACGCCCAGCAAGCCCTCGGCCGCCATCTCGAAGATCCCGATCTCCGAGACCGCGCCGAAACGGTTCTTGGTGGCTCGCACGATGCGCAGAGCGTGGTCCTGGTCGCCCTCGAACGTGAGCACCGCGTCCACCAGGTGTTCGAGCACCCGCGGTCCCGCGATGGCGCCGTCCTTGGTGACATGCCCCACGACGAGGACGGAGATGCCGCGCTCCTTGGCCAGGCGCATCAGCCGCGCGGCACACGCTCGCACCTGGCCGACGCTTCCCGGCACGCCATCGAGATCGGGGTCAGCCATCGTCTGGATCGAGTCGACGACGAGCAGCCACGGGCGCTCGGCCTCCGCCGTGGCCTCGATGACGGCCATATCCACCTCGGGCAGCAACGAGATCCCGCCGGTGGCGCCGATACGATCGGCGCGCAGCTTGACCTGCTCGGCGGACTCCTCGCCGCAGACGTAGAGCACGCCGCGCCCCGCGGAACCGAGCGACACCGCCGCCTGCAGGAGCAGCGTCGACTTCCCGATGCCGGGCTCGCCGGCGAGCAGGACGAGCGAGCCCTTCACGAGCCCGCCGCCGAGGACCCTGTCGAACTCAGGGATGCCGGTGGCCACGCGTTCGTCGGCCGACGCGGTCACCGAGTCGAGCGGCGTGCTTGCGGCAGGCGCGGCCGAAGAGGCGGCGGGCCTTCCGGCCGCGACCGCCTCTTCCACGAACGTCGCATACTCCCCGCAGTCGGGACAGCGGCCAAGCCACTTCGGTGCGGCGTGGCCGCACTGCTGGCAACGCCAGGTGGTCTTGGCCCTGGGCACCTTACGCGCCCGCGGCCCCGCCGGCGACCGGACCGCCGCCGCTGCGGCGCCCACGCGCGGGCATGGTGGCCCGTGGCGTCTCATCCCGTTCGGCGGGGAGCGGTTTCGGGGCGAGCGACGGGTCGCCCTTCCCGAACGTGATGGCTCCCTCGGCCACGACGACTTCGACGACATCGCCCGACTGCCACTCGCCCGCCAGCATCTGCTCGGAGAGCGGGTCCTCCACCAGACGCTGGATCGCGCGGCGGAGCGGGCGGGCGCCGAGCGCCGGGTCGAAGCCCTCCCGGGCAAGCAGCGAGCGCGCTTCGGCGGTGAGAACGATATTGATGCCCTGCAGGAGGAGCTGGCCGCGCAGACGATGGATCATCAGGTCGACGATCTCCTCGATCTGCTCGCTGGTCAGGTCATGGAAGACGATCACTTCGTCCACGCGATTGAGGAACTCGGGGCGAAAGACCTTCTTGAGCTCGCCCGTCACGCGCTCCTTGAGGTCGTCATAGGAGAGCCTGCCCTCGGCCTGGCGTGAGAATCCGATGGTCTTGCCCTTGACGATGTCGCGGGCGCCGAGGTTGCTCGTCATGATGATGATCGCGTTGCGGAAGTCCACCTTACGGCCCTGCGCGTCGGTGAGCCGCCCCTCCTCGAGGATCTGGAGCAGCACGTTGAAGACATCGGGGTGGGCCTTCTCGATCTCGTCGAACAGGATGACCGAGTACGGGCGGCGCCGAACCGCCTCGGTGAGCTGACCACCTTCGTCGAACCCGACGTACCCGGGAGGCGAGCCCACGAGACGCGACACGGTGTGCTTCTCCATGTACTCGGACATGTCGAGCGAGATGAGCGCGTCCTCGCTGCCGAACAGGAACGCGGCGAGCGCCTTGGCGAGCTCGGTCTTCCCCACGCCTGAAGGGCCGAGGAAGATGAACGATCCCGACGGCCGATGCGGGTCCTTAAGGCCCGCGCGGGCGCGACGGATCGCCTTGCTGACGGACGTGACGGCTTCGTCCTGACCCACCACGCGCTCGTGCAGCGAGGCCTCCATGCGCAGCAGCTTCTCGGTCTCCTCTTCGGTCAGGCTCGCGACCGGGATACCGGTCCACATAGAGACGACCTCCGCGATCTCGCGCTCGGTCACCTCGACAAGGCGACGGTCCTCGTCCTTGAGCCACTCATCTTCCATGGTGCGCTTCTCGGCAAGGATCTGCTTCTCTTTGTCGCGCAGGCCGGCGGCCTTCTCGAACTCCTGGGCCTCGATCGCCGCTTCCTTCTCATGGCGGACCTGCTTGAGGCGCTCTTCGATCTCCCGGATATCCGGCGGGGCGGTCATCATCTTGATGCGCATCTTGCTGCCGGCCTCGTCGATGAGGTCGATCGCCTTGTCCGGGAGGAAGCGGTCAGAGATATAGCGGTCAGACAGCGTTGCGGCAGCGTCCACGGCCTCATCGGTTATGGAGACACGGTGGTGCGCCTCATAGCGGTCGCGGAGCCCTTTGAGGATCTCCTTGGTCTCGTCCACAGTCGGCTCGCCGACCATGATGGGCTGGAAGCGCCGCTCGAGCGCCGGGTCCTTCTCGACGTACTTGCGGTACTCGTCCAGCGTGGTCGCGCCGATGGTCTGCAGCTCACCGCGCGCCAGCGCGGGCTTGATGATGCTCGCCGCATCGATCGCACCCTCGGCGGCACCGGCACCCACGAGCGTGTGCATCTCGTCCACGAACAGGATGATGTCGCCACGCTCGCGGATCTCCTTCATGACCTTCTTGAGGCGTTCCTCGAACTCGCCGCGGTACTTACTGCCGGCGACGAGCGCGGCAAGGTCGAGCGTATAGAGCTGCTTGTCGCGGATCGTCTCGGGCACCTCGTCATCGGCGATGCGCTGCGCGAGACCCTCCACCACGGCCGTCTTGCCCACGCCCGGCTCGCCGATCAGTACCGGGTTGTTCTTGGTCCGGCGTGACAGGATCTGCATGACGCGCTCGATCTCCGAGGCGCGCCCCACCACGGGATCGAGCTTGCCCTCGTTCGCGGCGCGCGTGAGGTTGCGGCCGAACTCGTCGAGCAGCTGGTTCTCGGCTCCTCCGCGACCCGCGCGGCGTTCCTCCCCGGGCTCGGTCTGCTTGCCGTAGTAGCCGGAGAGCAGCTGGATGACCGCGGACCGGACCTTCTCGAGATCGGCGCCGAGGTTGAGCAGCACCTGTGCGGCCACACCTTCGCCTTCACGGATGAGGCCGAGGAGGATGTGCTCGGTGCCGATGTAGTTGTGGCCAAGCTGCAGGGCCTCGCGGAGCGAGAGCTCGAGCACCTTCTTGGCGCGGGGCGTGAACGGGATGTGGCCTGTCGGCACATAGGTCCCTCTGCCGATCAGCTCCTCGACCTGCTGGTGCACGTCCTCGAGCGAGATGCTGAGCGACTCGAGCGCCTTCGCGGCGATGCCGTCTTGCTCACGGATGAGGCCGAGAAGCAGGTGCTCCGTCCCGATGTAGTTCTGGTTGAGCATGCGCGCCTCTTCCTGGGCGTACACCACCACTCTCCGCGCCTTCTCTGTGAATCGCTCGAACATGGTCCCATCTCCTATCGGCACGCCGGCCGGTGGCCCGGATGCGGCGTCATCATCTCTACGTTGATTCTACCCCCGCTGCTCGCGTGAGGCGAGGCGGTGCACGGGTACCAGCAAGCCCGGTGCCACAGGATTTGAGCGCCCCGCACTCAGATGTCGGCAGACGCGCGCACTGATCGCGGGCGCTAGGACTCCGGCCGCATGTGCGGGAAGAGCAGCACGTCCCGGATGGAAGCCTGGTCGGTCAGGAGCATCACCAGGCGGTCGATGCCGATGCCCAAGCCGCCTGCCGGAGGCATCGCGTGCTCCAGGGCGCGGAGATAGTCCTCGTCATAACCCATGGCCTCCTCGTCCCCGGCGCCCTTCGCGCGAGCCTGCTCGGCGAAGCGCTCCCGCTGGTCGGCCGGATCGATGAGCTCCGAGAAGGCGTTGGCTATTTCGCGGCCGGTCACGATGAGCTCGAAGCGCTCGGTCAGCTCGGGCTCGGCAGGCTTCTTGCGTGCCAGCGGCGACGTCTCCAGCGGATACTCGGTGACGAACGTCGGCTGCACGAGCGTGTGCTCCACGAGCTTCTCGAACAGCTCCGTGATAAGCTTGCCCTTCCCCCAGGACGTCTCGACGGGGATGCCGTGCTTCTCGCACAGGTGCCGCAGGTGCACGTCGGAGGTCGAGAAGGAGATGTCCTCGCCGGTCGCATCGCTGACGAGCGAGAGCATCGTGCGTCGCGTCCAGGGCGCGCCGAGGTCTATCTCAGCGCCCTGGTACGAGATGACGAGCGGTCCGACCGCGACCGCGGCGGCGCGGATGATCCCCTCGGTAAGCTCCATCATCCCCTCGAGGTTCGTGAACGCCTGGTATGCCTCGAGCATGGTGAATTCAGGGTTGTGTCGCGGCGACATGCCCTCGTTGCGGAACGAGCGGTTGATCTCGAACACGCGCTCGAACCCGCCTACCAGCAGCCGTTTGAGATACAGCTCCGGCGCGATGCGCAGGTACAGCTGCATGTCGAGCGCGTTGTGGTGCGTCACGAACGGACGCGCCGTAGCACCGCCCGGGACCGGATGCAGCATGGGGGTCTCGACCTCGACGAATCCCCGCGTCTCCATCTCGCGCCTGATGGCCGAGACGATCGCGAAGCGCTTCTCGAACGTCTCCTTGACCTCGGGATTAGCGATGAGGTCCACGTAGCGCTGGCGATAGCGGGTCTCGACGTCGGTGAGCCCGTGGAACTTGTCGGGCAGCGGGCGCAGCGACTTTGAGAGCAGCGTCACCTCCGTCGGCGATACCGAGAGCTCGCCGCGCCGCGTGCGCAGGACCGTACCGGTCGCGCCGACCCAGTCCCCGAGGTCCAGTTCTCCGACGAAGTCGTAGGCATCCTCGCCGAGCACGTTCACCCGGCAGAACAGCTGCATCTCACCGGCACCGTCACGGATAACGAGAAACGTGACCTTGCCTTGGTCGCGACGGGCGATGATGCGACCGGCTACAGAGACGACTTCGTCGGCCTCGGCTCCCGCCTCCAGGCCCCCGAACTCGTCGATGACCTCGGCAAGCGTATGGGTCCGGTCGAAGCGGTCGCGATAGGGTTCTACGCCGGCATCGCGCAGGGCCTGCAGACGCTCACAGCGCGCGGCGAACTCGTCCTCCGGCAGGGCCCCCATGCCCTCGGCTGTGGTATCGCCGTCCGCCATGGCTCAGTTCGTGATCCTGACTACCTCGTACTCGATGACCGAGCCGCGAGGCGTGGACACGCTCACGATGTCGCCCTTCTTGGCGCCCATGATCGCCTGACCGACAGGCGACTCATTGGAGATCCGGTCGTGCGTCGGGTCCGCCTCGGCCGAACCGACCACCTGGTAGCGGTGCACTTCGCCATCGGAGACGTCACGCAGCTCGACTTTCGATCCGAGCGTCACCTTGTCCTTGCGCTTCGGCGTCTCGATCACGGTCGCGTGCGCGAGTATCTGGTTGATCTCGGCGATGCGGCTCTCGACCCACGCCTGCTCGTTCTTCGCATCGTCGTACTCGGAGTTCTCGGAGATGTCGCCGAACTCCTTCGCTTCCTTGATGCGCTCACCGACCTCTCGGCGACGTACGGTCTCGAGATAGACGAGTTCCTCTTCGAGGCGGGTCTGGCCCTCGGGGGTGAGTGCGATCTCTTTGTTCATCACAGGGACTCCCGATCGTCTCCGGCTTCATGGCCTGTCGGCCGTGCTACCGGCCCAGAACGCTCGTGAGAGTATAGCGGCGAGCCGTGCCGGAGACAAGCGACGCGAGAAAGGGCGCCCTCCCGGGCGCCCTTCCAGTGTGAAACCGGCGATGCGGCTCTTACTCGTCGGACTCCTTCTCGGAGGCGGCGACCTTGTTGTCCTTCTTGTCAGCGACCGACTCTTCGTCCTCATCGGCCAGACCCTCGTTCATGCCCTCGCGCAGCGCCTTGGCCGACTTGCCGAACATCTTCGCAAGCTTGGGAAGCTGCGTCGGACCGAAGAGCAACAGAACGACGGCGAGGATGACGATCCACTCCATGCCGCCGGGAAGACCGAAGACAGCCATGAGACTCAAACCCTGGGCGATGGGAGTCATGCGCTCACAGACCTCCTTGCACTACCGCCCCGCGGATACCGGTCCGCGAAGCCCGACAACTGAATCATGACAATACCACCATTGCACATCGCTGCCCACAGCCGCCCGTCAGACGACGTCCTCGGTGCGCGACAGATAATACAGCGTGTGCAGCAGCTCGTGGACGGGGTCGGTGTTGTGGAGCGTGACGCCGGCAGGCACACGCACGATCACGGGCGTGTAGTTGAGGATGATCTTCACGCCCGCTGCGGCCAGGCGGTCCGCCGCGTCTTGTGCGGCGGCAGGCGGCACGGCCACGATACCGATGCGGATGCTCTGGTCCGCCACGGTCCGCTCCAGGTCGTCGATGTGCTGGACGATGATGTCGCCGATCTTCGACCCGACCTTGCGCGGATCGTTGTCGAAGATGGCCGTGACATTGAAACCATGCTGCCGCAATCCGTTGTAGTCCGCGATGGCCGAACCGAGGTGTCCGGCGCCGACGAGCGCAAGACGGTGCACATGGTCGGCGCCGAGAATGCGCTGTACGCGATCGACGAGGGTGACGATGTCGTATCCGACCCCCCGCTTCCCGAATGAACCGAAGTGCGTGAGATCGCGTCGGATCTGCGCCGGGTTGATGTCGGTGAGTTCGCCGAGGCGTGCTGATGAGACGGTCGACTCGCCTTGCTGGCGGAGCTGGATGAGGACGCCGAGATAGAGCGGCAGACGCTCGATGACACCTTCGGGGATTCGTTCGCGTGAGACGGCGCTCAAGGGATCTCGTTTCAGACAGCGGCGTTCGGTCAATCGTCATGGTAACGGGTTGTTACAAACTCGGGCAAGCCACCGTCAGTTCTCCTCGGCGATGGAACGAACGAGGCGGATCACATCCGCGCGCGTCACGATGCCGGCCAGACGACCGTCTTCGACGACGAGCACCGCGCCCGGCCCGGTCGGATCCAGCCTGGGCAGCACGCGATCGACCGGTGTCTTCGGCGATGCCACGATGTCGGCCAGATCATGGCGGGCGACGTCACCGGCGGTCGTCTCCGGCCACAGCGAACGATCGACTTGGTTCGCCCTGCGCAGGTCCACAAGCCCGACGACCTTGTCCTCCTCGACGACGGGGTAGCGCGAGTGTCGCCCGCCGAGGAAGTAGGAGTGCGCCATCTCCTCGAGCGTGGTCGCCGCGGGGACCAGCGCCGCGGGCGACGACATGATGCGCTCGAGCGGCACCCGGGCCAGCTGTGCCCTGATAAGCTGCTGTTGATACGCGCTGGCGGCAAGCGTGGACAGGAACCACCCCATCACGGCGAGCCAGATCAGGTCGAGCGTCTGGTAGAGCAGCACGCCGAGCACCGCTGTGGCGATCAGCCCGACTCCGAGCGCCTGCCCCATCCTGCTCGCCCAGCGCGTCGCCCTCAGGAGGTCGCCCGTGATCCCCCACAGGAGAGCGCGCAACACCCTGCCGCCGTCGAGCGGAAAACCGGGGAGCAGGTTGAAGATCGCGAGCGACAGATTGATGATCCAGAGGTAGTCGACGCACGCGAGCACCGCGTCGTGCGCGCCTGCAGCGTCGAGGAACGCAGCAACGATGTAGAGCAGCGCCGCCAGCACGAGGCTCATGCCGGGACCCGCCGACGCCATCACGAACTCGTGACCGGGACTCCTCGGCTCCTCCTCCATCTGCGAGACGCCACCGAACACGAACAGCGTCACCTTCGTGATCTTCAACCCGCCCGCGCGCGCGACGAGCGAGTGGGAGAACTCGTGGAGCAGCACGGAGCCGAAGAACGCGAGCGTCGTGAGGGCGCCCATCAGGATGTAGATGGCCGAGGAGAGCCCGCCCACCGTAGCCGGGAAGTAGCTCGTCGTGAGCGTGACAGCCACGAGCAAGAAGATGATGAACCAGCTCGTGTTGATCTCGACCGGGATGCCGAAGAACCGGCCGATGCGGAACGACGGCAGGTTGAACACGGCACCTCCTCGGCGTTCGGCGGAAACTCTCCCTCGCGCAGACGGTCCTGCTAGAAGGCCGCTCCTTCCAGCGCTGTCGCACACGGACAGGGGCGCTCTGCGGGGAGTGAGGGAATCATCGCGTGCAGCAGCGCCTTGAGCTTCTCGTTGTTCTCGGTGAACACGCGCACGACCTCATCGTTCGTCACAGGCTCGACGCCTTCTGCTCCGGCATCGTGGTCGGTGATCAACGAGATGTTGCAGTAGCAGATTTCGAGTTCGCGGGCGAGGTAGCACTCCGGGTACTGCGTCATGTTGATGACTTCCCAGCCCTGCGAGGCGAACCACTTGGACTCCGCGCGGGTCGAGAACCGCGGACCCTGGATGACGACGACGGTACCCTTCTCGTGGACGCTGATGCCGAGCTCCCGCGCCTTGTCGGTCGCGATCGCCCGCATCGTGGGGCAGTACGGGTCGGCCGATGACACGTGCGTGGTCGTCGGACCGTCGTAGAACGTGTCCTTGCGTCCCCAGGTGCGATCGACGAACTGGTCGCAGATCACGAAGTCCCCCGGCTCCACGTGAGGCTGCAGCGACCCACAGGCGTTGGGGCCGATGATGCGCTCGACACCGAGGAGCTTCATGGCGTAGACGTTGGCCCGGTAGTTGATCATGTGCGGGGGCAGGGTGTGCTCCTTGCCATGGCGGGGCAGGAAGGCGACGGTCTTGCCGCCGATCTCCCCATACATGACGGGAGAGGACGGGGCGCCGTACGGCGTATCGACCTTGATCTCCTGCGGGCTCTCGAGCAGAGAGTAGAACCCACTGCCGCCGAAAACGCCGATCTCTGCCTGGGGGTAGGTCATCGTGGCTCCTCGTTCTTCGGGTGACGTGCGGACGCGGTCGCGCTCTGTACATACCCGACGATTGTAGACCATCGCGGACCGGGTCCGGTCCTTCAGGCGCCGCGGGCGAAGTACTGGTCGTCTTCCGCTGCGGGGTGCCAACGGTCATCCTCGGCGGGACGGGGTGCGTAGAGGGGTCTCCTGAAGAGGTTCGTCGCGTCGGTCCACCCCTCTTCGACACGGGCGGCGGCGGCCGCGGCCTCCAGGAAGCCGTTGGTCTTCGCGTCAAGATTGTCGGCGTGGTGCAGGACCAGCGCCTCGACCGAGGACGGCCGTTTGGGCGCGCCCCACTCGAGCTCACCGTGGTGCGACAGCATGAGATGCGACAGGCGAAGCGCTGTCTGCTCGGGCAGCCCCGCCTCCGCGATCGCCTGCCGCAGCCGCCGGTCGCCCAGCACGACGTGCCCCACGAGCCGGCCCTCGTCCGTGTACTCGATCTGCGTGGTGTACGAGAGTTCGTCCACCTTGCCAATGTCGTGCAGCAACGCCCCCGCGAGCAGCAAGTCGGCGTCCAGGGTCGGGTAGAGCCCGCTCAAGTCGCGACAGATCGTGGCCACGGAGACGGTGTGTTCCAGCAGTCCACCGATATAGGCGTGGTGGTGCTCCTGGGCGCCGGGGCACCGGGAGAATCGCCTGAAGAAGCCGCGGTCTCCGAAGACGACGCGCAAGAGGCGCGACAGGTCGCGATCGCCCACTCCGCGGATGAGTGCGCGGAGCTCGGCCACCATCTCCCTTCGATCCCGATGCGTCGACGGGAGCAGGTCGGTGGCATCCCAATCGGTCACGGGTGCGAGCGACTCCACGGAGATGCGCGTCGTACCGCGGAACGTGGTCACCACCCCTCGTACCCGCGCGACCGAGCTGGCGGGGATGCGCTGCGCATCGGCGTCCGGACGGAACATCACGCCTGCGATCCTGCCGGTGCGATCAGCGAACTCGAGCGCCAGGTACGCCTCGCCCGTCCGTGTGCTGCGAATCTCCTTCGCCCGCAGGGCGAGGACGCTGTCGACGCCACACCCCTCGGCAAGGTCTCGCACGTACTGTCGCTTCATGTCACTCCCTCCGATCCTGGCTGGAGAGAGCGTAACTCGGCCGTCTGACATCAGGGCGCAAGTGGTTCCCCGCGACCGTTGTACGAGCGCCTCGCCGTGCCGCCCTAGCCGGACGCCGGTCGCACACGCGCCGGGGCGCCGGCGTCGATGCCGTAGCGCTCGGCGGCACTGCCCATCCGGACCGCCAGCGTGAGCCACCCCGACGAGTCGATGAGCGCCACCGCCTCGCCCTCCCCGACATCCGAGAAGGTCGACCCGAACGGAAGCGTCTCTTGATGTCCTCCGAGCGTGACGTCGATCCGACCACGATCCAGTCCGCGTGCGAAAACCTCGTCCGCGGCGATCGTCAACCGAACTGAACCGAAGCGGTCGATATCCACGACCTCGGCAAGCAGATCGCCCCCTTCTTCGCGGCAACGCTCGAAGGGCGCCGCGACCAGGGTGTGGGGGTCGACAGGATCCCCGAGGGCGGATGCCTCCACGCCGCACGCCAGAGCCGCGGCGGCCGGGGCGAGGACATCGCGGGCATGGAACGTCGCCAGCGGTGGCCGTGCATGGAGACTCGCGGGATCGATCGCATACGCCTCCGCCGCTCCGCCGCTGCGCCAGGTCGCAGGTAGCAGGACGCCGTTGTCGGGCCCGACGAGCAGAACGCCGTCGCGGGTGACCACGATGAGATCGCGCCGACCACCTCCGACACCCGGGTCCACGACGACGAGGTGGATGGCGTCCGGGATCTGCCAGGCTCCGGATGCCGCCACGGACGCCGCCTTTCGGATATCGAACGCGTCGATGTCGTGCGCAAGATCGACGGCCCTCACCTGTGGGCATGCCTTGAAGATCACCGCGTGGCAGACTCCCACCCACGTGTCACCGAGGCCGAAGTCGGACGTGAAGCAGATGATCGCTTGCACCGAGGTCCTCCTCTCATGCCGTGGTGGCATCGCCGACGTGCGGGTACACTGGCTTCATTGAACCACCGAAGCGGGAGGCGCGCATGTTCCCACGACGACAGGGGTTCGCGGCCGCACTGGTCTGGGCGACGCTCGTGGCCTCCTTCATGCTCGGCGGGTGCGCCTCGGGGGATATGCAATACATTCCCGACGGCGACACCTATACGCTGGCCGAGGCGCAGGACCTTGCGAACGCGGCCGACACCGCGGGCGTGCGGGACCTCGGTCCGGATGAGGCGCGACAGGAGCGACAGGACCGCCTTGCGCGACTGCGAGGAGAAGGCGAGGAGGCGCGAGCGCTGGCTGACGTGCTGACGACGCAGCTTCCGGCCGACTCGGCAGCAGTACCGCTCCGTATCGAGGCCGCCGTCGTCGATGAGAGCGACGTGTGGATCGTCGTGGAAGCGTGGGGCGACGATGACGGTTCGCTGGAACACCGGCGCCTCTGGCTGTTCGACCGCCAGACCCTCCAGCTCGTCGGCTCGGCGTCGTTCCGTTAGGCCGCCGGCCGCGAACGAACCGCACGTGACGCAACGTGCTCGGGGATCCGAAACCTGGCGATCAACTCCCCTACCACCGCATCCGGATGCATGCCGCCGGATTGGAGTTCTCGCGCGATAGTAACCGCCCGCAGCAGCTCCCGGTATGCGCCGTCACTCCCCTGGCGGCGGCGCAGCACCATCCGTCGCACAACCGCCGCGTGGTAGTCCCTCACCCGGGCCTGACCACGACGCGGCAGTCCACAGGGGTACTCGTCCCGGAACCTGGCCCGGGTGGCCTCCTCGGCCCGCATCGCCGTCCGCTCGGTGACGCCATTGTCCAGCGACTCACGACGCAGCAGGGCCAGCAGCTGCTCGAGCGACGTCTCCTGACAGAGCCCAAGATCCAGTTGTTGCACTTCGACCACCTCCGAACGTCTGTTCGGAGGTAGCATACGACGCGGCTCTGACATCGAGCCGCTGAAGGTGCGCTCAGGCGGTGAGGTGGGCTAGGACTCGAGTGGGAAGATCGCCGAGATGGCCTCGCGAGCCACAGCGACGTACTCAGGAGTGGCGAGCGTCTCGTCCGAGCCGATGGGCCAAATCCTGGCCGAGGTGATCGCGTAGAAGTCCTTGCCCTTGGAGTTGAGAGCGTCGGTCAGCCGGCTTCCCTCGAGAATGTGCATGTCGCCTTCGATGCGATGGTCCTTGGTGATGATCATCACCCGAACGGTGTCCTTGCTCGTGAAGACCACAGCTCTCCCTCCTCCTGCGGGCCACAGGTCCCGTAGCGAATGTACACCAAGCGTGCTGGCTGCGGAACGCTGGAGCGGAGCTTGCGCACGAGCGACGGATGCCGTCGTCAGCTCACGAGGCCGATGAGCAGGTCCCTGATCCATCCCACGAATGCGAGCTCAAGGAACGCAACGACGACTCCCACGAGCACCGGCGGCCAGGCCGAGACGAGCGTCGTCGCACCACGCTCGAAGCGCGGGATGAGGCAGATCACGACGAGGTTGATCACCGTGAACGTCGCAACGATAGCCACACTGACGAGCACCGGATACACGACGCCTGAGAACGGAAGGACCCAGCGCACCAAGACGAACACCGGAGCGATCGACAGCAACCATGCGACCAGCAGTGGCCATCTGTTCAACGGCGGCTCATCGGACGCTCGGCTCCAGAGCTGACCGTTGAGGATGGGAACCACCACCACCGCGAGCGCGTAGCCCGCGAGGAGACCGGTCAACAGGCGCAGATCATTGCTCGTGTCGCGCAGGCTCGCATACGACGTGAACCCATCCGCCGCCATCGCCGCCACCATAAGGAACGCGATGCCGAGAAGGAGCGGGCGCGGGAAGCCCGACGGCCGGCGTCCGCGATGCAGCACGGCGACGATCGCAAGCGACACGACGAACCCGATGTATATGCCGGTGTCTCGTGCGCAGACGGGCAGCTGATACCCGCCCGCGAAGAACGATCGCTCGGGCAGCTGATGACAGAGCCCGTAGCCGAGCCACGTGAGCAGACCTTGCATGTGCTGCCCTTCGAACGGCGACGGCAGGCCCCGGGAGGCCTGCCGCTGGTGGTCGATTGGTCGGGATGGCGGGATTCGAAC
>NPIE01004548.1_pt1 | contig 14389 bp, 11 predicted proteins | sample 8637661 | NCBI WGS metagenome assembly NPIE01 (sample SAMN07420842, study PRJNA396082) | bioreactor metagenome | isolation source: sample BA12 brine-fed electro-methanogenic bioreactor BA | place: Japan: Kochi | collected 2016-12-09 | reverse complement strand
CGTAGCCGCGCGGGGCCACCATCCCGTCACCACCACGGGCGAGCTCGTGGACATCGTCAAGGCGGCGATACCCGCCTCGGCCAGGCGTTCGGGCCCTCACCCCGCGCGGCGGACCTTCCAGGCCCTGCGCATCGAGGTGAACCACGAGCTGGAGGCGCTCGAGCGTGGTCTCGAAGCCGCGGTCCGCTGGCTTACCCAGGGAGGGAGGCTGGCAGTGATCAGCTATCACTCCCTCGAGGACCGGATCACGAAGAACCTGTTCGCCGGACTCGCCACGGGGTGCACGTGTCCGCCCGACCTGCCCGTCTGCAGGTGCGGGCGAGTGCCGGTAGTCCGGGTCATCACACGCAAGCCCGTGGCCCCTGCCACGGAGGAGATCGAGCAGAACCCGCGGGCGCGGAGCGCCAAGCTGCGGGTGGTGGAGAAGGTCTGACGAGGAGCGAAGGAGGCGAGCAGTGGCACAGGCGGCACGCAAGCTGTCGGGCGGCACTGTCGCTGTCCGACCGCATCTTCGTCTCATTCGTACCGCGCCTCGCATGCGGCCTTCCAGTCGCGCGCGATCGTCGTCGGCAAGTGCTGCCGTGCTCCGGGTCGCCGTCGCGTGCATGATCGTTCTGGCGGCCGTCGGTATGGCGCGCGTCGCCCTTGCTGTTCAGGCGGCCGAGGCCTCCATCGATGCGACCGACATTCGCGCCGACATAGCCGCGCAAGAGGAGCTCTCGAAGCGACTGGAGGCGGACCGCAGTGCGCTCGCGGCGCCGTCGCGGATCGAGTCCATCGCAAGCGCCTCGCTCAACATGACGAAACCCTCGAACGTGTGCTACCTGGAGCTTCCCGTCGCAGAGGCGTCCGGTGACCAATCGGCAACCGACGACACGATCGCGGCGGACACGCCGGCCGATAGCGGGACGCTGGCCCGCGCCGTATCCACGGTCATGGACGTCTTCGCAGGCGAGGCCCAGGTCCTGTTGGTGGGAGACGTCGGTCTGGCGTCAGCCAAATGAAGGGGCGAGTGACCGCGCAGGTAGAGGAGGCGTAAGGTGGCAGGAACGCGGCGGCGGGCGGCGGGACCGGCACCCCGCGTGAGCCGCTACGTGAGCACCCTCGTCATCCTGGTCCTCGCGCTCGCGGCCGTCGGGGGCCGGCTCGTCCAAATGCAGGTGCTCGAGGGACCAGCGTACGCGGCTGCGGCGGCTGAGCAGCGCACGCGCGAGATGGTCCTGACCCCCCGGCGCGGATCCATATTCGATCGCGAAGGCGAGCCCCTCGCCGTGACGATGGACGCGCGCACCGTCTACGCAGTCCCTGACGCGGTCAAAGACCCCGAGGGCACCGCGGCAGTGCTGGCGAGCACGCTCGGCGGCACCGCCGAGGATTACCTCGGCAAGCTGACTAAGGACGCCAACTTCGTCTACATCGCGCGCAAGGCCGACAGCGATGCGGCCGCCGCGCTGCAGGAGATGGACCTCGGGGGCATCGGTTTCCTCGATGACTCGCGCCGCGTCTACCCGTCCAACGAGCTCGCCTGCCAGGTGCTTGGCTTCGTCGGCGTGGACGACGCGGGCCTGGCCGGTCTCGAGCAGTACTACAACGACGTGTTGGCGGGGGAGGCGGGGCTGCTTATCGCCGAGAAGGACCCGGCCGGCCGCCCCATCCCCGGCGGCGTCACGACGCGGGAGGAACCGGTCGATGGCCAGAACATCGTCCTGACCATAGACAAGGACATCCAGTATCAAGCGCAGCTGGAACTGGCGAAAGCCGTCGAGGAGTGGGACGCCAAGGGCGGGTCCGTCGTGGTGATGGATCCGGACACGGGCGAGATCCTCGCGATGGCCTCGACGCCGACCTTCAACCCCAACTCGTTCGCGAGCGCCGATGAGGCCGCTTTCCGAAACCGTCCGATCACCGACGCGTACGAACCGGGCTCCACGGTGAAGTCGCTGACCGCGGCCGCGGTGATCGAGGAGGGGCTCTACTCGGCGACGAGCGTGTTCGACCTGCCCCCGACGATCAACGTCGGCGGGCGCACCATCCACGAGGCGCACGACCGCCCTCGCGTGGAGTGGACGCTCACGGAGATCGTTACGAACTCGTCCAACGTCGGCGCCGTGAAGCTCGGCCTCGCGCTCGGCGAGGAGCGGCTCTACGAGTACCTCTCACGGTTCGGCCTGACCGAGAGGACCGGCGTCGACTTCCCTGGTGAGGCGCTTGGGTACCTGCCGCCCGTGGAGCAGTGGTCGGCGTCGTCGATCGGCAACATCCCCTTCGGGCAGGGCCTCTCAGTGACCCCGCTGCAATTGGCGCGCGCGCTCTCAGCGGTCGCCAACGGCGGACGGCTCGTCACCCCGCACTTCCTGAAGTCCCTGCCAGACTCGGCCGAAACGGTTCTGTCGTGGCCTGAGGAACAGGTCCTCTCAGCGGAGACGTCGTCTGAGATGCGCGACATGATGAAGGCCGTCGTGACCGAGGGCACGGGCGAGAACGCCCGGGTCGAGGGCTACCAGGTCGCGGGCAAGACGGGGACAGCCCAGAAGGCGCGCACGGACGGGATCCCGGGCTACGCCTCGGGCAAGTACGTGGCGTCCTTCTCGGGATTCATCCCGGCAGACGATCCGGAGGTTCTGATAATCGTTACGATCGACGAGCCGTCGCGCTCGATCTACGGTGGTACGGTGGCCGCTCCGACGTTCGGCAGGCTCGCGGCGTTCTGCGTGTCCCACCTGAAGATCCCACCGGCGGTCGGGAGGTCTTCTGAGACGACCGCAACCTCGGAAGGCACACCGGTAACGGGACCAGGACAGGGCCGGTGAGCCGGTGATGGGCATGCTAGAATCGGACGACTCTCGAGCGGTGAACACGGTGGAACGAACCCTCTCAGCCATCCTTGCAGATATCGACGCGCAGCTGCCCGCTGGGGCCGACGTCGTCGTGGACGGCATCGCGTACCGCTCCGACCGCGTCCGTCCCGGCGATGTCTTCTTCTGCGTTCCCGGCTTCGTGGCCGACGGGCACGACTTCGCCGCGGATGCGGCGTCCCGAGGCGCCGTGGCGCTCGTCGTCGAGCGCGTGCTGCCCGTCGAGCTGCCGCAGGCCGTGGTGCGCGACGCACGGCATGCGCTCGCGCTGGCGAGCGCCGCGTACTTCGACCATCCGACGCGCTCGATCGACGTCGCCGGCATCACTGGGACCAACGGCAAGACGACGACGACCTACCTCGTGGACAGCATCCTGCGAGCGGCGGGGATGACGACAGGGCTCATCGGCACGGTGGGCGTGCGCGTGGGAGAGCACCAGGCGCCCGCGACGCACACCACGCCGGCGGCGTACGACCTGCAGGCGCTCTTTGCGCAGATGCGTGATGCGGGCGTCGAGGCGGCCGCCATGGAGGTCTCCTCGCACGCCATCGACCTAAGGCGTGTCGACGGGGTCCGTTTCGCCGTCGCCGCGTTCACGAACCTCACGCAAGACCACCTGGACTACCACCAGACGATCGAGGAGTACTTCTCGGTCAAGCGCCGCCTGTTCACCGAGATGGACGTCGCGGAGCGCGTCATCGATGTCGACGACGAGCGCGGGGCGCGGATGGCCTCCGAGCTTGGGTCGGTTCTGACGGTCGGCCGGTCGACATCGGCGGCGGTTCGCGCCGAGGCCGAGGAACCCGGACCTGTGTCGACCCGCTTCACGCTCGTGACGCCGCAGGGCAGCGCCCCGGTCCTGCTGCCGCTTGCGGGCGCGTACAACGTGAGCAACGCACTGGTGGCGGCGGGGTGCGCGCTTGCGCTCGACGTGCCGCTCGATGCTGTCGTGCGCGGGCTGGAGGCGGCGCCGCAGGTGCCTGGGCGGCTCGAGCGGATCGACGAGGGACAGCCCTTCTCGGTTCTGGTCGACTACGCGCACACGCCGGACAGTCTGGCGAAGGCCATCGAGGCCGTTCGCGCAGTCACGCCGGGGCGGGTCATCACCGTGTTCGGGTGCGGCGGGGACCGCGATCCGGAGAAGCGTCCGTTGATGGGCGCGGTGGCCGGCGCACGCTCAGATCACGTCATCATCACGAGCGACAATCCGCGCAGCGAAGACCCGGTGGGCATCATCATGCATATAGAAGACGGTCTTCGGGAGCATCCCGATCGATACGAGACCGTGCTCGACCGCAGGAAGGCGATAGCCCGCGCGTTCGAATCCGCGGGTCCGGGAGACGCGGTCCTCATTGCGGGCAAAGGGCACGAGGACTATCAGATCTTCGCCGACCGGACCATCCACTTCGACGACCGCGAGGTCGCCCGAGAGGAGCTGAGGAAGCAGTGCTGACCCTGCCGCTCGCGACGCTCCTCGACGTCGTCGCCGGCGAGCTCATCGGCGGTTCCGAGGATGTGACGATCAACGGTCTTGCGGTCGACTCGCGACAGGTCGAGCCGGGAAGCGCGTTCGTCGCCTTCACCGGCGACCGTGTGGACGGCCACGCGTTTCTGCCGGAGGCGATCGCACGTGGCGCGCGGGCATTGTTGGTGACGCGCGAGGAGGACGGATTCCGCGAGCTCGTCGCGACCGCGCGACGCAGCGATATCGCGCTCGTCCTCGTGAAGAACCCGCTCACCGCCGTCCAGGACCTCGGCGCTTGGCACCGGGAGCGTCTTGCATGTCCGGTGATCGGCATCACCGGCTCAGTGGGGAAGACGACGACGAAGGACTACCTGCGCTCGGTCCTCGGCACGCGTCTGAAAGTCGTCGCCACCACGGGCAACCGCAACAACGAGCTGGGCGTGCCGCTGACGCTCGTGGACGCCGGAGCGGACACCGAGGCGCTCGTGGTCGAGATGGCGATGCGAGGGGCGGGACAGATCGCGCGTCTCTGCGAGATCGCGCGACCCACGGTGGGACTCGTGACCAATGTCGGCGTGAGCCACGTGGAGATCCTGGGGACTCAAGAGGCGATCGCCGACGCCAAGGGCGAGCTCGTCGAGGCGATCGGCGAGCGCGGCAGGGTCTTCCTCAATGGCGACGACGGATGGTCGGACGCGCTTGCACGCCGATCGCGAGCCGCGGTGACCACGTACGGCACATCGGAGACCTGCGATGTCCGGGGCGCTGACATCGAGGTGCGAGATGGGATGCCCGCCTTCACGCTGCAGACCGGGCAGGGGAGCGCCTGCGTGACGCTCGGCGTTCCCGGTCGGCACAATGTCTACAACGCCTTGGCGGCGGCGGCCATCGGACTCTACCTCGAGTTGAGCCTCGAGGACGTCGTCGGCGGACTGGAGCGGGCGACGTTCTCGGGCATGCGCATGGAGACGTTCGTGAGCGCGAGTCGCGTCACCGTGATCAACGACGCTTACAACGCGAATCCGACATCGATGCGCGCCGCGCTCGAGGCGCTCGCCGACATGCCGACGACGGGACGGCGGATCGCGGTCCTCGGCGACATGGCAGAGCTCGGCTCGCTTGCCGAGCTGGCCCACTTCCAGATGGGTGAGCTCGTCGCTCGACTGCCGGTGGACATCTTGGTCACGGTCGGGGAGCGTGCGCGGAGAATAGCGGAAGGGGCCCGCGCGGAGGGTATGGCGGACGCTCTGATCCGGCCATGCGCCACGTCGGATGAGGCCAGCGAGGTGCTTGACGATGTTCTCGAAGCCGGGGACGTCGTGCTCGTGAAAGCGTCGCGCGTTATGGGACTGGAACGAGTCGTGGACGGAATCATTCAACCTCATGTTTAGCTTGATACCTGATATCGCGCGGTACCCCACCTACCAGCTCTTCCTGGTGGCGGTGGTCGCGCTCGTCCTTGCGGGATCGCTGTTCCCGCTGTGGATCCGACTGCTGCGCTTCAGAAGCATCGGCCAACAGGTGCGCGCCGACGGTCCTCAGGGGCACCTCGTCAAGCAGGGGACGCCCACGATGGGCGGCGTCCTCATCCTCCTGGTGGTCGCGGGAGTCTATCTGTCTACCGGCGAGGTCGGGCGCCTGGGCGTGATCGTGCTGCTTGCCCTGCTCGCGTGCGGGATCCTAGGCTTCGTCGACGACTACGCGAAGGTCGTGCACGAGCGTTCGCTCGGGCTGCGCCCGCGCGCGAAGCTGCTATGGCAGGGCGTGATCGCCTCGGCAGTGTGCCTGCTCGCCGTGAACTGGGCGCATATCGATATGCATGTCCTCGTCCCCTTCTTGGGCGAGCTCGACCTCGGTGTCGTGACCTCGCAGCTCGAGATCGGCGGGTTCTCGGTCGCCATTCCGTGGCTGTACGTCGCTCTTGTATGGGTCATGGTCACCGGCGAGAGCAACGCTGTGAACCTGACCGACGGGCTCGACGGGCTCGCCGCCGGGACGGTCATGATCGTGACGCTCGCGTATGCGGGCATCGCGTTTCGCCAGGACCACCTCGAGGTCGCTCTGTTGGCGTCGAGCATCGCGGGGGCGTGCCTCGGCTTCCTGTGGTACAACTCGTACCCGGCCGACATCTTCATGGGGGATACCGGATCGCTCGGTCTCGGCGCGGCGATCGCTGCGCTGGCCATCGTAACGAAGACCGAGCTGTTGCTCCTGCTGATCGGCGGCATCTACCTCGTTGAGACGCTGTCGGTCGTGTTGCAGGTGCTGTCGTTCAAGCTGACGGGACGACGCGTGTTCCGAATGGCGCCGATACACCATCATTTCGAGATGAAGGGGTGGTCGGAGACCAAGGTCATGGTGCGGTTCTGGATCGTGACCGGCATCATGGCAGGCGCCGGATTCGCCCTGTACTTCGTGAGCTCGGTCGGGAGGTAGCGTGCCGCTCGAGGGCCACATCATCGTGCTGGGGCTCGGCCGGTCGGGAATGGCGGCGGCGCGGCACATCGCGGCGCGTGCGGTCCCCGGCGCACGTGTGAGCGTCTACGATGCCGCGTACGGACCCGCCCTCGAAAAACGTGCGCAGATGCTGCGCGATGTCGGGGTCGACGTCGAACTGGGCGCCTCGGACTTCGCATCTGACGCCACGCTCGTCGTGGCGAGTCCGGGAATCCCGCCGGCCAGCCCGCTCATGCGCGCCGCACGTCGCACCGGCGCTCCGGTCATCAGCGAGATCGAGCTGGCGTACCGGGTGTCTCGATCGCCGTGGCTCGCAGTGACGGGTACGAACGGGAAGACCACGACGACGATGCTCGTGACGCACCTGTTGCGAACCGCGGGCATCCCGTGCGAGACCGTTGGCAACATCGGCGATCCCGCGATCGGCATCGCGGGAGACACCGGAGAGGCGACCGTTCTGGTCACCGAGGTATCCTCCTTCCAGCTTGCTCTGACCGAGCGCTTCCACCCGCACGTCTCGGTACTGCTGAACGTGACTCCCGACCACATAGACTGGCACGGCAGCCTGGAAGCGTACGCCCGTGACAAGGGTAGGGTCTTCGCCAACCAGGGCCCCGGAGACGTCGCGGTGATCGACATCGATGATCCGGGTGCCGCCGCCTTCGCTGAGCCGGTCGCCGCCCGGGGCGTGCGTGTCGTCCGGGTGACGCTCGGTGCGCCTGATGATGACGGGGCCGGGGTCGTCGGCGGGATGCTCATGGTTCGCCACGGCGGTCGCGACGTGGTCCTTGTGCGCGCCGACGAGCTTCCCATCCGGGGTGAGCACAACGTGAGCAACGCGCTCGCCGCGTCGGCAGCCGCTCTGGCGGCCGGTGCGGATCCCGACAGCGTGCGGGAGGGTTTGCGGACCTTCCAGCCGGTCGCCCATCGGCTGGAGCCGGTGGGCGAGGTGCGTGGCGCGGAGTACTTCAACGACTCCAAGGCCACCAATCCTGACGCCGTGAACAAGGCGCTTACCGCGTTCGACGATCGCCCGCTGATCGTCCTTCTCGGCGGGCGCAACAAGGGCAATGACTTCCGTGGACTTGCCGAAGCGGTCGCGGCTCGTTGCCGGGCGGCTGTGCTGTTCGGAGAAGCGGGACCCGAGATCGCTCAGGCGTTCGCCGAGGGCTCGCTGCCGCTCGTCGTCGCGGGCGATCTCGCTGCTGCGACGCACGCCGCGAACGACCTCGCGCGTCCGGGCGATGTGGTGTTGCTGTCGCCTGCATGTGCGTCGTTCGATGAATTCTCGAACTACGAGGAGCGCGGCGAGCGGTTCCGGGACCTTGTCGCGATGCTCGCCGAGAGGGAGGGCGAGTAGCGTGGCCGCCCGCAGGTTCTCAGGCGCCGCGTACCTCATGATCGGCGTGACCGTATTCCTGGTGCTCGGCGGCCTCATGATGATCTACTCGGCGTCCTCCGTTGCTGCGTACGTGCAGGAGGGCGACAGCGCGCACTACCTGCTTCGGCAGGCGCGATCGGCCGTCGCGGGTGCGCTCGCGCTCTGGCTGCTCTCCCGCTGGGACCTGCGCGGGCGGGTCGGCGTGCTTGCGCCCCGGCTTGTCGCCTGGGCCGTGTGGGGCGCGTCGGTCGCAGGACTCATCGCCGTCAAGTTCGTCGGCGTCGGCAAGTGGGGAGCCACGCGGTGGCTCTCGCTCGGCCCGATCGCGATCCAGCCGTCCGAGTACGCGAAGCTGGGTTGCATCCTCGTGACCGCCGTCCTGCTCGCGGCGTGGCGCCGGCATGAGATCGAGGACAAGCAGCTGCTGCTGTACCTGACGGGTGCCGTCGGTCTCGTTGGCGCGCTCGTGATGCTGCAGCCGGACATGGGCACGACCGTGTCGATCGTCATTTCGGTGTTCGTGCTGCTGTGGCTCGGCGGCGTCCGCGCCAGCATCGTGGGCGGCATCGGCCTGTTCGGTGTCTCGCTTGCGGCGCTCATGGTCGCCGTGGAGGGGTATCGCATGGAGCGGATCACCGCTTTTCTGGATCCGTGGGCCGACCCGCTCGGCAGCGGGTACCAGATCATCCAGTCGACGTACGCGTTCGGCTCAGGGGGGCTCTCGGGCGTCGGGCTCGGCCTCTCTCGGCAGAAGTTCTTCTACCTCCCGGCCGCGCACACCGACTTCATCTTCGCCATCATCGGAGAGGAGCTCGGTCTTATCGGCACGCTGGCGGTCGTCGTCGCGTTCGCGCTGTTCGCCTACGCCGGCTTCCGGATCGCGCTCGACTGCAAGGAGCCGTTCGGGCGTATGCTTGCGGGAGGGCTCACCGCGATGGTGGTCGTGCAAGCGCTGCTCAACATGGCGGCCGTGACGGGACTCATGCCGATAACCGGCATCCCGCTGCCGCTCGTGAGCTACGGTGGCTCATCGCTGACGTTCACGCTCGGTTGCATCGGTCTCATCCTCGCGGTGGCGCGGTTCCCGGGGACCGCGGCGCGCGCTGGCGGCACAGGCAGGGGGTCTGGACGTGCGGGTTCTCATGAGCGGCGGAGGAACCGCCGGTCACATCTATCCAGCATTGACGGTGGCCGAGGCGATCAACGACGGCGGGCGTGACGGGGTCGTCTTCGTCGGGACGCCCGAGGGTCTTGAGGCCCGCCTCGTACCCGAGGCGGGCATCCGGTTCCTCGGTGTGAGGTCCCGTGGATTCGATCGCTCCAAGCCGCTCACGATGGTGACCGGCGCCGTGACGGTCGCGCTATCGTTCATCCGCGCGCTCGGCATCATGCGACGCGAGAAGCCCGATGTCGTCCTCGGCTTCGGGGGGTACGTCTCCCTCCCGGTGGGCTTCGCGGCCGTAGCGACGCGCACGCCGCTGATCCTGGCCGAGCAGAACTCGGTGCCGGGGCTCGCGAACCGCGTGCTCTCCCGCTGGGCGCGTGCCGTCGCCGTCACGTATGAGGGCTCGGCACGCTACCTGCGCCGCCCCGAGCGTGCAGTGCTGACCGGCAATCCCGTGCGCGAGACCATCCTCGAGGCGGACCGGGGCCGCGGACGGGAGGCGCTGGGCCTGGCACCCGACGCGCTCGTGCTGCTGGTATTCGGCGGCAGCAGAGGGGCCCGTCACATCAATGAGGCCACGGTCGCGCTCCGCGAGCGTCTGCAACGCCACGACCGGTTGCAGGTGGTGCACGTCGCCGGTAGGATTGAGGCCGCATCCGTGCGAAACGCGCTCGAGGCGACCGGCGGCGAGGATGACGGCTACCGCGTCTTCGAGTACATCGATGACATGGGCAGCGCGATCGCGGCTGCCGACGTGGTGGTGGCGCGCGCTGGGGCGACGTCGATCGCCGAGATAACCGCGATCGGACGGGCCGCGGTGCTGGTGCCGTATCCGTACGCCACCGACGATCACCAGACGCTGAACGCACGGGCCGTCGCGGTCGGCGGTGGCGCGTTGGTGGTTCCCGACTCCGAGCTCGATGGTCCGGCGTTCGCCGAGGCGGTCGACCGGCTGCTCGAGGACCCGGCTCTTCGGGCCGAGATGGCCGCGGCATCCGCCTCGCTCGGCAGGCGGGATGCGGCGCAGCGGCTCGTGGCGCTCGCGCGCGAGGCCGCCGGACGCGATGGTGACTGACGAAAGGACGGCGGTGGCCGAGACATACGCACACTTCGTAGGCATCGGCGGTGCGGGCATGAGCGCGCTCGCCAAAGTGCTGCACGACCGCGGTCACGCCGTGACCGGCTCCGACCTCAAGGCCTCGCGGTACGCGACGGCGCTCATGGCCGAGGGCGTGCCGGTCGCTGTCGGGCACGCCGCCGAGAACATCGGCGACCCCCGTGTCGTCGTGGTCTCCTCGGCCATCCCGGAGACGAATCCCGAGCTTGTGGAGGCTCGTCGGCGCGGCATCGAGGTGTGGCCGCGCGCCCGCATGCTGGCGCATCTCGCCGGTGACGATCTCTGTCTCGCCGTGGCGGGTACGCACGGGAAGACCACGACCTCCTCTATGCTTGCCGCCGCCATCGATGGGATCGGGCTCGACCCGACGTTCCTTATCGGCGGAGAGCTCAACGACATGGGCGCGAACGCGCGGTGCGGCAGCGGCGGGTACTACGTGGTCGAGGCCGATGAGAGCGACGGGTCGTTCCTCTACCTTGAGCCGCATGTCGCGATCGTCACGAACATAGAGGCGGATCACCTCGACCACTATCGTGATCTCGCGGATGTCACGGACACGTTCGGCCGGTTCCTGGAGAAGATCCCTGCCACGGGCGCCGCGGTCGTCTGCGCCGATGATCGCGCGTTGGTGACGCTCGCGCGGGAGCGGTGCGCCGGAGCGGTCGTGACGTACGGCTTCGCCGAGGACGCGGACGTCCGCATCGAGGAGGCGCTTGTCGAAGGACTCGGGCATGAGTATACGGTCCGGCTCGCCGACGGGGTCTCCATAAGGGAGAGCCTGAGGGTTCCCGGTGTGCACAACGTCGTGAACGCGACCGGCGTGCTTGCTGCCGTAGGATGGCTCGGTCTCGACGTTCCGGGCGCCGCACGGGCGCTCGCGGGGTTCACTGGCGTCCGGCGACGCTTCGAGCAGGTCGGGTTCGTCGGCGGTGTCACCGTGGTCGACGATTACGCGCACCATCCCACCGAGGTCCGGGCGACGCTCGCCGCGGCGCGGCATGGGGCCTTCGAGCGCATATGGGTCGTGTTCCAGCCGCACCGCTACAGCCGGACCGCCGCCCTGGGCAGGGAGTTCGGCGCGTCGTTCTCGGATGCCGACCGGCTCGTCCTCATGGATGTCTACAGTGCCGGCGAGGCGCCCATCCCCGGCGTCTCGGGCAAGACGCTCGTCGACGCCGTGCTCGCCACCGCGCCACGATCACGGGTCGCGTACTTCCCGCACCGCGCGGATGTGGCCGAGTACGTCGCCGCGCGCGTCGGCGCAGGCGACCTCGTGATGACGATGGGTGCGGGCGACGTCACCAGCATGGGCGGTGAGCTCGTTCGATTGCTCGAGGCGCGCGCCGGAGGCCGGTGATGGGTTCTCGTGAGGCATTCCGCCGACTGAGCGGCCAGCTGTCTGGTGAGGTACGTCGGGATGAGCCGATGTCGCGGCACACCACCTACCGCATCGGCGGTCCGGCCGACCTCTACGTCGTGTGCGACACGACTGCCGATCTCAAAGAGACGCTTGCCGTGCTGGCCGAGGAGCACGTGCCCTATGCCGTGGTCGGCAAGGGCAGCAACCTCCTGGTGGCAGATGCCGGCTACCGCGGGGCGGTGCTCACGCTCGGCAAGGAGTTCAAGCGGCACGCCGCCGAGGGCGACCACATCCGCGCCGGAGCCGCATGCATCCTCGCGTACCTTGTCCAGGACGCGTTCAACCGGGGCCTCGCGGGTCTGGAATTCGCGGTCGGGATCCCGGGCACGCTGGGCGGCGCGCTGGCGATGAACGCCGGTTCCAGCGGCGAGTGGATGAGCGGGGTCGTCGAGTCGGTGACCGTCTACTCGGTGGAACGTGGGCTTGAGCGTCTCCACGGCAACGAGGTCGCGTGGGGATACCGCCGAAGCGATCTCCCGCAGCGAGGTATCATCGTGGAGGGCGTTCTGCGCGCGGTCCGTGGAGACGCGGAACGGATCCGTCGAGTGATGGAGACGAGCCTGGCCCGTCGAAAGCGGACGCAACCGATGGGCGTTGCGAGCGCGGGCAGCGTCTTTGTGAACCCGCCGGACGAGTCCGCCGGCCGGCTCATCGAAGCGGCGGGTCTCAAGGGTATGCGCCTCGGTGGGGCGCGCGTGTCCACGGTGCACGGGAACTTCATCGTCAACGAGGGAGGGGCTACGGCGGCTGACGTCGTCGGCCTCATCGACAAGATACGAATGGTCGTGAAGGGTACCTATGGCATCGACCTCAGGACGGAGATCAGGTTCCTCGGGGAGTTCTGAGCGCCGGCGCAAGGTCCATGTCGGAACCGGCGCTGCGAGCCGCGATGCGGTGTTGAACCCTCGGGTCGATGTCGAGCCTGATGCCCGCGAGAAGCGTCAAGAACGAGCGGAGCAACCGAGACGCGCGAAGCCGAAGCGCACGTCGCGTCCCGCGCGCGGGCGCGAACACGACGCCCGTGCGGGCGCCGAGGCGGCGAGGCTCAAACGCGAGGAGCGGCAGCGCCGGCTTGCGCAGCAGTCACGACGCCGAACCCAGCGCATCGCGCTTGTCTCGGTCATCCTTCTCGTGGTGATCGCCGGCGGGGTGGCGCTCTACCGCTCGTCGCTCTTCGAGATCCGTGTCGTCGACGTGGTGGGCGTCGAGCGCCTCACCGCTGACGGCGTGCGTGTTGCGGCGGCGGTACCCGAGGGGTCGACGCTGCTCCGCTTCCCCAGGCGGGCCATTGAGGCGACGCTCGTGGCCGATCCGTGGATCGAGTCCGTGCAGATCACGCGCGACTTCCCGCACACGCTCCGCATCCGGGTGGCCGAGCGGCAACCGGCCGCGCTGCTCGACACCGGCGATGCCTTCTGGGTGATCGACGCCGCGGGGGTCGTGCTCGGAGAGCAGTCCATCGAGAACACCGCGACCCTCGTGGTCATCCGCGACGTGCCGGGGCTCGACCCCAAACCGGGCCGGGCGATCTCCTCGGAGCCGCTCGGCAACGCGCTCGACGTGCTCGCGGGGATCAGCGCCGAGCTCCGTGGCAAGGTCCGCGCCGTCTCCGCTCCGAGCATTGATGAGACGACGCTGCTCACCACCGACACGGTCGAGATCCTGGTAGGGGAGGCGCTCGACCTCTCGCGCAAGGATGCGATCGTGACGGAGATCATGCGCGAGCAGGCCGGCAAGGTCGTCTTCATCGACGTCCGCAACGTCGAACGACCGGTGTCACGGGGGCTCGCCGAGTAGTCTTCCAGGTGGAGGGCGAAGTCCGGAAATCCTCCGAGAAAGACCTTGCGTGTAGGGTAAGGTTTGTGTCAAGATTAACTGTTCAGCCAATACTATGAGCATTAAGTAGAGGTTGAGGGTTTAGACGTCAGGCAATCGCACGTCCGGGAGGCACACGATGCTGGAGACGGGGGCGAACTACCTCGCGGTCATCAAGGTCGTCGGCATCGGCGGCGGCGGAACGAACGCCGTCAACCGCATGGTCGAGGCTGGAGTGAAGGGCGTGGAGTTCATCGCGGTGAACACCGACGCGCAGGCGCTGTTGATGTCCGATGCGGACTACAAGGTGCATGTGGGAGTCGGGCTCACCAAGGGACTCGGTGCGGGTGCGGACCCGGACGTCGGGTATCAGGCCGCGGAGGAGAACCGCGCCGAGATCAAGGAGGCGCTCCAGGGCGCCGACATGGTGTTCATCACCGCGGGCGAAGGGGGCGGCACAGGAACCGGCGCCGCGCCGGTCATCGCCCAGGTGGCGAAGGAGGAGATCGGCGCATTGACCGTGGCCGTCGTGACGCGTCCGTTCGCGTTCGAGGGACGCAAGCGCGCACTCCAGGCCGAGGAGGGCATCAAGCGCCTCAAGGAGTTCGTCGACACGCTCATCGTCATCCCGAACGATCGCCTGCTGCAGGTGGCCGAGAAGAAGACGTCGATCCTCGATGCGTTCAGGATCGCCGATGATGTCCTGCGCCAGGG
>NPIE01017368.1_pt1 | contig 14397 bp, 19 predicted proteins | sample 8637661 | NCBI WGS metagenome assembly NPIE01 (sample SAMN07420842, study PRJNA396082) | bioreactor metagenome | isolation source: sample BA12 brine-fed electro-methanogenic bioreactor BA | place: Japan: Kochi | collected 2016-12-09 | reverse complement strand
TACCCCGGCCGTGGCCTGGAAGACGGGGATCAGGTTCGGGTGCGTTAACGCAACCCCCTGAATGGAACGAAGCCGGCACATAGTGTGCCGGCGTCCGTTTTCAATGGGATCAGGCTTTCGTTCTGCGCGAGAAGCCCAGCCCAGCCAGACCAAGGCCGAGCAAAAGAAGGCTGGCTGGCTCAGGCACTTTCGCGGCGGACGAGAAGGAGGCTGAAAACGCCAGGTCGCCGTAGTTCGACCCGGAACTCCAGCTCTGGGTATCCCAGGTACCGGCACTATTGCCGTTGTTCTGCCAGAAAAAGCCACCGTCCAGATAGGCAGACTCGTCACGCAGGGAGCCTGCAGAGGCGGTACCAGTCTGGCCATCGAACAAGCCGGTCGAACTGATAAACGCGATGTAGTCGTTACCCCCGACAAGATTCAACCCGCCGGTGTTGAAGGTAAACTCTTCCATACCATCAAGACCACCGTTGTTGGTTGAGGACACAGCGGCACTCTGGAAAAGCACGGAGCCGGTCGCGCGGGTGGTGGCAGCATCCCAGTCCATTACATAGAAAGCAAAGTCCACGTAATCGGGGTTAACTCTGTCGTTCAGGAAGAACGTCCAGCTATCCAGCTGGGTTTCAGAACCGCCCACCTTGAAGGTTTGTCCGTACGTAGCACTGTTAGATTCACCGAAGGCGGCTATTTCGCTGGAGCCATTCCAGCCAGATACGGTTTCGATAACACCCGCGTTGGCAACGCTGGCGAGCCCGGACACTGCAACAACAGAAAGCGCTTTGCCCAACTTGTTCATCTGTACTTCCTTATTTGGTTCTTCCAGAGATAATGACGTTGCCAGCAAGGAAGCACATAGCGTGCCTATTTATATCTTGTTGATATTTAAAACCTTTATTAGAACATAAAGCCAGTCATGTAAATTATTCCGACGCTATTATCGCGCAATCTTACTCGACAGCGTCGATCCATTTGCCATACCCCGCGGCTTCCATTTGCTCCAGCGGGATGAACTTCATGGCTGCGGAATTCATACAATAGCGCAATCCCGTCGGCGCCGGACCATCGTCAAAGACATGGCCCAGATGAGAATCAGCATGGGCACTGCGAATCTCCGTCCGGGTCATGAAAAACGACTTGTCCTCACGTTCTACCACTGCCTCTGGCGTAATCGGGCGAGTGAAGCTCGGCCAGCCTGTACCGGACTTGTACTTATCCCGTGAGGAGAACAGCGGCTCACCGGAAACGACATCCACATAAAGCCCCTCCCTGGTGTTGCCCCAGTAGGTATTGTTGAAGGCGGGTTCAGTACCATCCTCCTGCGTGACCTCATACTGCATTTCCGTCAAACGCTGCCGAAGAGTCTTGTCATCCGACTTTTGAAAACGTTCGGGGTTAAAACCCCCGCTTGCCGCCGCTTCTGTCGGATCGTCCTCCGCAGGCATCGAGTCATTGACTCCGGTATTGGGCTGATAGCGCGAGAAATCCAGCTCATAATCCTCGCCATAGACCTCTTCAATAAACTGATAACGCCCCGAATTGAAGGTATAGAACTTGTAGCGGACCGGATTCTTCTTGTAGTAGTCCTGGTGGTATTCCTCCGCCGGATAGAATCTCTTGAGCGGCTCAATGGGGATCACCACCGGTTTGTTATAGACGCCGGAAGCCTCCAGTGCCTGCTTTGCCGCCTCTGCGAGGCGCTTCTGCTCCTCGTTGTGGTAAAAAATGGTGGGCCGGTACTGCCGACCACGGTCAACGAACTGGCCCTCCAGGTCGGTCGGATTCATCATTCGCCAGAGGCCGGCCAGCAAGCCCTCATAGGTCATTTTATCCGGGTCGTAATATACCTGGACGGCTTCAGTGTGGCCTGTGCGCCCGGAAGAGACCTGTTTATAGGTCGGACTTTTTTCTTCTCCACCAGCGTAGCCAGACACTGCCTCGACAACACCAGGAATCTTTTCGTAGCCGGCTTCCACGCACCAGAAACAGCCGCCAGCAAAGGTTGCCACGGCCAGATCCGGATCATCCGGTGCATAGGCATTACCTGCACTATCCACTCGCTCTGCTGCCACCTGTGCCGCAAAAAGACCGGCGGCGGAGACCAGCGCCAGGGCGGAAAACAGGCCTATTACTTTGCGTTTCATGACACTTCTCCTCGCTTGAATCCATAATCACAGCCTAGCGATCTGAATTCACAAAAACGTTCAGCAACTATCACAAATCTATAACGCAGCGGAAAGCTAGCTGGAGGAAGCTAACGGTAGCCAGAGGGTAAAGACAGCACCGTTCGCATTGTGCGCTGAGAGCCTGCCATGCTGCAGGACGACCAAGCGCTGGGCGATCGCAAGTCCCAGGCCGGCATGCCCGGTGCGTTCGGCTCCGGCGGCCTGGTAGAAGGGGTCAAACACCTGGCCAAGGTCTTCTTGGCGGATGCCAGGCCCAGCATCGGCAACAGTGATCGCTGCTCCACCATCCCGTACTGACATCGTGAGTATGACTCTTGTATTTCGCGGAGAATGGGCGATGGCATTGCTGATGAGATTGTCCAGAACCCGCTCGGTCATCGCAATATCCGCCAGCACGCTCTCGGTCTCTGTCGCCGAAATGATGAGCTCAACGCCAGCTCGGTCTGCTGCTGGCCTATGCTTCTGAACGACGTCGTAGAGCAACTCAGCCATGACAAACGGCTCGATATCCGGCTGTTTTTCACGGGCGTCCAGGGCGGCCAGTTCGAACAACTCCTCGACCTGCCTGCCCAACCGGTGTGTTTCTGACAGGGCCACCGCCAGGAACCGGCCTCGCTCTTCGGCTTCCAGGGTCTCATGCTTCATCCGCAGCGCTTCCAGGTAGCCCTGAATAGACGCCAGCGGTGTTCGAAGATCGTGAGACACCTGAGCAACCAGCTGTCGACGCTGGGCGTCTTTGTGCTTCAGGAGATCCAGTTGCGCCACAATGCGTCGCGCCATGAGATCAAACCGAGAGGCCAGGTAATCAATGTCGTCGCCCTTCTCGGCCAGTGGAGGACTCTGCTCAGAGGACAATTCTCGTTCAAACGACTCCACCCGTTCAGTCAGCCGGGACAGCCGCCGCGTTAACATTCGGAAGAACACCAACCCGGCCAGGAGCCCGACGAGCAGGCTCACCGCCAGGGCGCCTGCGCCCATCTGCAACAACCGGTTGCTGTGCACCATACTCTCCGCGAGGTCGAATTCTTCACCCCTCAGAACCACATAAAGGTAGCCGGCAGGGTCGATTGCCGAGGGAACAGGGGTTACAGAGAACACTTTTCGCCGATCGTGACTACGAGGGTCGTCCCCCGGCAGAGGATAGGCGTCCGGGTTTTCGAGCAGTGTCTGGATTGGTTCGAGGGATACCCGATTGCGCTTGATTCGGTCCGGATCGGCGGAATAGGCAAGAATGGCCCCGTCGGTATCCAACAGGTAAATCTCAAGGCTGGGATTGATCGTCATATACAGCTCGAACAGCTGCTTCAGGGCATCCCGATTCAACTGGCCATCGGTGACCAGGTTTCGGTCAGAGACCAGATTCTGCGCCAGATTCCGGTTCAGTTGCTGGTTAACGGCAGCCGAATACTCCCTGACCGAGGCCAGGCTCAGCAAAGTGAATAGCCCGCCCACCACCAACAGCAGCAGGAACAGACCAATGGCCAGCCTCGCATACAGGGTTCGAAGCACGGAAAGGCCCATGGTTAATCCATAAACCGATAGCCCACGCCCCAGACCGTCTGAACGTAACGCGGTTCGGCCGGATCGGGCTCAATCTTGTTACGCAGGCGGTTGATATGGGTGTTTACGGTGTGCTCGTAGCCGTCGTGATTGTACCCCCAGACGGCATCCATCAATTGGGCCCGGCTGAAAACCCGGCCACGATGGGAAGCAAAGTGCCACAGAAGATCGAACTCACGGGCGGTCAGATCGAGCTCGCGGCACTCCAGGAACACCCGGCGCCGAACCGGATCAATCCGCAGCCCGTCCGCCTCAATCTCCGCCACATCGTCTTCGGCTGAGCTCTTCCGGGAGAGCGCGTCCACGCGCCGGAACAGAGCTTTGATGCGAGCGGACAGTTCCGCCACGCTGAAAGGCTTGGTGAGGTAGTCATCCGCCCCCATTTCCAGCCCCAGCACCCTGTTCAGCTCGGTGCTCTTGGCGGTCAGCATGAGCACCGGCACATAACCCGCACTGGAGCGTATTTCCCGGCACACCGCCAGGCCATCCAGGCCCGGAAGCATGAGGTCCAGAATCACCAGGTCAATACCACCGTCCCGGAAACGCGCCAGGCCGCTGTCGCCCCGGTCCCGAAGAACCGCAGTCATGCCCAGGTCGGATACCTGCATGCGGACCAGTTCGCCGATACCGGGATTGTCTTCGATTATCAATACCGTGCGCGGCATGCAGCTGAGGGCTCCTTTCGGTCAACACTGGCTGTCAATCCAGTATTATCGTCAGTCCTCTGAGTCTATCGTGGAAAGTTCACAAAACCATAAACTTCTTCATAAACTCCGGACACAGACAATATCGAACCTCAAGCAAGCGATCACCCAATCACCACACCCCCGTAGGCACAACGTCAGTGACATAGTCTCTGAACCGGCGCGCAGGCCGCCCCAGCACTTCTTCAACCGTTTGAGTGGTGCTTTCATTGCGGCCATCAAGAATGTTCACAAACAGTTCGTTGATCAGCCACGCCATGTCGTCTGCCATACCCAGCGCCCTGGCGCCATCCAGATAGGCCTCCACCGGTAACGGCGTAAACCGGATCTCACGGCCAGTGGCCGCAGCAATCGCATGCACACACTCCTCGAACGAGAGCAGCTCCGGACCGGTAACTTCCAATACCTGGTTTTTCAATGCGGGATTGGTCAGCGCCGCTACCGCCACACTGGACAGGTCATCCACATCGATGAATGGTTCCCTGGCGTTGGGCCTGGGGAGCACCAGCTCACCCGCCTGCAGGCCCTGCAGCATAAAGCTTTCACTGAAGTTCTGCATAAACCAGCTGGCGCGAACCACGTTCCAGTCCAACCCGCTGCTTTCCAGTACCTGTTCTGCCCGCCGTGCACCCGCCTCTCCACGCCCCGACATCAATACCAGGTGCGCCACACCCTGCTGTTTAGCTTCCGCCACAAAGGCACGCACATCCGTTTCCGCCGCCGGCACCGCGAGATCCGGGAAATACGTAACGTAGGCAGCACGCACTCCCTGAAGTGCCGCGGCCCAGGTACTGCGGTCTGCCCAATCAAAGGGGATGGGAGAAGAGCGTGACAGGCCGCGCGCCTCCAGCCCCATCTCACCCAGTTTTGCCAATACCCTGGAACCGGTCTTACCGGTGGCGCCAACAACAGCGATGACTTCTGATGTCATGGTTTGGTCCTCGTTAAACGATCACTGAAGGTTCCAGTTTACGAGGACAAAAACTGATGCTTAATGCTTTTCTATCTACTATATTTTGCAGATCGTCCAAAACCCGTGAGAAACAATGATCCCTGAACTTGAGCGGCGCATGCCGACAACCTCCGATCCACTCGGCGAGACGCTGTGTTCACTTCGCATGGATGGTACCGTCTACGCGACTGCCGAACTGATTAGCCCGTGGGGGATGGAGATGCCGCCGCTCGGGGGCAAAATGATGTTTCACATCGTCACCCAGGGAAGCTGCTGGTTGCGTTTCAAAGACCAAGATAGCCTGCTCCTTAAAACGGGCGACATGGCGCTGGTACCCAAAGGGAAAGGCCACTGTATCTCCCATAGTAACAATCAGCCGTGCGAGCCCTTTTTTGATATTCCCGTCACCCGGCTGACAGACCGCTTTGAGTTCATGCGCTATGGCGGGGCCGGCACGGAAGAACAGCGCACGGGCGAAGAAGAAACCCGACTGACCTGCGGCGTGCTTGGCTTCGACCAGATTGCGGCTCAGAAGCTCATTCGTGAACTGCCACAGTGCATTCACATAAAAGGCGACGATGGCGCCCTGCCCGCCCAGCTTACAACGCTGATACAACTGATGGAGCAGGAAGCCCGCGCACTATCACCCGGCGGGGTCACGGTGATGGCCCACCTGGCAGATATCATCGTGATTCAGGCCATACGACACTGGATCAACTCCAGCGCGGAAGCCAGCAAAGGCTGGCTGGGCGCGCTGAAAGATCCGAAACTGGGCAAGGCTCTGGCGGCCATACACGCACATCCTGAGGCTGACTGGACAGTCAGCCGGCTGGCCAGGCACGCGGGCATGTCCCGCTCCGGGTTTTCCGCCCGGTTTACCGAGGTGATAGGCACTTCAGTAAAACAGTACCTGACCGAATGGAGGATGAACCTGGCGCGTCTTAGAATTGGTCAATCACCCGTGACACTGACCGAGCTGGCTGAAGAGCTGGGGTACCAATCCGAAGCGGCGTTTTCGAGGGCTTACAAGCGGGTTTTCGGGGCGCCACCACTGCGGCGGAAAGGCTGCGAAAGGTAATCACATAATGAGCCCGACTTTCCCGCCCACGGCTCTATGGTTCAGACTTGAGTACCTCAGACCGATCCCTCTCGTACTCTTCGTATGACTTACTGGAACGTTCGATGCATTCATCATACTGAGGGGGTGGCACACTAACACATTCCTGTCGGTTGTTTCGCTGCACATTGTCATACACGGCTTTGCTGCTACAGCCAGCAACCAAGACACACACCAGCAGTAAATATAGAGTTTTAGTCACGTTCATCATCATCCAGTTAGTGCGTAGAGTTTGTGGCATAGGAACCAAAGGGGCGCATTCCAGATCAACGTGATGCCGGCATCGTAGCCATCAACCTGGTTACATGCACAATTCTCGCAAGTTCCTGATGACACGAACCTCAGTTCCCCGAGGTGCATTTTCCTGGGTCAACCAGATAGGCTTAAGACCTAACCGCATTGCGGGCGTAATATTTTTAACGAAGCTATCGCCCATCACTGCCGTTCGAGTGACGCGGCTTGTTAATAATTGATCCAACTCCGAGGGTAACGCAAACGCCAGATTACCGACATCACATCAGCAAACCTCAAGCGACCAAGTAACACCAGAGCCAAAAAGACTCCCTGGACGCAAATGATCATTGCCACGACCAATAGCAAAACCATTGTGACCGCAAAGAATGCGGTTGGATCGCCGGGTTGTGCTGCTTCAGCGACATCAATCTCAAACGAGGTCGCCAAGAGCGGAACCAAAGTGAAGTACCATAGGCCAATACCGATCACTATTCCCGAACCCGAAGCTACATTTGAACAGAATCGATAGTAGGGCTTTAGCCTTCCAGCGTCATGAAGAAACTTCCGTATGCGACCCATATTCAGCTGATATTTAACGCCTTGGTTCAGTGGCGACTACGGAGCGCAGTGTATCCGGTGCAGGGCCGCCAGGCTTGAAACGAACTACGACAACTTGTTATGCAATGCCCAGTCGTCGCACGTCATTCGATATACCCGCACAGCTCGGGCATGGAATTCTCGAATCGTATAATCTCTGAACCCAACCTTCTCCGTCACCCTAACGGAGGCTGTGTGCTCCGGCTCGATAATAACAATTACCGACTGGCGGTGTGTTTGATCGAAAGCATACTGGAGAACACCTTTTACAGCTTCTGTAGCATACCCCTGGTGCCAGAACCTGCGCGCCAGCCGATAACCTAGATTGAGCTCTTCGACATCGCAAACCAACTCAGGCGCAATGCCACAGAAGCCGATAAAATGCCCAGATTCCTTCTCACAGAATGCCCACGGCCCTATTCCATGAGAGGCGTAACACTCAAGGCACCAATCAACGAACTTTCGAGTAGCTTCCTCGTCGCAAACTCCGCGAACGGAGAATTTCATGACTTCCGGATCACTGAGCATTGCGGTGAGCACCGGGACATCCTGATGGGATAGCTTCCTTGCAACCAACCTCTCTGTTTCAAACAATGACACCGCTCTCTCCCTGTGCTTAACGCCAGCAATAAAAGGCGCCCTGAAAAGGGCCTCCGGTGGGGGGCCTTTGGGCCGGAACGAATTTGATTGCCTTGTTACACATTGACTGAATACTTGAGGTCACACGCCTCATCTCCAGTCATGCCACGAAAGCCCCAACAGTGTGGCGGTTGCTCCTTGATCGTGACTTCAACATCTACGGGTGATATGCCAACCACGGACTCAATCTTGTTGAAGAGTTCCTTGATCAGGGCCTTTTGGGTCTCAGGATTTCGACCCTGCATCATATTGATCTCGATGGCTGTGTAAGCGGGTGTCCTGCCACCAGGATAATAAAAATCCTCGGCTTCCATAGGGATGAAACGATGAGCCCGTTTGTCTTCCGGCATCCCAAGTACGGTTTGCATACATCCGTGAATGACTTCAGAGAGCTGGGCCTTGATCGGGTTAAGGTGCTCTTTGATTCCATAGATGACTATCACAATGCCTCCTGCAATGTTTAACGCCAGCCAGAAGCAGCTCCCTGACAAGGGCGCCCGGTGGAGGGCCACCAGTCTGGTACGACCTTAATGGCCTTGTTAGGTGCTGATGTCATTTGAGAGGATTTCCTCGTTCTCAAATTGCAGCCCAATGTGGATCCACCTAAATTCCGGCCGTGTTTCGAAACAAATTTCCCACTCCCGGTTATCAGTCGTATCCACAGAAATAGCAGAGACCTGAAACAGCTCCGAAGCAGCCATACCCTTTGGAATCGAATCCCAACCCGAGGCGATCGACACAAGGTGCTCGGAACACTTATCGAAATAGTGATCAAGCTCGGCAAGCTTGCTCAGTATGAACTGCACTGATTGAGGATAGGGCCCTCTCGCGTCGCCTGGAATACTATGGAAAACCTCGCCACTGGCCGCCTCCCAATAACCTTCACTTTCCAAAAAAGTCATCGGGCCCAACCTGTCGTGAACGATTTCGATACTTGGCTTATTGCGCCCAGATAAGGCTTTTTTGAGAAACGGAAACATTGATTTTGCTCACCTAACACCAGCCTGCATACGCGGCTGCGGAATGGAGGCGAAGCCGCAATGTAGTAGGCGTCGCCGTGCCTGGCCTTGTTATAAGTCTTGGCATAGACCCTCAGTTTAGATCCTTGCGGCGCCTGTTGAAGTCACTGAGAACGAGCCCGCTTGTTACAAAGATGAACGGATATAGAAATTGATTGATAGCTGCATCAAAACCGGACCCTATCAGAGTCGAAACTGCATGAAGCACTCCGATACCGATCAGTATAATTGGTAAAAGTAGCTGTAGAACCTTGAACCACCTACTCAGACTACCCAATCCCCTACCCTCTATCCGCATCGGATCGCAAATATCTAGTCTCTTTCCAAAATCCAACAAAAACTTCTCGCAACTTATAACGCTCGCATTTGCGGCTAGTTTGGAGCACAGCGGAAAACCAGTCCGACAACATGCTCTTGTTAAGAGGTAGTGGCACGCTCCGCCTCATCAAGTTTCTTTAATGCGAACTCACCCCTTTCAGATACGGGCCGAGATTTATCCGAGATAAAACGCTCAGTAAACGTCCTGGCAACAGAACCTAAACTGTCTAGCTCTCGTATCAGAATCTCAGCTGAAACTCGCCTTACGATAGATGATCGATCTTCAGATGATTTTTTCAATAGTTCGAGCATTGGAGCTTTAACATTCAGCTTGCGCTCAGCAACGACAGGCTTTAGCCGGCCTTCACAATAACGTATATCGGTCCACTCCCATTTCCGGCCTTCCATCCATACAATCCGCCCTTCAAATAGGCTGCGGTATGCTTTAGCTCGAACCGACGGCTGAATCGCAAAACTAGCTATTTCTTCCATTTTTTCGTCAAGAATCGGTGTCCGGCCAAGTTGAGAAAAGAGCGATGGCATAGGCCCAGAAGCCGATGAAATCAACTTAGAACGAAGAGACTTTGCAATTTTCTCTTCACAGATAATTTGAAGAAGAACTTCTTTATCTCCTTCTTCGATCCTGCCCCAAGAGTTCCAATTGGAAAGCGCAATGCTTAGCGCCTCAACGACATAATCAGGATCTGTAGATCCTGCTATCTCTGGTAGTTTTTCTCTTGCAGCCTTGCGAACTTGAGGCACCCAATCATTAAGCCTGCGAACTGCTAGAGAAAAAAAGAATGCATTCGGCGCGGCCCCTGACAGGGCTCGTAGAGCTTTTTCTCGCCTGTAACCATCCCAGCTAATCAGGTCAAGCCAGGTTATAAATTCCTTGGGCTTTGACCAAACCTTCCATTTCGGAGTGCTGGACTCTCTTAACGCCGAAGAAAACTCAGAGCGAATCAAACGCTCCCAGTAGTCAAAGCTGGAAAGAGGCAAATTATCGGTTACATCAATCAGTGCAGACATATCAGCCACGACTTTGCTTCCTGAACGAATTGAGTTTGCAAAGTCTTGTACTGCCGAAATAACCTGGTCTTCGATTGTCTGCAATTGTTGCATTTACTGCTCGCCTCTTAACGCCTTGGGTAAGCTGACAGGACAGAGCGTAGCGGAGTACCGGCCGGCCTCACCTACTGCTATAAGTCGCAGCCAAGCTCGAAACCATGCTTTTGATCGATTCGATCTCAGCCTCGCGGTCCATTGCCTGGCAGTTGTATTTGATGAACAGAGCCGTTGGCCCACTGGCCACATACCATAGCTGCCAAAATTCATTGTCCGAACCAAATGCTAAAGTGAACCCTTTGAAGTCGCCAGCAGAGGTTTCCGTCAGTTTGGCACCGGCCTCTATGTGCTCTTGCGCCAGCCATCTTAAGTCTTCTTCCGTGACCGTTCCTTCTTTGAAATAGCAACTGATCTCGAGTGCTCCGACGCCTTCTGGATGAAAAACGATTGAGCAATCTTCTTCATGCTCTCCTACCCACTCGGGCAGCAAATTGATTCGCCAGTTTGGTCCATCGAACTGATTCATAATTATTGCAACTTAACGTCTGCAGCAGGCGCGCCCCCGGAATGAAGCCGAAGACGCAATGTAGTGGGCGTCGCCTTGCCTGCACTGGTTAGGAAAATAAACCTAAAAACCTTCGGCGCTCGATGAAAGGATTCTTCTCCGGAGAATATCTCGCTATTATCTTTTGGGCAGCCAAATCAAAAGATGTCATAGCCCGATCCATCGCAAGCTCTTCAGTCCGAGAAAGACGTGACACTCGCTTAACGAACTCTTGTGGCGGATCGATGGTGTACAACCACCACTCTCGAGCCTTCCTTCCCGGCCGATGCTCGTGACACCCTTTCATGAGGTTTAATACCAGGTACTCATTTGCATCTTCAACCTTGCCAATCCTCCTCACTTCACCCTCTTTCTTAGGGAGCAGCAAGTCCGTGCAAATATTGAATCCAGCTTTCTTGGGGCTTGGTTCGAAATGCTCAATCCTACTTCCATCACCGTGGAACGCATAAACAATGTTGCCACCAAACATGACGATTTTCGTGATGACGACCAAGTAATACCATTTACCCTCGAATCCAATTTCCAGGATGTCGCCTGGACGTTGCTGAATCACAATAATCTCCTAACGCTGTTGTTCAGCGGCAGCCTTGGCAGAGCGAAGCGGCGACAAGGCTGTCCGGCCCGGAACGGGCTGGAACAATTGGTTAGGCACTTTACTCCCAACCAAACCCCTTGGGATCCGTTTGCTCCCGAAATTCATCTGACAATTCTGCGAGCAAGGATTCATCAGCGAGACCCTTAGCTCGAATTGCTGTGAGCTGCATCGGTGCATTGGAGCGGCTGTGATCATCAAATATTAACGACATTTCCTTGTCTCGGTTTTGAACAAGCTTGTAGAGCAGCAGATAGCGATTGTGAACGTGCTCGTCGGTATTGGAAATTACCTTTCCAAACTCATCAAGAGCCTGGGTGCAAAATCGCTCAATGGCTCTTTCCTTTATGACTTTGAACTTCTTCCAATCACTCTCTTTCATGGGCACCCCTTGTGCCTAACGCCGAAGGCAGCGCCCTTGGAATGAAGGCGAAGCCGCAATGAAAAGGGCGTCCGGCGGCCCTCGGCCGCGTACTACAGCGACTTGTTAAGTGACCTCACTCCATAGATCGAGCAAGTCGGCGTAATGGGCTGCCAATGATGTAGTTTTACCTTCGCTAGAGACATTGGCCACCTCAAGATCACCAAACACCTCGACTATAGCCTCGAATTCCCTTTGCTCAAGCACTACCCGAAACAAATCAGTTTCTTTCCCGCCTTGGTGCCTTTCCGGCTTCTCTATCGGGCCTCGCTCAATGATGGCCTGCAGCTTGTTCGCGATCCTTGGATACGCAGGGCGAATCACATCAATGGTTTCTTCTATCACTGATCTACCAAGCACATTTTCCGCCTTAGCGAACTCTCTATATTCGCACTGATTCTTCGTTGGTAACCTGGACACTTAACGCCCGAGCTCAGCGGCCGATTTGGAGGCGCACCGCGCCGGAAAAGCGGTCCGCTGCAGCCCCTGGTTATGCGTACTTTGTGACACCAACATGCTGATCAAACTGCTTTTGTTCAGTCTCAGATAATTTAGACCGATGCAATCTGAGTGAGAATCCGCCGTGCAGAACGCCACCTTCATTCACCATCCAATCCACGAGATCGGTAGCACCGACAGAGAACTGTTGTCCCACCTCGACATTAGGAAAAAACTCTGGGACCTCAAATATCTCAGCTATAAAGCCGTTTCCATCAAGGCGAGTGTTTGCCAACCACATGAAGGCAGAATTGTCGCCATCCCTGAGCTTCAGCTTAACCATGGCCTCAAACATTGGCGACCCATCTTCCGGCAACATGGCCCTAAACTTCGAAAGCGTCTCATGAGCCTGACTTATCGCATTTTGATACTCGGCACTTTGACTATCCATTTGGGCAAAGGATGGGCCTGGATCTATGTCCGGCTTTCGCCCGAGATCTCGTCGAAGCATTTGCCATTCATACCAAATATTCTCGGGGTCAAGATCCACGTATCCGCGACTTTCGTCCATCTTCTTCGCATCATCTACTTCCATCATCATGCAGGACGCACCATCGCGAATAGAGATGACCTCTTCATAATCCAGAGGTGAACCCTTTTTATCTTCCGCATTAAAAAGAATTGCAGATAACGCAGGTATGAAATACGGAATCAAATTATTTGAATCCTCCGGCACCTTTCCCTCCTTCTTCCGCATAACGCGGAGCGAAGCGGCGGCCCGTCAGGGCCGTCCGCCTTACGCGAATTGTTATTGGTCTTTACCACGGTTCTCCGAGAGCCGGCACCGGGTCCGCATCTATCCCCTCATCGCCAATTCCCGTTCGGTTTATCTCAATATCTTTTCGCTCACAAATTATTCTAAGCGCTTCGAAAAGGGATGGATTCATTCGATGGCCAACGATGATCCGTCTCACGGGATTAGGCAGTTCAAAAAAGTGTTCTCCGTGCAAGATCCGGAATTCTTTTTCATATGCCCAATCAATGTATTTTGAAGCAAATATTCGCCGCGCAGTCTCGCGAGGCACATCACCATCTTGAAAATTCACATTGGCGAATACTCCCCCATACTCCATTTTCATCAAGCTTGGATGGTTGTCGGGGATATCGACCTCAATTGCGACGCCAGAAAAACCGTCTGCATAATGGGCCCAAAGTAAATGGCTGTCATAGGTGCTCGATAGTGAACAGATCCGGATTTTCTTTTTCTCCATTCGAATATCATCTAGATAAGCCGAACGATCTACTTCGTCGGTGGCTCTGTGGGAGTATACGAACTGACCTTCCATGGGGTCATTCAGCGTTGTCCAATCTGCACAGTAAAGACGGTCGTTAAACATGATGTCGAGGGTGAACTCAATCTGGGACGGCCCTCTAAATTTATACAATCGCATGAATCGTCAACCTTCTCCCAAGAACCAATAACGCCGATGTTAAGCGGCCGACTTGCCGTAGCACCGCGTAGGCAAGGCGGTCCGGTGGAGGCCCGCTAGGGCCGGAGCGTACTTGAACTACTGGTTATGCGATTTACCCGTAAGGTAAAACCTGAATACCAATGCTTGTACCAGCGCGACCAGCCCCAAAAAAGCTGCAGCCTGTAGATTTGAGAAGATCAAAACACCCGCAAAAAACAGAATAGCGACGACAACGTAATATCGATAGCCACCACTCGTATACTTACAAATAACCCAATGACTGGGGAGACCGACCGCTAACCAGCCAAGCACCGAAAGCAAAATGTAAACCGCACTAAAAATGCCTGCGAATGCGAGAAAGCCATAGGCACTATTCAGGCTGGAAAATGCATCTAGCGTTAACGCGCCGTAAACGAAAAATGCAGCACCTACCCAGCCAATGCTCTTTAACATGGCTTTGTCCCAACAGCCCAACTCCAATCATTCTCTCCTACGCATAACGCTGATGGTAACCGGCGCCG
>NPIE01001414.1_pt3 | contig 14400 bp, 12 predicted proteins | sample 8637661 | NCBI WGS metagenome assembly NPIE01 (sample SAMN07420842, study PRJNA396082) | bioreactor metagenome | isolation source: sample BA12 brine-fed electro-methanogenic bioreactor BA | place: Japan: Kochi | collected 2016-12-09 | reverse complement strand
TTACGAAGACCGATGCTACTTCCGACCTGTATTTTTTAAAAGATCAACGTGATATTAAGCTATTACGCCGCTCTGGGCGGTGCGAAAGTTGAGTTGCAATAACAAGATCAGGTTTTGTAGAGTCCTTAGTTAACCGTAACTGTAAACATAAGCTTATACCTAAAACAGCCATGGGACTCGACCGTTCTTTTAGATGGCAGTACCGACTTAAAGGGGCTACTGATGAAAAAGTCTCGGGTTACGATGTACTTTATGTTGCTAAGTCTGTTCCCGGCAATGTCTGGTTACGCTGCGGTGACGGGTGACTGCGTCAACTGCCATACCATGCATAACAGCCAAAACGGCAGTGCAGTTGCTTACTCAGGGGCGGGGCAAGCTGGACCACTGATGGTATTACCGGGGGCGACAGTAATGCCCCGCTTGACACCCTGCTCGTTTCAGATTGTGTTGGTTGTCACTCAAACACGGGCAGTGAAACGATTGTTACCCTCGACTCAACCAAAATCCCGGTTGTTTACAACCACGCCGAGCCCACTCAGCCCCTGGCGGGGGGCAATTTCTACTGGGTACAAGCTTCCGGTGACGGATATGGCCACAATGTTGCGGGCATTTCGTCAACGGATGCTACTTTAAACGGGAAAGCACCGGGGTCTCTTTCATTCAATGCGGGCCAAGGCATGTTGTGCACACCATGCCATTTTGACCTCTCAATATCGGTGGATACTGCTTGGGCCTGGGGAACCAATAAAGGCGGCTGTGAAGCCTGTCATGTGCCCAGACATCATGCTAATGGTACAAATTCCGTGGTCGGGCAAGCAGAAGGTTGGTACCGTTTCCTCGGTTCAGCCATGTATCGTGCCAGCAATGACGAAATGGTCACCCCGACCGGCGTCGTTGGCATAGAAGATGATGACTGGGAGCAGACCGTCGGTGCAACGGACCACAACGTTTACCAGGGAGCTGTGGGATACGGTAACGCAGGGGCTGGCGCTGGTCTGGCTGATGGCTCGATTGGGCAGGTTTGCGTCGGCTGTCACGGCCAGTTTCACCATGCCTACACTGGTGATGCCAATGCAGACAGCGGCATGACGGACGCCTCAGGTGCATGGATTCGTCATCCCGCTGACGTCCTGATACCGGATATCGGCGAATATTCCACTTTTACTAGCTACGACCCTTTGACCCCGGTCGGCGTAGTTAATGTGACGGCCGGAGATGCTAATTTTCAGAACATCAACAAAAGCCGGAACGTTGTGAATTGCATCAGCTGCCACCGGGCCCATGGTTCGCCCTATCCTGACATGCTGCGCTGGGATTACGCCAATGGCTGCAACACCAGTGTAGAGAATAGCGACTGCGGCTGTTTCACCTGCCACACTTCAAAAGACGGCAATTCGCTTAACTAAACAATCCAGCCAAAGACATTCCGGGGTCGGACCAAGTCAAGCTTCAGTATGGGAATTTCGCCTCACCTTTAATTGTTGATCCCGGATGAATCCCTGGGCGGTGTTCCGGCGGTGTTCCGGCGGACAGTATATTTAATTGACACCCACCCTAATTCCCCTATCTTCAACTCATGGCCAGGATCGCACGCGCCATAGCACCGGGATCCCCCATCACGTCACCCAGCGCGGCAACCGCCGTCAGCAGACCTTTTTCTGCGACGACGACTACCGGGCCTACCTCGATTTAATGAGTCAGTGGTGCCGAAAATATCAGGTGGATATCTGGGCGTATTGCCTCATGCCCAACCATGTCCACCTGATTGCCGTCCCGCATCAAGAGGAAAGCCTTGCCCGAGCGACCGGCCAAGCTCACCGACGCTATACCCGGCGCATCAACTTTCGCGAGGGATGGCGGGGACATCTGTGGCAGGAGCGCTTTGCCTCCTTTCCGATGGAGGAAACCTACCTGCTGGCCGCAGCGCGCTACATCGAGATGAATCCGGTTCAAGCCGGGTTGGTTGAGAAGCCGTGGGATTATCCATGGAGCAGCACTCGGGCTCATCTGGCGGGTAAAGACGACGTCCTTGTAAAGACCAATCCCCTCTTGGAAATTACAGGAAATTGGCAGAAGTTTCTCGACATCCCCTGCGATATGGAGGCGGATTCTTTCCTCAAACATGAACGTACCGGTCGGCCACTTGGATCGGAGCCTTTTTTAGATAAACTTGAAACCACCTTGAACCGCAAACTCCGTCCGCAAAAACCCGGGCCTAAAAAACTGAAGTGATTCTGAGTTCTTAGGGAGAAGACTTTGCACGATGATAATACTGCTGACACAACCGCTTCCCTCTTTGTCAGAATTCTTAACGATCGAAATATCACTGGTGGCTGATTGGATGCATCAGGCTTAATTTTTTGAAAATAGCAACATTGAGGATTGACGGGTGGCAATTAAATATCCTGTCCCCGGAATAATGGAATCATCCACTGTGAGGGAATTATGAGTGAGCCAACTCATCGGAAGTGCGCGTCGCCCCTTTCCGTCAGCTATCCGGTGGCGGGGGGCTCCATCAGAGTTTGGTGTGTGGCGTTATGGGCAGTGCTGGTGTTTGCGAATCTGCCCGCCATCGCTTTCGCCCAACCACAACGCCCCGGAATTCAAGTAAAAATTCCGGCTATGAAAAACAGTAATGGAAATATAGCGTGTGGACTTTTCGAATCACCAGAGGGGTTTCCCGATGAATTTCTGGATTCGGCAAAGATGATTGCAATAAGAAAAATTCAGAATGAAAAAGGGCAATGCTTCTTTTCGGATATCCCACCGGGAACCTATGCAATTGCCGTCATCCATGATGAGAACATGAATGGCGAACTCGACACCAATTGGCATGGGTCGCCCAAGGAAGGCTACGGTTTCTCAAATACGACTATTGATGAATTCGGCGCACCAGCGTTTTCTGCCGCCAGTTTCTCATACGAGGGGGAAAACCTTGATCTGACAATCGTGTTGAATTACTGAGCCCCCTTTCCTCTTTACGTGGCCTGTAAAGAGGTCCAAACTTCATCTTGACAAATGGGAAATAACACGACTTAAGCGATGCCAGATCTACTTTTTTATGGTTGATTCAAGTTCTGAAGCCTGTCGCCTTTTTTCTAGAATTCTCACTCACTTCGCCCCCCTTCTGCCATGCCGCGAAAAAACATAAGCGATGATCAGCAGAGGATAGACGGAAAGGGCTTCGACGAATTTCCCCTGGAACAGGGCGAAGGTGCTGAACAGCAGGCCGACTATTAAGAGGACCACCAGCAGTACGGCAATTGGGCGGTTCATGAATTCTCCTTCTGGGTTTTCAAGGTGGCGCGGTCGGTTGAGCAGCTGAATTCATCATAGCAATGCCACAGGTGCCAAGACAAGAAAAGCAAAAGGAGAGGATTTACGGGGGGCCGGTCCAAGCCAGGCTCCAGTGTGGAAATTCAAGGAAGAGCCGCCCTGCCCTTAATTCCTATGCAGAGAGGGGATCTGGGCGTAAAAAAGTGCTTGAGAGGAATGCAGAAAGTCGCTAAAATAGTATTAATCTTCACTCCGATATAGATGAAAATAAACGGGGTACCTAAATGGCGCAGAGAGCTCCCCGAAAATATGATTGGATAACCCGGTAATGCAGCTGGAGCCGCTAGTTGAGACGATTTATCAGACCGTTCAGGCTCCCGAAAGCTGGTCGAGCCTGCTCGACGAGCTAGTGACTGCTACCGGCTCCCGTTCGGCCCGGCTGCTGGTGATGAATGCCGCCGCCGACCGGGTTCTGACCAGCACCAAGGTTAATATCGACGACGACTGCCACCGTCAGTACGCGGACTATTACGTCAACCAGTGCCCCTGGCGCCCCGAGCTCAAGCGCAAGCCGTCCGGCCGCCTCTATTCCACCTACCTCCACTTTTCCTGTCGGCAACCTGATTTCTACCGCACCGAATTCTTCAACGACTGGGCGCGCCAGCAAGATATCCATCATGGCCTGTGTGGCACGGTCTATGGCGACGGCGAACGGTCGGTTCAACTCCTGCTCCAGCGGACTCGTGGTCAGGGACACTATACTGAACAGGACACGTATTTAGTCAACACCCTGGTGCCCCATCTGCAACATGCCTTGCTGGCAGCCGGCCAGGTGGCGCAGGCGCAGGTACAGGCTGACGCCATTGCGCGGGCGGCGGAGTCCGAGCCCCTGCCGTTTCTGCTGCTGGATCGGCGGATGCGGGTGCGCTATTGCAGCCCGCGGGCAGAAAAACTTCTGGTAGAGGGCGAGGTGCTGACCAGCCACAACAATCGCCCGGCTTTAACCGACCACAGCTGTGACCGGCGCCTGAAGAAACTGCTGCGCCAGTGTCTGGATGGAGCGATCAACCGGACATTTGCGGGAGGCGGCAGCATCGAAGTGCAGCGACCTGAACGGCCGAGCCTTCATTTACTGCTACGACCTGTGCACCCTGCTGTGCCCATACTGGCGGGAGAGATGGATGTCTTCGTCGCCATCTACTGCTATGATCCACAAGCCACCGTCCGTCTCGACCCGCAACGGCTGCGGGAACTCTATGAGCTCTCGGCGGCCGAGGCTCGAGTTGCGACAGCGTTGGTCACGACTCCCAATTCCGAGGCACTGGCTCAGCAGTGCTGTATCAGTCTGAACACTCTGCGATCCCACCTCAAATCCTTGTATCTAAAAACCCGAACGAACAGCCGGGCAGAGCTGATGAAACGGCTGCTGACCAGCCCCGCCCGGGGTTCCCGAATGTAAAGCGGAAGCTGACCCCCTATGTCTCATCGCGCCGCGCCCGTCGATACCTGTTGTCTCTCCGCCCATGATGGCCTTGCCNNGTGCATGGCTGGACCTGCCGCCGCACCTACTGGTCTCAACAGTTGAAGCATTTCGCTGCCGACTGGCGAGTCGCCGCCCTCGACCTGCCTGGCCACGGCGAGTCGCCTGCCAACGGTCGCAAGCTGTGGTCTGTGGACGCTTTGGCCCGGGACGTAGCGGCCTGCGCTCGGCAGCTGGAAGCGGCTGGCGTGATCCTGATCGGTCACTCCATGGGCGGGGCCGTGGCCCTGGAAGCCGCCCGGATGCTGCCCGAACATGTTCGAGCAGTGATTCTGGCGGATACCTTCATTATCGATTACGGCGGACTGGACGCGGACACTGCCCATGCACTGGCCGCACCCTTCGAAACGGATTTTGCCCATGCAATTGCCGGTCTGGTCGAACAGACTGCCACCGTCGCCACCCCGGAGGATCTCAAGCACCGGCTGGTCCAGGAGATGGCCACGGCTGACCCCGACTGGGCGCTGCCCCTCTGGCGAGATCTCCTCGCGTGGGACCCTGCAGCAGCTTTCGCCGAGTTGCAGATTCCCCTTCACGCCATCAATGGCGACCTGATCCCGGACACAGCCCGACAGCGCTGCGCCCCTTACGTCCAAGAAACGCTACTGCCCGGCACTGGCCATTTCCTGCAAATGGAGGAACCTGCCGCCTTTAACCGTGCGCTGACTGCAATTCTCTCCCGCTGAAGTCTTGTCAACTCTCCACCACCCATTCCCGTTTAATCCGGCTTCATTTCTTTCTCGCGCTACTTTTTAAAAATCACCCATTTGGGTGATGTGCAACGTTGTTTCTTTCTTTAGGATCGAAGTTAAACAGGACCGATCTCTGCGGTCGGCGCAATCGCAGCGCCATGCTGCTGGCTTCGAAAATTGAGGAGGTAAATTCCCATGATGAAAGCTATGAGGGAAGGAGTCGGAAGGCTGCTTGCAACAATCTTCATTCTGCTGCTGGCCTCTTGTGGGGGAGATAGCAGCAGCGACGGCGGTACAGAAAGTCCTGAAGAAATCGAAACAAAGACTCCGAACCGCGCAATCAGTGGATCGGTCTCGCTTCCCTCGAGCGCCCCCCTTGCAATGGATGCTGTTACAGCCGAGGTGCTCGGCGAGGTGACACAACCTGATGAAAACGGGCAACTGAGCCTGAAAGTCCAGGAAGAAGACCTGACCGATGTCACCATCATGCTTCCGCAGCGCGAAGACGACTCATTGCCGACTGTTTACCTCTTCACCACGGTGCTGCCTGGCGAATCCAGTTTTACCCTGGATGTCGAAGAGACGGCGGTGTCCCTGCTGATGAACGGTATCAGCACTGATTATCTCATCGGAGCAGGAACACCTTCTGAAGTCAAAGACATAATCCGGGATTATGGCCGGACCTTCATTGAGGCCTTTACTGCCATGCTCGAGGCAGACCCTTACACCCTGCGGGCAGAAAATCTCGACAATGTCTATGACCAGACCTACATTGACGCTGCACTGGCCTGCAAAGAGGCCCTGCGCGAACGTACCGGGGAGGCCACGCCCCAAGGTGCCGTCCCGCTGGCAGGCGGTGCCTGGATGTTGGCCGCCCCCCCCGGCATGCTCGCTGACAATGTCGCAGTGGACAATGGTGCATTCGTTGTCCGTCCGTCACCAGAAAGTTACGACTTTCTTATCCACGAAGACACAGGCCAGTTGGACTCGATCAATGTCGGCGGTGCAATGACCGGCAAGATCCAGATAGAAAACGATTCCATGCTCTTCGCCCACTACCGGGCCAGCGACATGATCAGCGGCACGGTTCTGCAGGAGTCCCCTACCGGCTTATTTGAACCCGCCTTCCACCCAGACCTGCTCGGGCCGCAGGGAGGCTGGAGCACCGGCTTCTGGGCCTCCACCGGTCTTTTTGATGCGAATTTTCAGAGCGTGACGCTGGAAATTTACACCCCGGGGACCGTCGAATTCGACTGGCAGGAGTATCAGAGTGGCCCTTCCCTGTCGCTCTCGCTGCGCACCATTTATTCAGGGGTATTGCTCCCCGGCCTCACGCAGATCCTGCCGGCCAGCGACCAGGGACTCCAGCGTGTGTTCCGGGTGCTGATCGAAAACGGCGTGTGGGAAGCCGGCTTCGACAAATTTGCCGCGAGCGACTGGACAGGCGGTGCCAAGGCGATCATCTTCAAGGTTGCCGAAAAGCAAGTGCTACAGAGTGTGGTCGAAGAAGCCCTTAAGGGGGTGGTCACCGATCCGAAGGTAATTGCAAAATATCTGGGCAAGGCGATGGTCAAATTCGCCGTCGGCGCCAAGAGTTTTGAGCTGGCAGGCATAGCTGTCGATCTGACCAAACTCGCCACGGATATCAACACCACGCCGATGCGCATCGAATTTCAGGTGATCTTCCCGGTCTCGATCGACGAATTGAGTCCCACGGTGCTGACCAAGGTCGCTGACGAAGAAGACAACCCGGTCTACACCCTCACAGGCACCGGCCTGGCACCCTACAGTTTCGGGGGAGCAGACTATTTCCCGCAGCTTTATGTCGAAAGTAAGAACTACGACGGAGAACCGATTGACAGCCCTGTAGACCCAGACTCGATTATGGTCAATGCCGAAGGTACGGAACTGGAATTTCAATTGCCTTTTGAATGGACACAGATCAGCAGTGAGGTCGCCAAACCGATTTATGTCAAACTGCTGCACAGTTTCGTCGACTACAACGGCTTCGACGAAGTCGTCCCGGTGAATCTGCCAGCCCTGGCAGCCCGGGAGAATTTCCGTATAGACGTTGCGGATATGGCGATTATCAGCCTGTCGGAAGACAATGTCTCCGAAAACGACTCCCTTGTCCTGAATGGTCGCGGCTTTGCCCCCTTCTTTCTGGACAACCGGGTGGTTTTCACAGACGACGAGGGGACTGTGATAGACGCTGAGATTGATGGCGGCGATGGTAGCTATCTTATCGTTACGGTGCCTGAAGGTCTGGCTCCTGGGCCTCTGACGGTCTACGTCGAGTTGACCGACGGAACGCGCAGCAATCTGAAGAAACTCGGCATGCAGCCCCATATGGTCAGCGCAGAACCCGCTAGCGGCACTGATTTTGCGGACACGCTGGATATCACATTGTTCCAGGATCAGGGGACGACGATCTATTACCGCATCGACGGCGCCGATGAGAAGTCCATTTATGACAATCAACTGACGCTGGACGGGACAGCCCACGTCTATGCTTTTGCCCAGGTGATCGTTGACGGCACTGAGTATAACTCGCCAATCTCGGACCTTTTCTACTACCAGTGCGCTGCCGGGGAGACCCTGGTGGACGGCCAGTGCACGGTCGACAATACAGGCGGGGCACTTCTCGACTGGTCGACCTATCCGTCGCCGCAGTGGTGTCCGATGACGAACCCTGCCCCCGACGTATTCCCCGGCTGGTACCACGAGTTGGATATCGGCACGCACACGGTCTGGTGCTCTTATCACGAGAATCATTCGATCCTTGAGGAAGCGCCTTATCTTGGCTATGTCTCCGACGGCTCAGAGGATGGCTACAGCAAAACCTACAATTACGATGGCAGCCTTCGTATATACGAGTTGTTCGACAACGGAGAACGGAAAGAAAGCATCGCTGTGAACACCGATACACCCCTGTGGGAGCCATGATTTAGAAGAAGCTGTCGTATTCCCGCAGATATAGAATTTTCATAATCAGAAAATAGTGGCATGAATAGGCCCCCGCTCCCTGGTTAACAGGGTTCGGGGGCTTTATTTTTTGTCTTCGGATTCTGTCTTTGGGGTCGTAGATTCCGATATTGGACAAACGTCATTTCCGTGACAAGATTAAGGGAAAACATAACTCGAATTCCATCAAAGGAAGGAAATATGTTCAGCAACAAGTTGACTCTTTTCAAAATTTTCGGCTTTCGTGTCCAGATCGACCCGAGTTGGATCATCATTGCGGTTCTGGTGACCTGGTCTCTGGCGGTTGGATATTTCCCCAAGGCTGTCGAAGATCTTTCGCAAATCACATACTGGATCATGGGGGTCGGTGGGGCCCTCGGTCTCTTTCTGTCGATCATTTTTCACGAATTCTGGCACTCGCTGGTCGCCCGCCGGTACGGGCTGCCGATGCGGGGCATTATTCTTTTCGTCTTTGGCGGCATCTCGGAGATGGAAGATGAGCCTGACAATCCGAAAACAGAATTCCTCATGGCGATCGCAGGGCCGATTTCAAGTGTTATCCTGGGTTTCGGCTTCTACGCGTTGTATCTCGGCAGCACCGCCTTGGGCCTGGGGCAGATTTCTGCCGCCATCCTCGGCTATCTCGCTTTTATCAACTGGATTCTGGCCGGGTTCAATCTTCTGCCGGTATTCCCTCTCGACGGCGGCCGGGTCGTGCGGTCCGCCATGTGGAAATGGAAGGATGACCTGCGCTGGGCCACCGAAAAAGCCTCTCGCTTCGGGGCAGGTTTTGGAATCGCCCTGATCGCCGTCGGCGCCCTCAACCTCTTTACCGGTCAGGTGGTCGGTGGGCTCTGGTACTGCGTCATCGGCCTCTTTCTGCGTAGCGCGGCGCACATGTCTTATCGGCAGGTGTTGATGCGCGAGACGTTTTCAGACGAGAAAGTACGAGATCTCCTGAAGCGGACCTCGCCCATCACCGTCTCATCGACCACGACAATCAGAGATCTCGTCGAGAATTACATTTACGAATACCACTTCAAGATGCTTCCGGTGGTTGACCGGGGACATCTTCAGGGATGCGTCAGCACCCACGATCTTAAAAAAATCGACAAGAAGCAATGGTCCGAACACCAGGTGAGGGAAATCATGGGAGAATGTTCGGAGGAAAACACCATCGCCCCCAACGTCCCGGTCATGAAGGCGGTCAAAAAGATTCAAAGAACGGGAAACAGTCGGTTAATGGTGGTCGAAGAGGATCGTCTGATTGGAATCATCACTCTGAAAGACATCATTCAGGCGCTTTCAGTGCGCAGCGATCTGGATGATAACTGAAATCCGCATGTGAGACGTCGCAGGATTGAATCTCGACGACCATCAGAAAGATGCGAAAACTCCCCGACATCATGACCGAACTCGGAACTCTCAGCATACTCTGCGACCTGTTCATGTGGAGACGGGTATACCGTATTTCTGCAGGGCCACCCTTTTTCATTTATACAAAGGATCACCATGAAACAGAACAAAATCACCTTTACCAACGACGACGGAGTGGAGCTTGCGGCCATTCTAAATCTTCCGGAAGATGAAAAACCGCTGGCGTTTGCAGTCTTTGCCCATTGCTTCACCTGCACCAAAAACATTATCGCCGCGGCAAATATTGCTCGCGCCCTGAGTCGCCAGCGGATCGGTGTGCTGCGTTTCGATTTCACTGGACTGGGGGAAAGCGAAGGCGATTTCACCGATTCAACGTTCTCCCAAAATCTCAAAGACCTGGTCGCCGCCGCCCGCTACCTCGAAGAGAATTACCAGGCTCCCAAGATCCTCGTAGGGCACTCTCTGGGCGGGACTGCAGTCCTGCAGGCGGCAAACCAGATCGACTCGACCACGGCTGTCGTTACCCTGGCCGCACCCTACCATCCACGGCACGCGATCAAATATTTTGACACGGCCCGCGATGAAATAGAAAAAAAGGGCAAAGTTGAGGTCAACATCGCCGGACGGGAATTCACCATCAACAAAGAGTTTCTCGACGATCTCGAAAACCAGGAACCGAAGGAAAAAATCGCCAAACTCAACGCGGCACTCCTGGTCATGCATTCTCCCCGCGACAATGTCGTGGCGATTGACAATGCCACCGCGATCTACCAGGCTGCCAAACATCCTAAAAGCTTCGTCAGTCTTGATCCGGCCGACCACCTGTTGTCAGACAAAAATGACTCTCTTTACGCGGCTGATCTGATGGCCACATGGGCCAGGCGCTACCTTGGAACCGGAGAAAAAGGCGCCAAGTTGCCGGAGGTTCTCGACAATCGTGTCACCGTCAGAACCGGGCAGAAGGGGTTTCGCACTGACATCTTCGCCAGTGGTCACCCCCTGGTGGCTGATGAACCAGAGAAATATGGTGGCGAAGGCCTCGGTCCCTCCCCTTATGACTATCTGCAGGTGGCCCTGGGCGCTTGCACCAGCATGACCGTCCAGATGTACGCCCGGCGTAAAAAATGGCCGCTCGAGTCGGCTGTCGTCCGCCTGGTCCATGAGAAAATTCATGCGGAGGATTGCGATCACTGCGAGGAAAAAACCGGCAAGATCGATTATTTCGAGCGCGAGCTTGAACTTCAGGGAGACCTGAGCGAAGAGCAGAAGCAACGTCTGCTCGAAATTGCAGAGAAGTGCCCGGTACACAAGACCCTGCACTCCGAAGTCGATATCAAGACCAAACTAAGGGGAGAAAAAGAAGATCAGAAATAGAACCTGTGGCCGCAATGTGCAGAGGCAGACCCAATCAAGCCCGACAATCGGGTTTATTCTATCAGAAATAAGTGGGGACGAATGGCGAATATGAGTACAGCGTTCGTAGTGTTCGCGGCGCTATGCTGGGGATTGTCTGGCGGGATCGGCGGGATTCTCATGGCCGACGGCTGGGATCCGTTCGTGGTGTCCTTCTACCGGGGCGCGATCGGGCTATCGTTTGTTCTCGTCTGGCTGCTGCTGCGTCCGCGCGGCAACGGATTGGCAAGTCGCCGGTTATGGTTCTGGTCGGCGATCGCCGGGGTGGGCGTCGCCGGCAACTTCTCATTTTATTTCGTCAGCATCGCGGAGGGCAGTGTCGCGGTTGCAGCGACTCTAATGTACTGCGCACCGGTGTTCGTCTATCTGGTGTCCTTTACTCTCAAGCTCGAAAAACCGACTATGTTCAAGTGGGGCGCGATCGCGATGGTCTTGCTTGGGGTCGTGCTGCTTACAGGGATTTACGAGGTTGGCGCTGGGGAGGTCACACCGATCGCCGCCGCTGCCGGGCTGCTGTCCGGGCTGTCCTATGCGGTCTTTATTTTCGGCTTCAAGTATGCGGCACCGCACGGCAGCCCCCAGGCGATTCTGGTGATAGCGTTCGCGGTACTCGCCGCCATCCTCATCGGGCTGGGCGATACCGACCAGGCGCTGGCAGTTCTGCACACGTCAAGCTGGCCGCTGTTCGTGATATTGGGGGTGCTTGGTGCAGGGTTGTCGTTCATTGCCTATATCATCGGCCTGAACCGTACCGCACCGGCTGTAGCGTCTATTGTGGCAATGGTCGAGCCGGTCACCGCTTCGCTGTTCGGCGTGGTGATTTTAAATGAAAGCCTTGCCGGTCTACAGATCTTGGGCATGGGACTGATATTGATCACAGTGACTGCGCTGAGCGTAAATTCGAGCAAAGCTCAAGATGGCCAGATCAGTACGACCAACTGAGCAGACGATGCCCCTCTCAAAAATCTCAGTCATCGCAAAACAATAACTGTCTTCCCAGCCCTGACCGTCCTTTGATATTTCTGCCGATAAATATCAGCAGGCCTTAGCGGGAACCCGCCTTGCCGGCAAGCCATCTATCCACGGAAAGCGCCCCTGCGCCGCGCAGTATCAGCGCCATGCTTATGCCGAGGGCGAGGATGTGATATTCAAAGCCCTCCCCGGCTTTGTCGCCGGCCCAGTTCATGAAAAAGCCGTACTGCCAGTGGACCGTCACAATGGCGCCGGCCATGACGCAGCCAATTCCGAAGGCAGCAATCCGCGTCAGGGCGCCGACAACCAGGCCGATGGCGCCGAGAGATTCAGCGAGAACGACCAGCAGAGCTACCAGATAAGGGATCCCCATGTTTTCGGTGAAATGATGCATTGTCCCGCCAAAACCGTTCCCTCCAAACCAGCCGAACAATTTCTGGGCGCCGTGGGGAAACATGACGACACCAAGAACCAAACGCAAGATCAACGCGCTGTATTCGTTTTCGGTCGCGAGAAGCTTATTCAGCATAATTCAGACTCCTTGGGAACAATCCGGGTGAACACACTTACGTGGGGGGGGGGGGCAGTACTGCATCCAATTTTTTGGTTAAATCATGGCTAGAACCTCAACGCCAACGGGGCCCGTCGCACCAGGCGACAGGCCCCGCTTATTCGCTTCTGCAGCGCAGACGGCTAGAGCGGCCTGGGACGACAGACGTTTTCGGCCTTATGAACCCGCGCCCCGCAGTTTTCGCAGACGTAATGCGGATCCTCAAACAGCTCCTTGTCGACCTCGGGGTTTCTCACCGCCGCCTTGAGCTGGCAGGCATGCATAGCGCAGTGCTCCTCGGGGTTTAAACAGTCTTTATCAGCCATTGATGCACCTCCTCTATTTTTTAAAAAAAGCTTAGCGCAAGATACAGAACAGTCAACGCCGGTTACCCCAGGAGTTCGGGGGGAGAACCAGGACAATAAGTCCAAAAATAAAAGGATACAGCCAATAGTGAGCCTCAAATAAGCTTGCAATAGGACCTTGAGATCCTTCTACCTTGCCCCTTTCCTGAAGAGCGCCAAGATGCTTTAATGATGGCCGCAGCTTTTAACCAGACCTTTTGCCGTATATGATCTAAATTTTTACAGCCTTGATACATTACCTCTGCATTCATCAGGACAACGTTTATGGAAACTGCCACTGTTGAAAAACCTTGGGAACAGCTCTCGGAACTGCTTGCCACCGGCGACCCTCAACAGGTTCTGTTGTTTTTAAAAGCCCTCAATCCCGCTGATACAGCCTGGGTCGTCTCCCGTCTGACCCCCGCCGAACAAAATCGCCTGATGACCCTGCTCGGTCCGGAAGATGCCGCAGAGGTGATCGAGGACATTCCCGATACCCAGGCATCGGAGATCATCGAAGAACTTCATCCAGAGCAGGCGGCGGCGATCCTCGCGGAACTCGACAGCGATCATGTCGCAGACCTGCTCGGTGAACTGCACGAAGACGACGCCAACGCCATTATCGAACAGATGGAGCCGGAGGAGGCGGAAGAGGCTCGCAACTTCCTTCAATTCGAGGAAGATACTGCCGGTGGTCTGATGATCTCGGAGTTTCTCGATTTTCGCAGCAGTCAGACCGTTCAGGACGTGCTCGATGATTTTCAGGCCAACCGGGACGAGTATGCCGGCTACAATGTGCAGTACCTGTACGTAACCGACGGAAAGGGCCACCTGGAGGGCGTGTTGCGCATGCGCGATCTGCTGTTCCCGGCGCGCGAGACCTCCCTTGACAGCCTGATGATCCGCAAGCCCTACCGGGTCCTTGCTGACGCCTCCCTGGATGAACTGCGCAACTTCTTCGAAGAACATGACCTGTTCGGCGTGCCGGTGGTTGACGTGAACAACAGGCTGCTCGGCGTGGTGCTCCCTGAAGCGGTCGAGGAAGCGACAAAAAAACGAAGTGATCGCCAGTTCCTCGGGTTCTCCGGCATCGTCGGCGGCGAGGAGTTCCGCTCCATGCCGCTATTTTCCCGCTCCGGCCGCCGGCTCTCATGGCTGTCTCTGAACATCGTGCTGAACATCCTTGCGGCGAGCGTCATCGCTCTCTACCAGGACACCCTGGCCGCGGCGATCGCGCTGGCCGTGTTTCTGCCGATGGTCAGCGACATGAGC
>NPIE01028865.1_pt1 | contig 14403 bp, 13 predicted proteins | sample 8637661 | NCBI WGS metagenome assembly NPIE01 (sample SAMN07420842, study PRJNA396082) | bioreactor metagenome | isolation source: sample BA12 brine-fed electro-methanogenic bioreactor BA | place: Japan: Kochi | collected 2016-12-09 | reverse complement strand
AACAGCAGCGTCTGGCGCTGCGCCGGCAGTCGCTTGACGATCCGGTCGATCGCCGGGCGGAAGCCCATGTCGAGCATCCGGTCGGCTTCGTCGAGCACCAGCACCTGCACATCACGCAGGTCGACGGTGCCGCGATCGAGGTGATCGATCAGACGCCCGGGCGTGGCGATCAGCACGTCGACGCCGCGCTTGAGCTTGCTGATCTGCGGATTGATGTTGACTCCACCGAAGATCTCGGCGGTACGGATGTCCAGATGGCGGCCGTACTCGCGCACGTTCTCGTGCACTTGCGCGGCCAGCTCACGGGTCGGCGTCAGCACCAGCGCGCGCGGGCCGCGGCCGCGACTGCCACCGGCCAGCCGCTGCAGCAGCGGCAGGGTGAAGGCGGCGGTCTTGCCGGTACCGGTGCGGGCACTGCCCATCACGTCATGCCCCTTGAGCACGACCGGAATGGCCTGCAACTGGATCGGGGTCGGGCTTTCATAGCCCTGCTCGCGCACTGCACGCAGCAATTCGGCACGCAGGCCGAGGGATTCAAAACTCATGGTATTTCCTTGAAAGCCAAGGCAAATCGTGTGTGCCGAGCCAGTCGGCGCACGGGAACAAATCGGGGAAAGGCCTTGGCAAACATGCAATCCGCGAGAGGGCGTTGAATTCATCCGATCAGACAGATCGGCCCAACGCGGTGCGCACTGTACCACATAAACTCCGGGCCGAATCGCCCTCGGATCGGGAGCCGTCCGCCAGGCACGGTCCGATTCGACGCCGTCGCACTCTTGCAGCCGTTGCACTCAAGCAGCCATTCGTCACAAAACCGGGACGTGCCGTGAAGCCCTGGCCCGCACAATTCACGAGCGGTTCGTCGCGAGGCGGGTCCAGCTTGCGCTGCGGCTGAAGAACCAAAAGCCCTCACCACGCCAGAATGTCAGTCAGCAGCGATCGCGCTTCGATTTCCCGGGGTCGACGGTCAAGTCGCGGTCTCTGCGAGCACCCCGGCAAGCGCGTGGACCGAGATTGCCTGGAGGTCGTTCCCGGCAGGATAGGCCTCGTCGCCGGGGTAGACCACGAACCGACGCTCGGGGGCGAGGTCGGCGCAGGCGCTGTGAAAGCCTTTGCCGGGGTGCGGTGCAAGGCTGCGTTTGACCTCGACGGCCCAGAGCCGGCCATCGGGAAAGCTCAGCAGCAGATCGATCTCGGCCCCGCCGCTGGTGCGGTAGAAGAAGCCTTGCACTCCCTCGGGTGCCACGGCCAGCAATTGTTCGACGACGAAGCCCTCCCAGCTTGCCCCGACCACGGGGTGGGAAACAACGGCCTCCTTGTCGCCTAGACCCAGAAGTGCGTGGACCAGACCGCTGTCGCGGACGTAGACCCTGGGCGATTTGACCAGCCGCTTGCCGACGTTGGCATGCCACGGCGGCAAACGGCGCAGCAACAGCAGGTCGGCGAGCAGATCGACATAGGCCGCGGCGGTCTTGGCGTCTACGCCCAGATTGCGGGCCAGTTGAGCGACATTGAGCATGCCGCCCTGATGATGGGCCAGCATGGTCCAGAAGCGGCGCAGCCGTTCGGCGGGGATGCGTGGCCCGAACTGCGGAATATCGCGTTCCAGGTACGAGCGAATGAAGTCCTGGCGCCAGCGCAGGCTGAGGGAGTCGCTCTGCGCGAGAAAGCTCTCGGGGAAACCTCCGCGCAGCCAGAGTCGGTCACGATCGGCGATCGTCGCGCCGACTTCCAGCACATCGAAGGGGTACAGCTCCAGATAGCTGACCCGCCCGGCCAGGGTTTCGCCCGACTGTCGCAACAGCTCGAGGGTGGCGGAACCGAGAAGCAGGTAGAGGCCGCTTCGCCGGCCGGCACGGCGCGCCCGGTCGATCAGCCCACGCAGGACCGGAAACAGCCCCGGTGCACGGTGGATCTCGTCCAGGATGACCAGACGGTCCAGATGGTCGGCCAGGTACAGTTCGGGCTCGGCGAGCTTGGCGCGGTCCTGTTCGGACTCAAGGTCCAGATACAGCGCGTCGCGCGCCTGCCCCACCGCCAAAGCCAGCGTGGTCTTGCCCGCCTGGCGTGGGCCGAGCAGCACTACGGCCGGCACCTCGACGAGGCGTCGTTCCAGGACCGGGAGGATGCGGCGGGCCTTCATCGTTGCAATTATGGAGTTTGATTCCATGATTTGCAAGGATGACTTGCGCCAAGCTGTCCGACCGGCGGCGGGGTGGCCCCGCGCGCCGGAGGGGAGCGCTCAGGCTGCTGCCGGGAGCTCGATCGAGGTGTCGGTTTCGAGCACGACCGCCACGGCGTGGATCACCGAGGCGATACGCACGGCGTCCTGGATCGCCCTGGCCGAGACGCCGGCCTTGGCCAGCACCTTCTCGTGGCTGTCGATGCACATGCCGCAGCCATTGATCGCCGAGACGGCAAGGCTGAGCAATTCGAAATCGACCTTGTCGATGCCGGGATTGCCGATCACCGTCATGCGCAGCCGCGCCGGAAGCTTGCCGTACTCGTCGTTTCCGGCCAGGTGCAGGAAGCGGTAGTAGATGTTGTTCATGCCCATGATCGCCGAGGCCGCTCGGGCGGCCTTGAGGTAGTCCGGCGACAACACTTCGCCGGCGGCGGCCTCGACCGCCTCGATCAGGCTCAGGTTGCGACTGGCGATCGCGCAGGACAGCGCCGTGCCCCAGACTTGCTCGCCGCTCAGATTCTCGTGTTGATCGACGTCGAGCACGTTGCCAAGGTTGATCTTCAGGTCACGGGCGTAGTCGGGCAGGCTTTGTTTCAGGGTTTCGAGATTCATGGAATTCTCCTTGGGCTGTTGCCGGACCTGCGCCGAAGACGCAGGTCAAGCCTGGATGGGATCGAGCGCTTCCGAAGTCGAAATCGGCCGCACGCGGCGGCCGATCCCGGTGTTGCTGGAGGCCGATGGCTCAGGCGACCTTCAGGACCTCGTCACCCGGGTTCCAGTTGCACGGGCACAGCTCGTCGGTCTGCAGCGCGTCGAGAATGCGCAGCACTTCCTTCGGGTTGCGGCCGACATTCAGGTCCATGACCGAGACATGGCGGATGATGCCCTGCGGGTCGACCAGGAAGGTCGCGCGGTTGGCCACACCTTCTTCGGCGTGCAGAATGCCGAGCGCGCCCGAGAGTTCCCGCTTGATGTCGGCCAGCAGCGGAATCTTGAGATCCTTCAGGTCATCATGGTGCTGGCGCCAGGCCAGATGCACGAATTCACTGTCGGTGCTGCCGCCGAGTACCTGGCAGTCGCGGTCGGCGAATTCGCCGGACAGATCGCTGAAGGCCTTGATTTCGGTCGGGCAGACGAAGGTGAAGTCCTTCGGGTAGAAGAACACCAGCAGCCACTTGCCGCTGTAGGTCGAGTTGTCGATGTCGGTGAAGGCATTACTGATGTCGGTGCCGACGGTCGCCTTCAGCTTGAAGTTCGGGAATTTGTCACCAATGGTCAACATGTGTTTGATTCTCCTTTAGTTTATCATTCAGGTCTGATGAAGGACAGCGCATTGCGATGCCACGAGTACAAGGATAAGGCCGAATTTCCATAAATCAAATTGATTGTTTGTATATTTTCGATAGCTTTTACCTAATCAACTGTCGATCGCTCCATGCTTCGCCTTGAGCGGCGCAGGCTCCGGCCCCATCTCATCGGCTCGACCCGAAGGACAGCCGCCATGCAACAGTTCCACGGCACCACCATTGTCTCCATACGCCGCGAAAATCAGGTCGTCATCGGCGGTGACGGTCAGGTCACGCTGGGCAACACGATCATGAAGGCCAATGCACGCAAGGTACGCAGGCTCTACAAGAACCAGGTGCTCGCTGGCTTTGCCGGCGCCACGGCGGATGCCTTCACCCTGTTCGAACGCTTCGAAGCGAAACTCGAGCAGCATTCTGGTCACCTGACCCGGGCTGCGGTGGAGCTTGCCAAGGACTGGCGCACCGATCGCCTGCTGCGCCGGCTGGAGGCGCTGCTGGCGGTCGCCGACCAGGAGGCCTCTCTGATCATTTCCGGCAACGGCGACGTGATCGAACCGGAACAGGGGCTGATCGCGATCGGCTCCGGCGGCCCGTACGCTCAGGCCGCTGCCCTCGGCCTGTTGCGCCACACCGAGCTGGACGCCGAGAGCGTCTGCCGCGAGGCGCTGACAATTGCCGGCGAGATCTGCATCTACACCAACGCCAACCACACCATCGAAACGCTGGAAATCTCCTGATGTCCTACATGACCCCGCGCGAAATCGTCCAGGAACTGGATCGTCACATCATCGGCCAGAATGCGGCCAAGCGCGCCGTGGCGATTGCGCTGCGCAACCGCTGGCGGCGGATGCAGGTCGACCAGAAGCTGCGCCCCGAAATCACGCCCAAGAACATTCTGATGATCGGCCCGACCGGGGTCGGCAAGACCGAGATCGCGCGCCGGCTCGCCGCGCTGGCCCGCGCACCCTTCATCAAGGTCGAGGCGACCAAGTTCACCGAAGTCGGCTATGTCGGCAAGGATGTCGAATCGATCATCCGCGACCTGACCGAAATCGGCATCAAGATGGCGCGCGAAGACGCCATGGGCAAGGTCCGGCCGCGGGCCGAGGACAGCGCTTGCGAGCGCATCGTCGACCTGATGCTGCCGAAGCGTCAGACCTCGGGTTTTGCCGGCGCGCCGGAGGAAACCGAAAGCGGCCAGTCCGAGACCCGGCGCAAGCTGCTGCAGAAGCTGCTGGCCGGTGAACTCAACGAGCGCGAAGTCGAGATCGATGTGACGATGAACATCGGCGTCGACATCATGGCACCGCCCGGCATGGAGGAAATGACCAGCCAGCTGCAACAAATGTTTTCCAACCTGGCCGGAGAAAAGCGCAAGCGTCGCCGGATGAAGGTACGTGATGCGCTGCCGCTGTTGATCGAGCAGGAGGCCGCCGCACTGATCAACGACGAGGAGATCAAGCAGCAGGCGCTGGAAAACGTGCAGCAGAACGGCATCGTGTTCCTCGACGAAATCGACAAGGTCTGCCGCCGCGCCGAACACGCTTCCGGGGCCGAGATCTCGCGCGAAGGCGTGCAGCGAGATCTGCTGCCGCTGGTCGAGGGCTCGACCGTCAACACCCGCTACGGGCCGGTCAACACCGATCACATCCTGTTCATCGCCTCGGGCGCGTTCCATCTGGCCAAGCCTTCCGACCTGGTGCCCGAGTTGCAGGGTCGTCTGCCGATCCGGGTCGAGCTGCGTGCACTGACCGCGGCCGATTTCGAACGCATCCTGACCGAACCGGACGCCTCGCTGACCGAGCAGTATCGCGCCCTGCTGGCCACCGAAGGTGTAGAGCTGGTATTCAGCGATGATGCCATTCGCCGGATCGCCGAGATCAGTTTCTCGGTCAACGAAACCACCGAGAACATCGGCGCGCGACGTTTGCATACCGTGATCGAACGCCTGCTTGAAGAGGTCTCGTTCACTGCCCCGGATCGCTCCGGCGAGCGCCTCGAGGTCGATGCAGGCTATGTCGACGAGCATCTGGGTGAACTGGCCCGCAATGAAGATCTGAGCCGCTACATTCTCTGATCTACATCCGTCCGTTGCAAGACACCGGGGGCGCGACCGCAGTACCCGATCCAGTACACTAGCGACTTCAGTGGGCTTGAATCATCGGCATGCGTTCTGCGCTCGTCATTTCCGTGTAATGCAGAAGCCGGTTTGCCGTTCTTGTCACTTGTTACTCGTCCCCCAGCCAGGATCCTGATTCTTGACAGCACAATGCGCCAATCGTCCCGAGCCAGCAGCCATCCGTCTCGAAGGTATTCGCATGGTCCGCAGCGGCACCGTGGTGCTGGACGATTTCAATCTGGATATTCCGGCCGGCAAGGTCACGGCAATCATGGGCCCGAGCGGCTCGGGCAAGACCACGGTGCTGAAACTGATCACCGGCCAGCTGCGACCGGACCAGGGCCGCGTTCTGGTCGGCGATGTCGATGTCGGCCGGCTGTCCAAGCCGGAGCTGAACCGGGTTCGACGCCACATCGGGGTACTGCTTCAGAATGGTGCGCTGCTGACCGACCTGACCTGCTTCGACAATGTCGCGCTGCCGCTGCGCGAGCATACCCGGCTGCCGGAGCCGCTGATCCGCAAGCTGGTGCTGCTGAAGCTGCAAGCCGTTGGCTTGCGCGGAGTGGCCGATTTCTATCCATCGCAGCTTTCGGGCGGCATGGCGCGTCGCGTGGCCACGGCGCGCGCCCTGGCCCTGGATCCGGACCTGATGCTGTATGACGAACCCTTTGCCGGACTCGATCCGATCTCGCTGGCGGCCGGCGGCCGCATGATCCACCAGATCAACCGGGTGGTCGGGATCACCAGCCTGGTGATCACCCACGATGTCGCCGAGGTTTCCAAATTCGCCGACTATGCCTGCATCATCGCCTCGGGCAAGGTCGTGGCCTGCGGCGTGCCGGAGCAGTTGCGCGAGCAGGACAATGAGGTCGTGCGCCAGTTCCTGCAGGGCCTGCCCGACGGACCGGTTCCATTCCATTATCCGGCGCCACCGCTGGAGCAGGATTTCCTCGGCGTGGAGAGCGAGCGATGAGCGCCCTGCCCGACCGCGTCGTTGCCGGCGGCGCCATCCGCAGCCTGGGCCGCGCTGTCGTGTTTCTTTTCGTCGCTCTCGTGCGCATGCGCTGCACCGGCTTCCATGTCGGTGAAACCATGCGTCAGGTCTACTACATCGGCGTACGCTCGCTGGTCATCATCATGACCGCCGGCCTGTTCGTCGGCCTGGTATTGACCCTGCAAACCTACGACACACTGAACCGATTTGGCGCGGGCGATGCGGTCTCGACAGTGCTTGCGCTGGCGCTGTTCAAGGAACTCGGGCCGGTGCTGACCGCGATCCTGTTCGCCGGCCGCGCCGGCACCGCCATCGCGGCCGAGATCGGGCTGATGAAGGCCACCGAACAGCTCGACGCGCTCGACCTGATGGCGATCGACCCGATGGAGCGCATCGTCCAGCCGCGCCTGCTGGCAGCCATCATTGCGGTCCCGTTACTGACCATGATCTTCAACCTGATGGCCGTCCTGGGCGGCGTGCTGTTCGGCATTGTCCTGATGGGTATTGACAGCAACGTGTTCTGGGGCAACATGCAGAACAGTGTCGGGCTGGTTGAAGACTTCGCCAGCGGAATTGTCAAAAGCATGTTCTTCGGCCTGATTGCAGGCTGGATGGCGGCCTACTACGGCTGGCATTGTCGACCCACCGGCGAGGGGGTCGCACTGGCCACGACCCAGACCGTCATCGCCACGGCAATTGCGGTGCTGCTGCTGGATTTCGTTCTTTCCGCGCTGATGATGTGACCACGGACCCAAACCGATGAAATCAAACAACCAAGTCGAATTCGCTGCCGGACTGTTCCTGATGCTGGGCATTGCCGCGCTGTTGTTTCTGGCGATCCAGGCGACCGACTCAAACGGCCTCCAGCGCGAGGACAGCTACAGCGTCGTCGCCCACTTTTCCAACATCGGCGGGCTCAAGAGCCGGGCCACGGTCAGCATGGCAGGTGTCCGGGTTGGCAGCGTGGAGTCGATCGAGCTCGACCCGGATACGCTTGAGGCGCGTGTCGTGCTCAAGATCTTCGAGCGTTTTGGCGACCTGCCGAACGACAGCTCGGCCTCGGTGCTGACCTCCGGAATACTCGGTGATCAGTATGTCGGGCTGGAGCCCGGCGGCTCACCGGAGCCACTACAGGACGGCGACCGCATCCTGATCACCAATTCTGCCGTAGTGCTGGAACAATTGATCAGCCGCTATCTGTTCAATACCGATGGAGAAACCACGGAATGATCCGCCTCGAATCGAAAATTATCGCGATTGCCGTGTTGCTGGTTTCAACTGCAGCCGCGTCGGCTCAAGGCTCCGGCCCGGTCGAGATCGTTCGCGATACCACCGCCACGCTGTTCGAGCTGGTCGACGGCAACCGCAGTGTCTATGAAAGCGATTCGGCACTCCTGCGCAGGGACATCCGCGACATTCTGCTGGCGCACATCGACGTGGTCTACTCCGGTCGACTGGTGCTCGGTCGCAGCGGACGTAATCTGAGCCGCGACCAGGTGGTCGAATTTGCCAATGCGCTCAGTGACCTGCTGATCAGCCGCTATGCCGACGGCCTGCTCGAGTTCCGGACCCGCGATCAGGTCGAAATCCTGCCGCTGGCCGGCGACAACACCGAGCGCATGACGCGCGTGCGCACCCGTGTCGGCCTGGACAGCGGCGAGCAGGCTCCGGTCGACTACGTATTCCGTTTTGCCGACGGCCAATGGAAGATCTTCGATGTCATCGTCGAAGGCATTTCCTACGTCGCGACCTTCCGCAACCAGATCGGCGAGGAGATTCGCAACACCGGATTCGACGCCACGCTCGAGCGCCTCAAGCGCGGCGAAATCGACATCGAGATCGAGCTCAATGATTGAGTCTGCCGACCCCGACACAGGCCTGATCCGCCTGAGTGGCGACCTGACGGTCGACGAGGTTCCGGCCGTTTATCGCCAGAGCCTTCAATGGCTGGATACAGCGCTACCGCACACGATCGATCTGTCGGCACTCAAGGCCACGGACTCCAGTGCAATCGCGCTGCTGCTGGAATGGGCCGAATGGGCCCGCGCGCGCGCGCTGGAAATCGAATTCACTGATCCGCCGGAGGGCATGCGCACCATTGCGGGGCTCAGCCAGGTCGGACCGCTGCTGGGATGGGACACGCCATGATTCGAAAAATCGCTCTGGCAGCGCTCGCGGCGCTGCTGCTGTCTGCCTGCGCGACCACCGCGCCGCCGCCGGATCAACGCCACCCTTCCGATCCGTGGGAGCCCTACAACCGCAACATGTACGCGTTCAACCGCTCGATCGACAAGGCTGTGATCCAGCCGGTGACCAAGGGCTATCAGGCCGTCGTGCCGGATCCGGTCGAGACCGGGATCAGCAACTTCTTCACCAACCTCAAATCCCTGCCTGTAGTAGTCAACCTCATGCTGCAGGGGCGTCCCGGTGATTCGATCGAAATGATCGCGCGTTTCAGCATGAACACCGTGCTGGGTCTGGCCGGCTTTTTCGATGTTGCCACCAAGGCCGGACTACCCCAATTCGATGAGGATTTCGGCCAGACCCTGGCGGTCTGGGGCTGGGACGAATCACGCTATTTCGTGCTGCCGTTGTTCGGGCCGGGCACGATTCGGGACGGACTCGGGCGCGGCGTCGACAGCTACGGCGACCTGCTGTGGCGCGAGGCCATCGATGGTCGGTGGCCCGTTCTCGCTGTCGATCTGATCCAGCGCCGCGCCGATCTGATGCCGCTGGAAAAGCAGCTTGAGGACGCCTTCGACGAATACCTGTTCGTGCGCGATGCCTGGCTGCAGAGCCGCAGATTCAAGATCACCGGCGAAGCCGAAACCCCGGATTACGACTCTTTCCTGGACGACGATTGGGACGAGGATTGGGACGACGATCAGGAGCTCGACGAGGACGGCAACGGCGACGAAGGCTCGCCCTGAATCAGCCGGTCTGGATCATCCGGTCTGAAATACCCCGACCGGCTGGTAGCTGCCCAGACCGGGAAAGACCTGCTGCAGGTCGCTGCTGGCAACACCCATCCGATCGACCAGCAGTTCGGACAGCACCTGCCGGTAGTCCGTGGTCACGGCCAGATCCTGGCCTTCGAACAGCGAGGCATCGTCCAGCCCGGGGAACTGGCCGTGCAGGCCACCGTTGACCCGCCCGCCGAGCGCCAGCATCAGATTGCCGTAGCCGTGGTCGGTGCCGCCGGATCCGTTTGATCGGATGCGCCGGCCGAATTCGCTCAGTACCACCACATTGACCCGGTTCATCAGATTGCCCAGCGCCGATTCGGCCAGATCCGTATAGAAGGCATGCAGCGCGCGCGAAAGCTCTTCGACCAGGTTGCCGAATCGCTCGAAATGACCGGCATTGCCCGGATTCGGGATGCCCTGCCCCTCGTGGGTATCCCAACCGCCAAAATCCAGCGTCGCGGCGACAATGCCGGTATCGAGCTTGATCAGCTGGGCCAGGTTGCGCAACTGGGTGCCCAGTGCGCCGGACGGATAGATCGCGCCGCCCTCGGCCTGGTAGCCATCCGGGCGGTTGTCCGGATCGAACGGCCGAAACTCGATCTGACGCATGAACTCCAGCGCCTCGGCCGCGGTTCGGCCGGCCGGCACGAATTCCGGGCCGCCGCCCAGCCACAAGGGAAACAGCTGCTCGTGCGCACCACGATGTCCGTTGATATTCGGGTTGGTATCGTTCCACGACCAGTGGAAGCCGTCGACGCGGAATTCCTGGGCGTTCGAGACCGAAAACGCGCCGTTGTCACCGGCCACGGCGCGCGGCGCGGTCGAGGCAAAGGCGAAATTGGTGCTGAGCAGCGGCTCGGGCAGATTCGGGATCACCAATGCGGCGCGGGTCAGCCAGCCCGATGGCGTGGACTTGTTGCCCGGCGTGCCAAGATCGATGAAGGCCTGGGTATCAAAATGACTGCGGTTGACTGCCGTGGCCATACCGGAACCCTGGATCACTGCCAGTCGATTCTGCTCGAACAATCGATGCAGCCACTGCACCGGCGCACCCACCGCATCGCCGGTGGCGCCACCCAGCCGCGGATGGAAACCCCACTGCGCATCGATCGGCCGCAGGCGATCCTCCGGCACCAGCAGGCTGGAACGCCGCGATTCATAGGCCACCCGCTCCGGCCCGGCAATTGGCGTCAGCAGGTGCAGGCCGTCGATGCCGCCGCGCAGGAACAGATAGACCAGCACCTCGTTGCCGCTGCCGGCGGCAAAGGCATTGGGGTTGAACAGCAGGCTGCCGGGCAGCAATCCGGCCCCGGCCAGTGCCGCGCTACCCTTGAGAAATTCGCGTCGACGGATCATCGCTGCAGTACCTCCGGCAGGCTCAGAATCAGGGCCACGGTCGCATTCAGGCGTGCACCGTTGTAATGGCGTGACAGATTGTTCGCACTCCAGAAACCGAACGGAGCATCGGTCACCAGATCGAGTGGATCATCGGCCGATCCGTTCTGGCGCAGAAAATCGATCAGCTGCTGTCGTCGCGCCGGCGCCGGCGAATGGCCCAGCGCCCGATCAATCCAGAAGTCGACCAGATTGCGCGGTGTGCGCTCGGCCGCATCGGGAAATGCCGCCAGGGTTCTGGCAAGAATCGGCAACAGCGGCTCACCGTCCTGCTCCATCTGCGGCAGCCGGCTGAGCAGACGCCAGCTCTGCCCCAGCACCGAGCTCGAACTCCAGCTTGCGGTCTCGTCCGGGTAGCCGTTCGGCGCCGGCCAGCGGAATGAGCCGTGGCCGGTCTGCTGCAAGCGGTTGAAGAACTCCCCCCAGGGGTTCCAGTCCGAGAAATTGACCGGCACTGGCGTGGCGCCGGTCTTGCGCAGCGCGCCGGCGATCTGCTCATACGGCCGCTTGATCTTGGCCGAGCCTGGGCCGAATGCCGCGGGATCGAGCAGGATGTGCCGCAGCACCCGGGCGATCTGATCCGGCGCCGCGGTATGGGCACGGAACACCGCAGCCGCCGATTCCACCAGCGCCTCAGGTGCCTGGTCGGCGACGAAGCGCCGGATCAGCTTGCGGCAGACATGGCGCGCCGTCGCCGGGTGGGCCACCAGCCGATCGAGCACGGTCCAGCCGTCCTCGAGCGCCGGTCGATTGGGCAGGATGAACTCGCCGAGGAAGAACTTTCCGGCCGCGTCATGCCACGGTGCCCAGTACAGGAATTCGCCGCTGTCGAACTGCGGCTCGCTCGGGAATTGCCAGTGGCCGTTGGCCACGGTCCAGCCGGTGAAAGCGCGCGCGGCCTCGTAGACATCCCAGTCGGAATACCCCAGCTTGACACCATCCGGGCCGACCGGCACCTGGTCCGGGTCGTTGGTCGCGTAGTAGACCTCCGCACCCATGGTGTGCAGCTCCAGCAGCTCCCGGGCGAAGTTCTCATTGAACGCCCCGGCGCGACTGGCCCGGTTATCGAGGTAGTACAGCATCGCGGTCGAGCTCGCCACCGCCTCCAGCATCTGGCGAAAGTTGCCGAGCGCGTGCGGCCGGATCACGTCCCGGTCGTGATGGACGAACACGGCCTGAATGGTGAAGTCCCAGCCGAACACGTTGAAGTGATCGTGCCAGAACTCGACCATGCGCTCGTAAAGCTGACGGCGGCTGCAGCTCGCGAGAATCAACCGTCGGGCGTCGGTCTCGACCACCGGCAGGCGCCGGGCCAGACCGGAGTTCTGACTGCCGCGAATGTGATCGGCCCAGAGCTGCGCCAGTGTCTTGTTGAGGGTCTGATAGCCGCCGGACTGGATCAGCGCCGAGCAGGCGCTGTCGTCGATTGAAGCCGGGTCGAGTTGTTGATCGACCCAGACCTGCAGGCGCGCAGCATCGTCGGCGCCGAGCGCCAGGAATTCGGCCTGGCTTTCGGGGGTCGCGCCGTAGCTCAGACGCTCCAGCACGCGGCGCGCCTGCGGCACCGCAGACGTATCAAAGGCTTCAAAATCATCGCGGAACAGCACATCATCACTGCCGCGCACGGGGTTGGGGTCTGCCATCGATCGGCCCTCACGATTCAGCGCTCCCCCTGTAGTGCCGAACTATAGCGATCGACCGACGCGCATGGCGTGACCCGCTTCACAAGTTTCGAGAAAAATCGTTTGGAATCAACCCGTGGCGCGATCAGCGCGCTTGCGTTCGTGCTCCTTGAGGAAGCGCTTGCGCAGCCGGATATGGGCCGGGGTCACTTCCAGCAGTTCGTCATCGGCCAGAAACTCCAGCGCCTGCTCCAGGCTCATCCGGATCGGCGGCGTCAACAGCAGCGCATCATCCTTGCCGGCGGCGCGGATATTGGTCAGTTTCTTTGCCTTGAGCGGATTGACCACCAGGTCATTCTCGCGGCTGTGCAGGCCGATGATCTGGCCCTCATAAACATCCTCGCCAGCGCCGATGAACAACTTGCCACGTTCCTGCAGACTGAACAGCGCATAGGCATTGGTCGTACCGTTGTCCATGCTGATCAAGGTGCCGTTGATCCGTGCGGCGATGCGCTCGGTGGCCGGCCCCCAGTGATCGAACACGCGGAAGAACAGGCCGGTGCCGGCAGTCATGGTGCGATAGGAACTCTGGAAACCGATCAGGCCGCGCGCCGGGGCGATGTAATCCAGCCGCACCCGGCCCTTGCCGTCGGGCTGCATGTTCTCCAGCCGGGTGCGGCGCTCTCCCATCGCCTGCATCACCGCGCCCTGGTACTGCTCATCCAGGTCGAGCACTACCTGCTCCCAGGGCTCGTGAATCTCGCCGTCGATCTCGCGCTTGCGGACTCGTGGTCTGGACACGGCCAATTCGTAGCCTTCGCGGCGCATGGTCTCGATCAGCACTGAAAGATGCAGTTCGCCGCGCCCGGCGACATCGAACTGGTCCGGATCCGAGGTGTCGCTGACCTGCAGCGCGACGTTGTGGCTGGCTTCCTGGTACAGCCGGGCGCGCAGTTGGCGGCTGGTCAGGAATTTTCCCTCCTGACCGGCGAATGGCGAATCATTGACCTGAAAGGACATGTGAATGGTCGGCTCGTCGACGGTCAGCAGCGGCATGCCCTCGACCGCAGCCGGGTCGCACAGGGTTTCGGAAATGCTGATGTCGGCAATCCCCGAGATCGCGACGATGTCGCCGGCCTCGGCGCATTCGACCTCGAGCCGCTTGAGCCCCTTGAAACCCAGCACCTGCATCACCTTGCCCGAACGCTTCTTGCCGTCGCGATCGACAATGGCGATGTTCCGGCCCGGCCGGATACTGCCGCGACGGATCCGGCCAATGCCGATCAGGCCGACGTAGCTGGAATAGTCCAGACTCGAGATCTGCATCTGGAACGGGCCCTCCGGATCGACCCTGGGCGGCGGCACATGTTTGATCAGGGTCTCGAACAGCGGCGTCAGGTCGCCCTCGGTGAGATCCGGCGTGTGCCCGGCATAGCCGTTCAGCGCCGAGGCGTAGACCACCGGAAAATCAAGCTGCTCGTCGCTGGCACCGAGCTTGTCGAACAGATCGAAGGTCTGGTCCACCACCCAGTCCGGGCGCGCGCCGGGACGATCGATCTTGTTGATCACCACGATCGGGCGAAAGCCCATCGCGAAAGCCTTCTGAGTCACGAAACGGGTCTGCGGCATCGGACCGTCGACCGCATCGACCAGCAGCAGCACCGAGTCGACCATCGACAGCACCCGCTCGACCTCACCGCCGAAGTCGGCGTGGCCCGGGGTGTCGACGATATTGATCCGGTAGGTCTCGCCGGATTTTGCTTCGGTCCAGCTGATGGCGGTGTTCTTCGACAGGATCGTGATGCCGCGCTCGCG
>NPIE01000113.1_pt3 | contig 14405 bp, 14 predicted proteins | sample 8637661 | NCBI WGS metagenome assembly NPIE01 (sample SAMN07420842, study PRJNA396082) | bioreactor metagenome | isolation source: sample BA12 brine-fed electro-methanogenic bioreactor BA | place: Japan: Kochi | collected 2016-12-09 | reverse complement strand
TTGAATCCGTCGTACTCGTAAAGCGCCAACTCAGCCTTCCTCCTGGGTCACGCGCATGACCTCTTCCAGAGTGGTCTGCCCGGCAAGAGCTTTTGCCAGGCCGGCCTCGCGCAGTGCCACCATCCCCGCCCGGCAGGCAGCATTCTTGATGGTGGCCGAATCGCTCTTTTTCAGAACCAGATCGCGCACCTGCTCATCCACCGTCAACAGTTCGTAGATGCCTGATCTGCCGCGGTAGCCGATGTCCATGCACTTTTCGCAGCCCCGCCCGCGGTAGAAAGTCGCGCCGTCGGGGAATGCGGCAGAAAGGCCCATCTCCTCCAGCGCTTCCGTCGAGGGCTGGTAGCTTTCCTTGCAGTGCGGGCAGATGGTTCGCACCAGCCGTTGCGCCAGAACGCCCACAACGGATGAGGCAATCAGGAAAGGTTCGATCTGCATTTCGACCAGGCGGGTAAGGGCGCCGGCGGAATCGTTGGTGTGCAGGGTCGAAAAGACCATGTGCCCGGTCAGCGCTGACTGCACCGCGATCTCCGCTGTTTCGCCGTCGCGGATCTCGCCGACCATGATGATGTCCGGATCCTGTCTCAGGATCGAGCGCAGACCGTTGGCGAAGGTCAGGTTGATTTTGGGATTGACCTGAATCTGCCCAACGCCGTTGAGCTGGTACTCGATGGGATCCTCAACCGTGATGATATTTTTCTCCCGGCTGTTGAGCCGGGTCAGGGCCGCGTACAGGGTCGTGGTTTTACCCGAACCGGTGGGGCCCGTCACCAGGAAGATGCCGTGGCTTTTGTGAATCATGGGATTGAGGCGCTGCAGGAGAGCCTTTTCCATGCCGATGTCCTCCAACGTCAGGACGTTGGAGCTTTTGTCCAGCAAACGCATGACGACCCGCTCGCCGAAAGCGGTCGGCAGGGTCGAGACGCGCACGTCCACATCTTTGCCGGCAATGCGAACGCGGAAACGCCCATCCTGTGGCAGGCGTTTTTCGGCGATATTGAGATTGGACATGATTTTAACGCGGCTGATGATACCGGCATGAGCTTTGATCGGCGGCTTGAGAACTTCGTAGAGGATGCCGTCGATGCGGTAGCGCACGATCATCTCCCCTTCGAACGGTTCAATATGAATGTCGCTGGCGCGCTCGCGATAAGCCTGGGTGACCAGGCTGTTGACGAAGCGGATGATCGGCGCTTCATCCGACGTATCGATCAGATCGGCGGGTTCCAGATCGCCCGCCAGTGAATCGGCGCCGCCTCCACCGATATCGGCGATGATCTCTTCGGTTTCACCGGCCCGTGTTTCATACGCCAGGTTGATGGCGCGCAGGATTTCGGCCGGGGTCGCTACGGAGGCCTCGACCGGCTCTCCGGTCAGCGCGGAGAGGTCATTGAGAGGACGGCTGTCGCCCGGATCGGCCATGACAAGCACAATATCGTTCGCGTCCCGGATGGGGAAAACTTTGAATTCCTTGGCAAAACCTATAGGCCACTGGTCCAGCAGATCGTGATCGATGGAGCTTGCGGCGATCGACTCGACATAGGGCAGGCCATGCTGGCGGGCGAGGGCACGCGCAAGCTGCTCGGAGTTGATGACCTTGCGCTCGAGCATAATCGCGCCGAGACGACGCTCGTCGTTTTCCTGGGCGGCGAGGGCCAACTCGAGAGCTTCCTCGGAAAGTCCAGCGTCTTCGCGCAGTATTTGACCGATATGTTGCCAGGAGGTCATAACGGGATCAGTTCTCCATAAGCTCGGGGACAGTCCCTTCAAGATTGAACTGCTCGTCAGTCCATATTTCCCTGTTTGCCTCTTCGGTCATATCAAGGTCCTGAAATTCATCCATACCTCTGCGGGCGCGGCGGGTCACCCGCTCCAGGTCTTCCCCGTCCTTGATGATATGAGGCGTGATAAAGATCAGCAGGTTGGTTTTGTTCTCCTCCGTCGAGGTCCGCTTGAATAACCACCCAAGAACAGGAATATCGCCCAGCAGCGGCACCTTGGTGACGGATTCCTCGACTCTGGTGTCGATGAGTCCGCCAAGAACGACCGTGCGGCTGTTCTCAGCCAGGACGGTGTTGCGCAGCAGCCGTTTGGTAAAAGTCGGGCCGACTTCGTTATTGGTCGACTGAACAGAGGTAATCTCCTGATAGACATTGAGCCGGACCAGATCGCCTTCGGTGATCTGCGGGGTGAAGCGCAGGGTCAGGGCCGCATCCTGCCGCTCGACGGAGACGCTCTGCGCCAGGCTGTCGCCGCCGGTGCTGTCGGTCAGGCGAGAGGTGATGATCGGCACGTTTTCGCCGACGATGATTTCAGCCTCTTCATTATCGGAGGTCAGCAGGCGAGGCGCCGAGAGGATATTGACGTCGCCGTCGGTCTTGGACAGGTTGATCAGGGCAGACAGCGCAGGGACCTGGATTTCATTGCCCTGTGCGTCGACAACGGTAATCATGTTGAACAGACCGCCGAGCAGGATTCCTTCGATGGTCTGGGTCAGCAGGCTCGACGGATCATTGATCGAAGCCAGCTCCTCAGGGCGGTTGGTGCCGCCGAAAATCGCACTCTCATCGCCGGTGGCGACCGCTCCCTGCAGGGTGGCGCCGAGCTTCTGCGTGGCGTTCATGGAGAGTTCCATGATCAGGGCCTCGACATAGACCTGTTTACGCTTGATGTCGAGCTGCTGGATAATGTCGCGGATGGTGTCGTAATCTTCCGGGGTGCTGTTGATAATCAGCGAGTTGGTCGGTTTGTCCGCCGTGATGGTGACCGCCTCCAGGGTTTGTTCTTCGGTCTGGCCGGAAGCCGCCCGCCGGGCCGCGGCGCTTGTGTTCTGGGTCTTGATGCCGGTCAGGATCTGGTTGAGAGTTTCGGCCAGGGTCTCGGCGTCGGCATTTTCAAGATAGTAAACCTGAATCCCCGAACGTGCCTGCGAGGGGCGTTGGTCAAGGCGTTCCACCAGGCTCTTGATCATCTCCATTTCATCAGGCGCAGCCAGCGCAACCAGGACATTGGTCGGCTTGAAGGGGATGATTTTACCGGGCTCCTTGCCGCCCGCCGCAGCGACATTGGCCGCTGTGCGGCGCCGTGTTCGGGTGGTCTGCTGTTCGATGAACTGGGTCACAAGGGCGGCGATCTCCTCCGCCTCGGCATGCTTCAGGGGGATAACCTCGAGGTTGTCTCCCTTACTGGGGACGTCGAGCCGGCGTAAAATTCCTACCAGGCGGTCGATATTGGCGGCGCTGTCGGTGATAATCAGCGTATTGGAGGGCGGATAGGCAACGATGTTGCTGGTTTTGGGGACCAGGGGTGCCAGGACCGAAGAAGCGATTTCGGCAGCGTCGACGTTGTCCAGGGTGATCAGCCGGGTCACGTACTGCTCTCCGCCGGCGAGCGGCCGCCCCTGGGCAATAACGGGCAGATTGCTCTCTTTGGCATCCTTGATCATGACGATCTTGTGGACCTTGCCGCTGGGGACCACGGTGTATCCCTTGACATTGAGCACACTGAGAAAGACGTTATAGGCCTCATCCAGCGTCATGCGCCGCGGCGAGATGATGGTGACCTTGCCGCGTACGGTCTCGTCATAGACGAAATTGCGCCCGGTCAGCTCGCTCATGGTCTGAATCAGCTCAGGCAGTTCGATGTCTTTAAAATCGACGGCAATCCCTTCGCCGGGTGAGGAATCCTGAGCCTGTGCCGTTAGAGGCGGGGCGGTCATGGTCAGCAGCGCAACGGCAAGGATGGATAAAATGATCGATCGGACAGTCAAGGCAGCTACTCCCGAAAAAGATTTAAGCTGAGTATGAAAAAAGGAATCCGTATTGCAGCCTGTTCAGCATGGGGTCGCAACTCCCATNNCCCATGACAAGGGCCACTTTTCGCCATCCCTTGAGCCAAACACCTATGTCATGGGAGTTGCAACCCCGCGGGACGAATAGTTACTTCGTGTTTTACGATGGAACATAACCCAATCAATTGATCTCATAATTAAAAGTCGTCGGCTCGCCGCCGCGCAGCAGGTCAACCGAAATGCTGCGTGCCTCCCGTAACTGCTGGAAAATCTGCAGTGCTTTTTCCGGGCTGTTCAGGTCAATGCCGTTGATCTTCATCAAAACATCGCCGCGCCGGATGCCCAGCATGTCGAGCAGGGTATTGGGCTGAATCATGCGGACCACGAAGCCCTGGGTCTGGCCGTCTACGATGCGCGGCTCCACCCGTGCCTGCCGCAGCAGTTCGTTGAGATTGCCGCGAGCGCCGTCGGCGGACTCCCGCGGAATGACCCAGCGGTTTTCGCCGACCTCTTCGATGTTGTAAGGATTCTCTTCCCTTCCGCTTCTCTGCGTTGCGGCTGCCGTTGCTTTCTGGGCTTCGGCGGGCGGGGGCGCGCCATTCATTTCAGCGACCAGCGTTAGTGTGTCGCCTTCGCCGTATTTGATGGTTACCGAATGTCTGAAAATCCGGTCCACCACGGCACCATCGGGCAGCTCTGCACCCAGCGCATAGACATCGGTGTTGCGCCCCTCCTGCAGAACGGCCAGTGAGGCATCGCCGCCGACCACAGTGCCGATCAGCGTATAGTCTTTGCGAGCCTGGTGCACAGCGGATGTCTCAGTCGATCTGTCGGTAACTGCAGTTGACCTTGAAGTTGTTCGTGCCGGGGCCGTGTCGTCCTCAATCAGAACGGATGCGACCGGGGCCGTGGAATTGAAAATATTGCGCTCAAGAATGACCTGATAATCCGACAGCGGGCGTTTGCCGGCGATTTCGCCGCGACCGGCAATGGTCTGCACGTCAAGTTGGGCAGGAGGGGTCAACCAGATCCCGAAAATCAATGCGGCCAGCCAGCCCAGGGCGATTCCCAGCAGAGCGACGAAAAAAAGATAAATCCCGGGGAAATAGCGATGAAGCAGGGCCGCAGCCGTCATGAATTGTTCCGTTTGCGATAGGAGGAGTCGGTCATGATCCGGTAATCGAATTCAAAGGTGAAAATCTGTAAAAATTAACAGTTCTTTTTTATCACAACATAAGGTTCACAGTAAACCTAAAGTGGTTGTTGGGTGTTGAATCCAAGAATTGTATTGGATTATTTAAAAATGATGATTCCAGGCGACATGGAAGACCACATCGGAGGCGGTGTCCACTACGATGTCTTCAGTGACGCACAGGTCGAGCGTATCGACTTGCGAGAAATGCACAGTTCCGCCCATGGCCAGTTGAGCCGAGGGTGAGTCGATCTGATCGAGGTTGCTGTCCCGGTAAAAAGAGCTGTGCCCGTCCATCTGCAATTTAAAGGAAAGCACCGGCCAGGGCTTCCAGTCCAGTCCAACGCTGCCGAAACCCACGAAGTCCCGCTGCTGATCCGAAAGAACATCTCCTTCGGACAGCCAGAGAATTCCGCCTGATGCGAACAGGGTCAGATTATAGCGGGCCAGGCTTTCGGCATCGGTCAGAGCCAGGCCCAGATGCACATCCGTCGCTCCGCTGCCGCGCAGCCGATCCGAATCGCCGGTGGGCAGTTTGACACCGGCCCTGAGCGACAGTGCGCGACGATTATCAGGACTGTCCGCGATCAGCTGGTATCCGAGGTGCAGACTCAGGTCTCCGAGGCCGGTCCCGGTGTCGCCCATATCAAGTTCGGGGGAAGAACCGTTCCGCTCATAGGTGTAGTCAACTCGTCCGCGCGGGGCGTCCTTGCGGCCGTTCTGCGGCAGGCCGAATGCGTCGTGCCAGCCCTCAATGAAACTGTCGAAGATTCCCGTATTGTGAGAAATCAGAGGCACTTCCAGTCCAAATTCCCAGTCTGAAGCGAGGCCATAGTTGAAAAAAAGGCTCGCGCGACTGGTTTCCCCGTCGAACCAGACCGATTCGTCGTCGGTCTTGTCCCAGGTAAAGTTGTTCGCCGTTTCCAGTACCAGGGTCATCTCGGCGCGACCGGCAGGCGTCAAATGTCCGCCCTGTGGGGCTGGAAGGCCGAAGATCTGAATAACCGGCGACATGTTGCGGGTTTTGAACGGCGCTGCAAAAGGCTCCTGCGTGGCTGCAGCCGACGGCATTGCGAAAGACAGCAGGAAGAAAAAAACCACAAACTGTAAATGCATCCTGCGCACGATAATCCTCCTGTAATGAGCCGGTTATTAAAGGAGTTAAAAACCTCTACGAATCTAAACGATTTTTAAATTCTGTCAAAAGATTTTTTTGCCGGTCGTCCAGGGGGCTGTTGCGGCGGGTTGCCTCGGACTTCACGACATTCTAAACTGGAGCAAAATTTCTCAAGGAGGTTTTTAATCGATGAAATCCTACCGTAAGGAACTGTGGTTTGAAATCCCCTCCCGCCGCGGCTTTGTCAACATTACCGGAGAGGTGGAGAACTGTCTGCGCGCCAGCGGCATCAGCGAGGGGCTGTGCCTCGTCAACGCCATGCATATCACCGCTTCGGTTTTCATAAACGATGACGAGCCTGGGCTGCACCAGGATTTTGAAAGATGGCTCGAGCAGCTTGCTCCCCATGAGCCCCTGAATCTTTACAAGCATAACAACACTGGGGAGGACAACGGCGACGGGCATCTCAAGCGGACCATCATGGGACGTGAAGTGGTGGTTGCCATCACTGGGGGGAAACTTGACTTCGGCCCCTGGGAGCAGATCTTTTACGGCGAGTTTGACGGCCGTCGCCGCAAGCGTGTGCTGGTCAAGCTGATCGGCGAGTAGGCTGATGCTTCTGCACGCTGCTTCGAAGCAGCTGTGTATTGTATACAATAAGCTTGTGCCGTATTTCCAAGTGTGCTAGAAAAATCGAAAATATCGAAACTGTCGATTTTGGAGACGGCCATGGAAACGATCAAAACGGCTTCTTTTGAATCACTCATCGATGCCGCGGAAAAGCAGCCCGATGGGGGATACCTTTTTCGCCTCGAAGGCTCCGAGTACCGGATCAAGGATGTTCTCGAAATTTCGAAAATTGCCGAAAAGCATGGCTATATCGTGATCTACTGAAATGGAGGAGAAGACATGAGCGACGATTCCCAGGTTTGTTATACCTACGAAGCTGCCCTTGAAAAAGCTGTGGAGATGGAAGACGGCGGTTTTCGCAATTATCTCGGCGCAATGCGCAAGGTTAAGGACCGCCAGGCACAGAAGATTCTGAAAGACGCCGCACTCGATGAACTCGACCACAAGCATGCCTTGGAAAAAGCCCTGCTCGAAGGCACCATCGAGGGGCAGCATGCCATGGAGCAACCGGTCAAAACCATGAATCTCGATTATGTGCTGCACCAGGAAGAGCTGCCCCCCAACGCTGATGCAAGGCAGGCGCTGGCTTATGCCATCCACCTGGAGAAAAACGCCATCGATTTTTACAAGAAGATGCAGAGTGGCTGCGAAGGGGCCCCCATGGCCTCTATTTTCGAGAAACTTCTCAACGATGAAACCCGCCACCTTCAGCAGCTTGAAGATCTGTACGAAAAAATCTTCATGACTGAAAATTAGCAACTACTTAAAACATCGCATCGTTTTTTTCTGTTTTTTTCCGCCGCCGTCGAGATGATCTCGCGGCGGTTTTTTGTTGAATATGTGCCGTGAAAGGCCTTTGTTTTATACCAGATTTTTTAATTTTTTCGCAGGCTTTCCATGTCGTCAAAACGGTGTTATATGGATAGTACGGTTAATAAGGCTGCTACAGGTTGATAAACAGATCGTTTCAAGGGGGAAGCTATGACACCTTCAGAGTTCGTGATGGGTCTGTTCGCCTTGTTTGTTGCGCTGTTTTCACTGGGGCGTGGCTTGTCGGAAGAAGAATTCTACCGACTGACCAAGCTCAAGAAAGCCCTGGGGCGCACTCATGGCATCCTCTGCTTTTTTCTGACCGATGTTGCACTCCCACTGGTCGTCGGTATTATGTATCTCAGCAAGAGTGCCGCGGATTCAGGTGTTCTTTACATGGTGCCCTGAGCTGACGCCATAACCGTCCTGCAGTGATACGAAAAACGCTTAACGGATCAGTGCTCTCCCCTGACTCCTTCCTCTCGGTGTGTGTTTAAACTCTCCGCTGATTGACCCGTAGTTTTCCTCCCCGCGTTATTCTGGTCTTGCGTCTTTTAATCCCACCCGCTCTCAGGTAGGATGGAGGTCATCGATGCCTTGTTCGTGGTGATTTGGAAGCAGGTTTTATGAAACTGGGAAAAATTCTCAAGCAGATCGGTGAGCAGATGGCTGCGCGGGAGGAGCGGGGCAGGGTGGCTGGCTATATTCCCGAACTGGCCGCCATCGATCCCAGCCAGTTCGGCATGGCCGTGGCGCTGGCCGACGGGCGGGTTCTCAGCGTGGGGGACGCGGATGTGCCTTTTTCCATTCAGAGCGTTTCCAAAGTTTTTACCCTGGCCCTGGCCCTCGGGCGTTACGGCAATCAGCTCTGGCGTCGTGTGGGGCGTGAGCCGTCCGGGAGGTCGTTCAACTCGATCCTGCAGCTCGAACAGGAAAACGGCATCCCGCGCAACCCCTTTATCAACGCCGGGGCCATTGTGGTCACCGATGCCATCCTGGCCGGCAGCACCCCGCGTGAAGCGCTTGCGACCCTGATGACCTTTATTCGTACTGCGGCGGACGACGATTCCATCTATATCAATGACGAGGTGGCACGTTCCGAGCGAGAGACCGGCCACCGCAACTACTCTCTGGCGCATTATCTGCACAGCTGCGACAACCTGCTGCATGAGCCCGACTGGACCCTCGGAACCTATTTCCATCAATGTGCGGTAGAGATGAGTTGCCGACAACTGGCCAGGGCAGGACGATTCCTGATCAATTCACCGGATATGCCGCAGATGATCTCTTCCATGCGCGTGCGGCGCATCAATGCGCTGATGATGACCTGCGGGCATTACGACGGCTCGGGCGATTTCGCCTACCGGGTCGGGCTGCCGGGGAAAAGCGGCGTCGGCGGTGGAATCCTGGTGATCGTTCCCGGGCGCGCTTCCATCGCGGTCTGGTCGCCGGGTCTCAACAACCAGGGCAATTCCAAGCTGGGCACCGAGGCGGTCGAGATGCTGGCACAGCGCACCCACTGGTCGGTTTTCGGGTAGTCAGAACCAGAAACGGATTCCGGCCACCAGGCCGGACGAGCTGATGTCGCCGCCCTCTTTGTCGATCTCATGGGCCGTTTCGCCGACCTTGCGGTTCCAGGTGACCCCAACATACGGGGCGAATTTGCGGCTGATCTGATACATCAGTCGGGCGCCAAGGGTGACATCGGTGATCCCTTGCCACTGCTCGTACTCAGGCACATCCTGCAGAGAAAGACCTGTCTCCACGCGGGGGATGACGACCAGCCGCTGAGTCAGCATCACTTCGTATTCGGCTTCGACAGTCGCGGACAGATCGCCGTCCTCACTGAGATAGGTGGTGGCGTCGATTTCAAACCAGTAAGGCGCCAGACCTTGAAGCCCGATGGCCGCAAAGGTGCGCTCAGGGCGTGGCCTGAAATCCTGGCGAACGCCCAGCTGCAGATCCCAGAATTTCGAGATATTGCGACTGTAAAGCAGCTCCACCTCGGCTTCCTCCACCCTGCTGCCGCCGTCGAGGGACATCTCCCCCTCGCTTTTGAGNNGTCATTGCCGATCCACCCCTGCACATCCCACAGCAGAACCTCGTGATCATGTTCACGCCACTGGTGTTCGAAGCGGTCAGCCTTGAACGTTGCGAAGGCGGTATTGTCGTGAACAGGCTGTCGCCCGAAGTTGGTCGCCGGCCCTTTCTGGCCGTCATCGGCATATTTTGCAATCTCCTGCCCTTCCGGCGGATGAGCAGGCGCATCGCGGAAGTTCTCCGGAAAATAACTCTTCTCGTTTTTTTCTTCCGCCAGCGTTGGCGCAGGCAGAACCAAGAAAAAAATCACGAAAATCAGGAGTGATCCTTTATTCATTATTGCCCCTTTGCACATATTTTGGTCGACTTTGCGCCTCACGTCTCACGTCTCACGTCTCACGTCTCACGTCTCACGTCTCACGTCTCACGCCTCACGCCTCACGCCTCACGCCTCACGCCTCACGCCTCACGCCTCACGCCTCACGCCTCACGCCTCACGCCTCACAGCCCTTAAACAACCCGCACCACCTGAAACATACCGGCTTCCATGTGGTAAAGCAGATGGCAGTGAAAGGCCCAGTCGCCCTTCTCGATGGGCGTGATCAGAGTCGAGAGCACTTCGCCGGGTTTGACCAGGATCGTGTGTTTGTAGGGCAGCTCATCAGCGCCGTTCTCAAGCTGCATCCACATGCCGTGCAAATGGATCGGGTGTTCCATCATGGTGTGGTTGACCAGAAACAGCCGCAGGCGCTCGTTGTGCCGAAAAAGATAAGGCCCCGGGTGTTCGCTATATTTCTTGCCGTCAAACGAGAACATGTAGCGTTCCATGTTGGCGGTGATGTTGATGGTCATCTCCCGATCGGCCGTTTCTGCATATTCCTGCGGTTCATCCGAGACCAGGTCCTGGTAGGTGAGAACTTTCCACCCGTCTTCGCCCAACCCCAGTCCCGGTTCATCGAGCCGGTAGCGGGGGTTTTTGATGACCATCGCCACACTCGACGAGGTTTTGCGGTCAGGCAGGAACGGTTCAGGGCCATTGGGCCCGGGAATGCGCGGATCCTGGCTTGGCTTTTCACTGTCATCCCCCATCATCCCGTGATTCATTCCGCCATGACCCATGTCCCCATGTCCGCCGCCCAGCATCATGCCCATGCCGATATCGTCAAGCTTGCGCACCGGCCTCGGCCGCAGCGACGGCACGGGTGCTTCCAACCCGGGTTCGGGGGACAGGGTGCCGCGGGCGTAGCCGCTTCGGTCGAGGGATTCGGCGAACAGGGTGAAAGGCTTGTCCTGCCTGGGTCGGACCAGCACATCATAGGTCTCAGCGACGCCAATGCGAAACTCCTGCACCCGCACCGGCTTGACCGCCTTGCCGTCGGCCATCACCACGTCCATATCGAGGCCCGGGATGCGCACGTCGAAGTTGCTCATAGCCGAAGCGTTGATGACGCGCAGTCGGATCGTCTCGCCCGGGTTGAACAGTGCCGTCCAGTTCATATCCGGGCTGTTGCCGTTCATCAGGTAGGTATAGGCCGCACCGGTCACATCCGCCAGGTCCACAGGGCTCATGCGCATCTTGCCCCAGGCCATGCGCTCGTCGAGAGTCTTTTTAAAGCCGTCGTCGCGAACGTCCCTGACGAAGTCTCCCAACGTGCGTTGCTGAAAATTGTAATAATGCCCCAGCAGGTTGATGTTGCGGAATAGGGTCTCAGGCTTCTCAAAAGACCAATCGGACAGAACCACCACGTAATCGCGGTCGTAATCCCAGGGTTCGCCGTCTTTAGGGTTGATGATCAGCGGACCGTAGGTGCCCGACTGCTCCTGCAGAAATGAGTGGCTGTGGTACCAGTAGGTGCCGGCCTGAACCACCTTGTAGCGGTAGTTGTATGTTTCCCCTGGTGCGATGCCGGCGAAGTTCACGCCCGGCACGCCATCCATGGGGAAGGGGACCAGAATGCCATGCCAGTGGATGGAGGAATGCTCCGTATCCATCAGGGCGTTGGTCACGTTGAGGGTGACCTCATCCCCCTCGCGCAGGCGCACCAGGGGGCCGGGCACAGTGCCATTGATGCCGGTTGCGGTCCCCTCGCGGCCATCAATGACCAGCGGCGAATAGCCGATGGTCAGATCGTAGCAGTCGCGCGCCGGAGGCAGCCCCTCCAGCCCCCACCGCTCGGACCGTGCCCACAGTGGCAGGGGAAATGCCGTGTGCGTGGCAGCAACAAAAATACCGGCGCCGAGGGTGTGTATGAAGCTTCGTCGCGAAATCTTGTTCAGAGAATTCATCATCTTCCCCATGCAGAAAAAACGATTTATGGATATTGCCTTCTGTGATGATAAATAAGCCTAGCGGAATTTGCGTAATCGGCAACACTGAGAGCTTTTGCCGCTGATTGGATGCGCTTTCTTCGGATGAGTGATCATGGTAGGGTGTCTCGATTCTATCGGCGCCTGTGCCGTTTTTATCTTGTATCGAGGGGATTTGTTTTTATATATGAAACAACTAGATAGGCTTGTAATCTTCACCCGATTTCCAGTTTCCGGGCGCGCTAAAACACGCCTGATCCCCGCCCTCGGTGCTGATGGTGCCGCGCAGCTGCAGCGTCGTATGACGGAATACACCCTGAAACAGGCGCTGGCCGTTGAAGTCCCGGTCGAGGTCCGCTTCACCGGCGGCAGTGTTGACCAGATGCGGCAGTGGCTCGGGACCCGACCCACGTATGTCGATCAGGGGGAGGGCGATCTGGGAGAACGGATGAACCGTGCGTTTCAGGAGCATTTCGATCGCGGCGCGCGACGGGTGATCATCCTTGGCTGCGACTGCCCCGAAAATCGCAGCGAAAATATCGCCCGGGCTTTCCAACTGCTTAAAAAAGAACCCTGCGTCATCGGCCCCGCCCATGACGGCGGATATTACCTCATTGGCCTCAACCGCCCGCAGCCGGAGCTTTTCCAGGGAATCGCCTGGGGCACAGCGCAGGTTCTCGAACAGACCCTCGCCGTATCTCCCGGCAAGATAAAACTCCTGCAGGCTCTTTCCGATGTGGATGAGGCCGAAGATCTGCCGCTGAAAATATCGGTCATCATCCCCACCCTCAACGAAGCGGCGCATATCGAGAGGACGATTTCGGAGGTTCTGAAAGGTTTCAATGTCCAATGCCTGGTGGCTGACGGCGGCAGTGATGACGGCACCCCTGATTTGGCACAGAAGGCTGGAGCGCCGGTCTGTCGCAGCAACCCCGGTCGGGCGCGGCAGATGAATGCCGGCGCCGAGCAGGCTGAGGGCGATATCCTGCTGTTTCTGCATGCCGATTCCCGCCTGCCCAAAGAGTGGGACACACTGGTGCGGCGCACCTTGAGGCACCCTGATATTGCTCTGGGGGCCTTTCGTTTCGCAGTGGATGAAAAATCAGCGGGCTATGCTCTGATTACCTGGGGCACGAACCTGCGGTCCCGCTTGTTCAGGCGACCTTACGGAGACCAGGGGCTTTTTCTCAAGCGCGACCTGTTTGAGAAATTAGGCAGGTTTGCAGAGGTCCCCATCATGGAAGATGTGGACCTTGTCCGAAAAGCAAGGCGGGAAGGGAAGATTGTCACTCTGAACCATCCGTTGATCACATCGGCGCGGCGCTGGAAGAAGCACGGCCTGCTCAAAACCACCCTGTACAATCAGTACGTTCTTCTTGCCGCATTCGCCGGCGTTGACCCACTGGAGCTGAATCAAGCCTATCGGCAGGGAAGGAATCCTCTGCCGCTGATTTTCAGGCGGTTGAAGGCGGGGGGAGTGAGGAGTGAGGAGTGAGGCAGTCAAACCAAGGAGATCGGAGCCCCACTTCGCCAAGGGTATTTGTCGCNNGGCGACAACTAAGCGCCAGGGATGGGCTTATGTTGTGCTGGCAAAGCGGGTTCCTGATCTCCGGCTCGAGACAACAAAAAAAACAACCCCGCGTCAATAATCGACACGGGGTGTCTCCATGATTTACTTTTGTAAACGCGCTATCAACGCAGGAGAGTGCTGTACCGTGCGCGGATAGGTGATGGCCGGCGGACCAAAGGCCATCATGTAGCCGATCTCGTGATCCTCGGGGATGCCCAGACGGCTCTGCATATGCGGCACCAACTCGGTAAAGGCCCACATCGCCAGACCGTCCCACACCGTGCCGACGCCCAGACTCTGGGCGAAAAGCTCGAAGTAGGAGAGGGCGATCATGCCATCCTCCTTGGGAGTCGGGCACTTTTTCGGGGTCGAGGTGATCAGCAGGTGCGGCGCACCGCGAAACAGGATGTCGATTTCCTTGTCGCGCCATGCCGCGACAAACGCAGCAAACATCTGCCGGTTGGCGGGCAGGGCATCGCGATCGACCACTTCGCCCAGCGCCTCCATGGTCTCCTTGCGGATAGCCTGCATCACCTCGCGGTCATCAATTACCGTCAGGCGCACCTGGCGGGCATTCACACCCGTAGGCGCATGCCAGGCCACATCCAGCAGGCGCTGCAGAAGCTGCGGATCAAGATTCTCATCCCGATAGCGCCGCACCGAGCGCCGCCCCTTGATCAGAGTCTCGATCTGATCCGGGTCCGGCAGATGCCCCTCGACCGGCTGGCTGTCCTCCGGCTTCTTGCCGAGAATCGAAACAGCCGCCGTCGGGCAGATCGCCAGACAGTGCTGGCAGCCGATGCAGGCAGACTCCTTCTCCTCCGTGATGTGCGGGCCTGCCTCCGTCATGGAGATAATCTGCACCGGGCAGTCATTGACGCACAGCTCACAGCGGGTACATTTGTTCTGGTCGATTTTGAACTCAAGCATGTATACTGTCCTCCTTTTT
>NPIE01033319.1_pt1 | contig 14428 bp, 17 predicted proteins | sample 8637661 | NCBI WGS metagenome assembly NPIE01 (sample SAMN07420842, study PRJNA396082) | bioreactor metagenome | isolation source: sample BA12 brine-fed electro-methanogenic bioreactor BA | place: Japan: Kochi | collected 2016-12-09 | reverse complement strand
CCCCGGTCTTGATATGACCGTGGTCCAGGCCGATGGCAACAACGTTCAGCCGGTTAACGTGGACGAATTCCGGATTGGTGTGGCCGAAACCTACGACGTGATTGTGCGCCCGAAGGATGAGCAGGCGTACACCATTTTTGCCGAATCCATGGGACGTTCTGGCTATGCCAGGGCAACACTGGCCCCTGAAGAGGGTATGGAAGCGGCCGTGCCGCAACTGCGCGAACCGGCGCGCCTGACCATGGCTGACATGAGCGGTATGGCCGGCATGGACCATGGCAGCATGGCCGGAATGGATCATGGCGACATGAATATGAGCAGCTCAGAGGGGATGGGCGGAATGGATCATTCTTCGATGGAGGGAATGGACCACTCGAATATGAAAGGAATGGATCATTCCAACATGGAAGGCATGGATCACTCTGGTATGTCCGGCATGGATCACGGTTCCATGGCGATGGGTAAAAAAGGGGGGCCAAGCGATCCCTTCTATGCCAAGGGCAGTGGCCTTGTACCTACAGCAGCCAATGGCGGTAAGTTCTTGTCATACGCTGACCTGAAGGCTCAGGATCCGTTGTATGAACTCCGCGAGCCAACCCGCGAAATTGAGCTTCGTTTGACCGGCAATATGGAGCGGTATACCTGGAGCATCAATGGCGTCAAGTACGAAGATGCCGATCCGATTCGCCTCAAATACGGTGAGCGGGTCCGCTTCAAGTTTGTTAACGAAACCATGATGACTCACCCCATGCACCTGCACGGCATGTGGTCCATCCTCGATGTTGGCGCAGGCCAATGGAACCCGATCAAGCACACCGTTAGCGTGAACCCGGGAACTACGGTGTATATGGAAACCGAAGTAGACGAACCCGGCCAGTGGGCATTCCACTGCCACCTGTCCTATCACGCGTCTGCGGGTATGTTCCGCAAGGTGATTGTTGAAGGTGGGCCAGAGTCGACGCAGGCCAAAACAGACGTGGCGGCTGAAGAAGGAGGTGAGGCATGAGTTTTAACCGATCACTTGTTGCGGCCAGTTTCCTTGCCTCTATTGGACTCTCAACGGCGGTGACAGCTCAGGAAATGATCTCCGACACCACCGCTCGGAAACAGCCACTCACAACCTGGGGTGTTCAGTTCGAGGAATTTGAGTACCGCTACAGCGACGATGACGAGGAACTGGGCGTCTGGAGCGCCGATGCCTTCTATGGCACCGATGATTTTAAAGTCCGGCTGCTCACAACCGGTGAATATGAGATAGAGGAGCAGGCCTACGAAACATTGGAGAACCAGTTGGTCGGCCAGATCCCCATCTCCAAGTTTTTCGACGCCAAAGCGGGTGTTCGCTTCGACACCCCTGAAGGACCGGATCGCACTTATGCCGTACTGGGTGTTGCAGGGCTTGCACCACAATGGTTTGAGGTTGATGCTAACCTGTATGTGAGCAATGAAGGTGAGACGTCCGCTGCGCTGGATGCAGAGTATGAATTATTGCTCACCAATTATTGGATCCTCGCGGCAACGCTGGATGCGACGGTCGCATTCAGTGAGGATCGGGAGATTGGCGTTGGCAAAGGTCTGGTGTCCACCGAAGCCGGACTGCGTCTGAGTTATGATTTGATTGATCGCGCCTTCTCACCCTATATCGGTGTGGTGCATGAACGAAATTACGGTGATACTGCGGATTTCGCTGAAACGGACGGCGGAAGCACAGAAGACTGGTTTGCCGTGATCGGTGCGCGCATCGCATTCTGACGTTGATGCTAAAGGGCCATGGGGAAACCTCATGGCCCTTTTTCGTGTAGGATTTGATGTAACTCAAATCCACCGAAAGCATGTGTCCATTTTCAGTCGCAGTTCAGGTTGAAGTGTTTTGATACAGGGAGAAGTCATCAGGAAGAGAGGTGTCAACCCATGACCAAAGCACACAAAGCAACCAACCAGGAGCAGTTTTTGTTGCGCCGAAAAATGACCGTCAAGGGGCTTGGAGAGGATCAGTGGGAGGGGCTCATCCACGATCTGAATCACCACCCATGCGTTGATTTCGCCGAGCGTAAGCCAAATGGCACATTGCAGGTGACGTACGATGGAACCCACTGGTCCGTCGATGAATTACTGGAACTGATCAAGGCTTACGGTGGCCGATTGAAAACCGGATGGTGGACCCGGCGCAAACTGGCCTGGTACCGGTTTACCGACGACAACGTCCGGGCAAATGCCAAGCATGAGCCGTTCTGCTGTTCCAAGATTCCACCCATGAAAAAATAAGAGGAGATTGAATGAGCAGGGAGGAAGATCGAAGCACTCGCTACCAGGAAGGTAGTCTCACTCTGCCAGGGACGGTGATGCTGGGTACCGGCGTCATGATTGGCGCCGGTATTTTTGCTCTGACCGGGCAGATGGCCCAGATGACCGGTGTGCTATTCCCGCTGGCCTTTCTCGCTGCAGCGGTGATTGTGAGCTTCAGCGCCTATTCCTACATCAAGATCTCCAATACCTACCCGTCCGCCGGCGGTATCGGCATGTACCTGCACAAGGCCTACGGAAACCGGCTGCCAACGGCTTTCAACGCCCTGTTGATGTATTTTTCCATGGTGATCGCCCAGAGCTTCCTGGCCCGCACCTTTGGCTCTTACACCATGCAACTATTCGGAGGGGACGAAAGCGGCCGTATGGTGCCCATTCTGGGGGTGGCATTAATCCTCGTGGCTTTCGTGATCAACCTGCTCGGCAATCGGATGATTCAGGGGGTGGCTTCCTTTATCGGGATCCTGAAAATCGGCGGCATACTGATTTTCGGTCTGGTCGGGATCTGGATTGCCGACTCAGTCTCGGTTGATTTTTCGGAGCCCGGTGAAGCCGGAGCGCTGGGCAACTTCCTGGGCGCAACCGCACTGGGGATTCTGGCGTTCAAAGGCTTTACGACCATCACCAACAGTGGTTCGGAAGTAATAGACCCAAAGCGAAACGTCGGGCGCGCCATCGTGATTTCCATTGCCGCCTGCGTGGTGATCTACACGCTGGTGGGCTTCGCGGTCGCCAGCAACCTGTCACTGGCTGAAATTATCGAAACGCAGGATTACTCCCTCGCTGCTGCTGCGCGTCCCGCTCTCGGCGATTACGGTGTCTGGTTTACTGTCGCTATTGCCATGATGGCCACGGCGGGAGGAATTCTGGCCAGTGTCTTTGCTGTGTCCCGCATGTTGGCCATGCTGACGGAGATGAAACTGGTTCCTCATCGGCATTTCGGGATGCCCGGCAGCATTCAGAAACACACACTGGTGTATACCGTTGTCCTGGGTCTGATTCTGACCGCCTTCTTTGACCTGTCACGCATTGCTGCGTTGGGTATCGTGTTTTATCTGATTATGGACATTGCCATTCACTGGGGTGTGCTCCGTTATCTACGCAAAGACATTAAGGCCAACACCTGGGTACCAGCAACAGCCATCTTGTTGGATCTTTTGGCGCTGGGCGGTTTCGTCTGGGTAAAGCTTAATACGGACCCGTTCGTCATCAGCGTGGCAGTCGTGACCATGATCGTGATTGCAGTATCCGAGCAGATTTTCCTTAAAAGATCACCGGAATCGGCGCAAGCGAAACAGGGAGAGAGTCATGCGCATCATCATTAATCTGAATCAGGAAGAGAGGCTATTGCCATGATGGGAGATAACATGTTCGGGAATACCATGTGGGCAGGCCACTGGCTGTGGATGCTGGTGATTGCCATTGTGGTGGTCATTCCGGCTTGGCGTATTTGCCAGCGCACCGGGTATCCGGGGTGGATGGGTGTGCTGATATTGATCCCCATCGTCAATCTGGTTCTGCTGTATTTTATTGCATTTGCAGACTGGCCCGCCGACAAAACAGGAGATCGCAATGGCTGAGCACCATCACGCCCATGACCACGATCACCACACCGATAAAGAACCTGGCGAGCACACCGCCAAGGATCCGGTTTGCGGCATGGCAGTGGATCCGCATACCGCGGAACACCGCAGCCAGCATGGCGGTAAAACCTGGTACTTCTGCTCGTCGCGTTGCCAGTCCAAATTCGACGAGGACCCTGAGCAGTACCTCGATTGGGAAAAGAAACAGCAAGAGCCGGTAGCGCCGGGCACTATGTATACCTGTCCCATGCACCCCGAGATTCGGCAGCAAGGGCCAGGGGACTGCCCAATCTGCGGCATGGCCCTGGAGCCCGAGCAGGTAAGCCTGGACGACGGGCCTTCGGAAGAACTCAAAGACATGACCCGCCGATTCTGGATCGGCCTGGTGCTGGCCCTGCCTGTACTGGTGCTGGAGATGGGTGGGCACCTCACCGGACTCGATCACATTATAGCCCCGCAGATGTCCAACTGGATTCAACTGGTGCTGGCAACGCCTGTGGTGCTCTGGTGCGGTTGGCCCTTCTTCGTCCGGGGTTGGAAATCCGTGGTTAGCCGTAACTTGAACATGTTTACGCTCATTGCCATTGGTACCGGCGTCGCGCTGATCTACAGCCTGGTGGCGACCCTGGCGCCGCAGATCTTCCCAGGCGCCTTCCGGCAGGAAGACGGGTCGGTCGCCGTCTACTTCGAGGCGGCTGCTGTCATCGTGGTGCTGGTGCTGCTGGGGCAGGTGCTGGAATTGCGCGCCAGAGAGAAAACCTCTGGTGCCATCAAGGCCCTGCTGGATCTGGCACCGGCGACGGCTAGAAAACTGGACGACGATGGCAGCGAATCCGATGTGTCGCTTGATCAGGTCAAGGTGGGCGACCGCCTGCGGGTGCGCCCCGGTGACAAGGTGCCGCTGGACGGCGAGGTGCTTGAAGGCAGCTCCAACGTGGATGAGTCCATGGTGACCGGCGAGCCTTTGGCAGTCAGCAAAAAATCCGGCGACCAGGTGATCGGCGGCAGCATAAACCAGCAGGGCAGCTTCATCATGCGGGCCGACAAAGTTGGCCGCGATACCATGCTGTCCCAGATTGTCCAGATGGTGGCCAGCGCCCAGCGTAGCCGCGCACCGATCCAGGGGCTGGCTGACAAGGTAGCAGGCTGGTTTGTGCCGGCAGTTATTGTGATTGCTATTGTCGCCTTTATTGCTTGGTCCTTCTTTGGACCCGCACCGCCTATGGCGTTCGGGCTGATTGCAGCGGTCAGTGTTCTGATCATTGCCTGCCCTTGCGCACTTGGCTTGGCGACGCCCATGTCCATCATGGTGGGTGTCGGACGCGGTGCTCAAAGTGGCGTTCTGATTCGCGATGCGGAAGCCTTGGAGCGTATGGAGAAGGTGGACACCGTGGTGGTGGATAAAACCGGCACGCTGACAGAGGGCAAGCCGCAAGTCACCCGGCTTGTCGCGGCCAACGGGTTCGATGACAGTAGTCTCATGCGTTATGCAGGTGGCCTGGAGAAAGGCAGTGAGCACCCACTGGCTCACGCCATACTCGATAAAGCCAAGGGCATGGACCTGAAGCTTCCGGATGCGGAAGACTTTGACTCTCCGAATGGTAAAGGGGTTACCGGTCGAATAGACGGCAAGCGGGTGCTACTTGGTAACCGCCTTCTCATGGAGTCGGAAAATGTCGACACCACGCGATTTGACGGCGACGCCGACCAGCTCCGAAAAGATGGTGCTACCGTGATTTTTGCTGCTGTCGACGGAAACGTCGCAGGGTTGCTGGCGATTGCCGATCCGGTCAAGGAAACCACCGAAGCCGCTATTTCCGCGCTGCAAAAAGACGGCATCCGGGTGGTCATGCTGACCGGCGATAACCGCACTTCAGCTGAAGCAGTTGCTCGAAAACTGCATATCGACGAAGTGGAAGCGGAAGTCCTGCCGGAAGATAAGGGCAAGATCGTCCAGCGCCTGAAAGACGAAGGCCGTGTTGTCGTGATGGCGGGTGACGGCGTAAACGATGCGCCTGCACTGGCAACGGCGGATGTCGGTGTGGCCATGGGCACCGGGACCGATGTCGCCATCGAAAGCGCCGGCATTACGCTGCTACGCGGCGACCTGATGGGCATTGTCGAGGCGCGCCGTTTGTCTCTGGCGACCATGCGCAATATCCGTCAGAACCTGTTTTTCGCCTTCGTTTACAACTCCGCCGGTGTTCCGATAGCGGCAGGGGTTTTGTACCCGTTTTTCGGGATACTGCTGTCGCCCATTTTTGCAGCGGCCGCCATGTCGCTGTCCTCGGTCAGCGTGATCGTGAATGCGCTGCGTTTGAGGGTGGTGAAACTCGGGTCAAAGCAATGAACTTCTGAATCATTGGAGGTAGCTATGTCATACACGATCGATCAAGTTATCAAAGATGTCGATTTCGAGGACGTGGACAGAAGAGCGCGTCAGGCCCTCACTGATCACGGGTTCGGTGTGCTGACAGAAATTGATGTCAAAGCCACCATGAAGAAAAAGCTGGACAAGGATATGCAGGCCTATCGGATTCTCGGGGCCTGCAATCCTGGCATGGCCTGGGAAGCCATCGGTGTGGAGCCTCGCGTGGGTGCCATGCTGCCTTGCAACGTTATTCTTCGTGAGGTTTCGGAGGGCATTGAGGTAAGTGCAGTGGATCCATTGGCTTCCATGAGCGCCATCGATAATGACGAGCTCAAGCAGCTTGCCGGGAAGGTCAGGGATATGCTCTCTGAGGTTGTGGAATCGATCTGAAGCCGGTAGAGGCGTCGATTTGCTGCAGTGCCTGCGGTTTGCAATGGATTAGCGAATTAGCCAGGCGAGCGCATAGCCCAACTGAACACTGGAAATGCAAATAGGACTCCTCATTTGACGACGGGATACCTATTTGATGTCAGTCATATTATGGAGAAGAAAAAAGGAAAAAAGGAAAAAAGATATGGATATAAAGACTTTTGGACAACTGATCGACTGGACGCGCGATCTGCACTCACATCTGGCGAGCTGTCTGTCCCATTGCGCAACAAAGCACGAGGAAGAACGGGCCCGTGCGCTTTTGGATTATCTGGCAGCTCATGAATCGGAAATAGAGCGGATCGTGAACGAGTTTGAGCACCAAGGGGATAAGAAGGCACTGGAAACTCGGGTGTACGACTACCTGTCCCATAATCCGATCAAAACTCATCGAACCTGCGACGAGCCTTACGCGAAGCTTGATTTTGATGGTATCTGCCGGGAAGTGTTCGACTTTCATGATCAGATTATTGATCTCTACAAAACGCTGATTGGAAAAGCCGAAATCCCAGAAGCAAAAGAGCTGTTTGAATCTCTTTTGGAGATGGAGAAAAATGAGTCGATGCGGCTGGCTCGTCAGGTTGGCCGAATGCAGGATCTATGAGATCGTAACACTGTCTTGCAGGCGTAACCCCTTCCGCTTGTTCCCGGCTGAGGCTAACCTTCACACCACAAAGACGGGCGCAAAGCCACCTCCCGGTGTTCGAAAGTTGGTGGCCTGGCCCTGGTAAACTCTTGCAGCGGCGAGCAGAAGTTGCCCGGCATAGGTGTACAAACGGATATCGACCTTTCTGGTGGTGACCGTGCCATCCACTCTCAGGGTGAGTTCTCCGGCCGGAACGAAGTTCTGTGCAATGTAATCACCCTTCAGGATCTCTTCGAAAACGCGGCGGGTCAGTTTTTCGCTCCGGTAGACACCCTTGCTGCCATGGCCCGGGGCCTCCAAGACAAAATCCAACAGGCGGTTGTACACCATGTCGATGGGCTTGCCGTGGGCGCTCAGGGCGCCATCGACATACTCAAGCTCCGATGGGTCGAGGATCAAGGTCTCTATGCCTCTGGCCTGGAATAACTGCTGGGCCAGTTGGAATTCCAGGAACATAAACTGGGACGCTGGGGCATCGTCCACGATGGCCAGGCGACGAGGCGTTNNGGCGTTGAGTTGCGACCTTGCCTTTGCCACTCCTGCTGGAACATGGCAAATGCCGCATCCTCGAACCCATCCAGTGCCCGGTTGGTGCCAGCGGTCGGCTGGGACGGGTCACAGCATCGGTGTTGAGCCCGGGCCAGCAGCGTGTTCAAAAACGCGCCGCCGGCGTTGGTGTTGATTTCGATCAGCTGAGGGCCGTCTGGGCCCAGGTGAAAGTCATAGCCCATGAAGGCCCCGATGGGGCCTGGATCAAAACCGGCGATGTCAGGCGCCCAGGACAGAGCGGGTTCCCGGTAGGGAGGAAGCTCGGCAGCGGCTTCGATCGCCTGAACGATCCGCTCCATCATCGAGATGTCCGCCTGGGGCACGTCTGGCATTAAGTGTCCATGGTCATGGTGAATCGTTCAGCTTTGATTCTGGCCAAATGAATGCATGTTTCGCAACCGTTTTCAGGCCTGTTTCAGCTTGGTGTGATGGACTGCCAGGTAATGAACATGCCGGTTCGGAAATCTTGCCAGCCGGGCGAGGAAAATTCTACTGAAACTCCCTGACCGAGAAGGGCACTTTATGAAACATTCGTTGCGCAAGCAGTGACTTGCTGGAATCACGGCCAGTGTCGCTATGAGTTTTTCGCTGATGGTGGACGCAGACACCAACCGGGCATTTGTTCCCATGGGCAACGCGAATTCCGTCGGCGTTATTGATCTGGAAAACCGCGAGGTGACGTCGTCCATTGGCGGCACAGAGAATACCCACGGTTCGGCACTGACCCCGGATGGCCGGTATCTGGTGGTGGGCAGTCTGTCGGCGCATGATCGTCAAAAACCGGTTAGCCGCCCGGAAGGCGTTTCAGAAGATGAACACGCCGCCCATCATGGTGGCGGGAAGGCTGCTGAGTCCGAAGCCGCAAATACCGGGCTGCTCTATGTGGTCAACACGGCCACAAAGGCGATTGACCGCAAACTGGAAGTGCCGGGGCCGGTGCACCATGTGCTGGTGACCTCCGACGGTCGCTATGCTGTTTCCACGCATCCCGCCAGTGGCAGCATCAGTGTCGTGGATCTGGATTCCGGGCAGTTGGTCAAAACCGTAGCGACGGGGCCGGCCCCCAACTATCTGGTGCAAACCGACGACGGCCAATCCCTTCTGGTCAGCAATACCGGTAATGGCACCGTCAGTGAAGTGGATACCGAACACTGGTTCGTCGAGCGCAACCTGCGGGTTGGCGGCAACCCAGAGCATATGGTGCTTGCCCCCGGCAACCAGCGGCTCTACGTGAATGACGCTGCATCCGGCCAGGTTCTCACCCTGGAGCTTGCCAAAGGCGCGGTGGCGAACCGGTACGCGGTTGGGGAGGCGCCCCATGGCGTTGGCCTGAGCGCGAACGGCCAGACCCTTTACGCCACCAGTCAGGGAGGCAACCAGGTGGTCCGGATAGAGTTAGCCAGCGGACTCCGCCACACCAGGCCTCTGGCTCCTGCGCCCTATCATCTTGCAGTCTCTCCCTACGATGGCCAGCTACTGGTAACCAGCCGGGCAGAGAACAAGCTTTGGGTGCTGGACCCGGAATCCCTCGATGTGGTGGATGAGATCGCGCTTAGCGGCATAGGCCATCAGATATCCCTTGAAGCCCATTAGTACACTGTTCTGACACTGTTTTTCTCGAAAAGGAACCGCTCATGGATCGACGTTTTAAAATCACCCTCGCAATTTTTGCCGTTATCGCGCTGGGTTTACTCTGGGGAGAGCACAAGGTTCATCTGCTTGGCGCCTTGCCATGGCTGATACTGCTTGCCTGCCCGCTCATCCATATCTTTATGCACGGAGGGCATGGAGGGCATGGACACCAGGCAGAGCAACCGGGAAAGAGTGGAGAGCAGCGTGATGACTGATGGTGCATCGGATTATGGCCTTTGGAGCCTGGTGGTGCTGAATTCGGCGATTTTCATTTTCTTCGCCTTCAGCTTCTTCAAACCGCAGACCCGCCGGGACTGGCGTTCTTTTGGTGCCTTCAGCGCGTTTCTGGTGGCTTTGTTCACCGAAATGTACGGTTTCCCGCTAACGCTCTACTTTCTCTCCGGCTGGCTGCAGAGCCAGTATCCCGATGTGAACTGGCTGTCCCACGACAGTGGGCACTTACTGGAAATGCTGTTTGGTTGGCAAGGCTCCCCGCACTTTGGGCCGTTTCATCTCTTGAGCACGGTGCTTATTGGTCTCGGGTTTTATCTGATCGCGGCTGGTTGGCGCACGCTCTACGCCGCGCAAAAGGCAGGGCAGTTGGCCACAACCGGCCTTTATGCCCACGTTCGCCACCCCCAGTATTCCGGTTTTCTGCTCATCATGTTCGGTTTTTTGCTGCAATGGCCCACGCTGCTGACGCTGGCCATGTTCCCGGTGCTGGTCTGGATGTACTCGCGCCTGTCTTTGCATGAGGAGCGTGAAACAGAAAAACAGTTCGGCTCCGATTGGCGGGCCTATGCAGCCAGAACTCCTCGTTTCATTCCGCGATGGGGAAGTGTCAGGCGCAAGGAAATCGAGGACCAAGAATGATGCATGTGGTAACTATCTCAGTAGGCGTTCTTGCGGTCGCATTAGTCAGCGGCTGCGGTAAACAGACGGTGGATGACCGCTGGTACACACAGGCCCAGGTTGACCGCGGCGCCGTGGTTTTTGACGACAACTGCGCTAGCTGCCATGGCAGCAATGCTCAAGGAGCCTTTAATTGGAAAAAGGCCCTGAAGGATGGCTCTTATCCGCCGCCACCCCTCAACGGAACGGGCCATGCCTGGCACCACTCATTCGACACGCTCATGGCTACAATCAAGCAAGGAGGAGCTCCCCTGGGCGGAAAAATGCCAGCCTTTGATGGCAAGCTCTCAAAGGACGATCAAAAAGCCGCTATTGCCTATTTTCAGAGTAAATGGGACAAGCGGATCTATGAGGCATGGTCTAAAAGGAGTGGGCTCTGATTGGTGCTGTGCCGGTAGACAGCAGTCATGGCCGTTTCATTATGCGTATCAAAACCGAATGCTGGACCCGGGAACTGGACCGGCAACCCAGGATGAGGTGGAACTTCAGCAACGACGATCTGGTCAAGGCCAGCCCGTTTCCTGTCGGTTTACCTCTTGCCCAATGGGTTTTCATGCCACAGATAACGGTGCTGGTTGTAAAATGGATGTTTCTTGTATGGTTTACTCTGAGAGCCAAACGAAGAGGCATCGTGGAATTGAGGTAAATTATATTCCGATGATCAATATAATAAGTAGTCGACTGTCTTTCAAAGAGACAGTCGACTACGGGTTTTGCTCTGACGTTCTGTATTTATTTAACTATGATTGTGATGCGTATTACTTTCTGATTTTCTTTCCTGGCGATTAACATTGGGCCCGCTAAAATCTTTGTGAGCTTGCATGTCTTTCATGCAGGTCATCATTTCGGTTTTCGTTTCGACTGTTTTATTTGGGTAAGTGCGCGCTTCATTGATCCGATCGGCCAATCCTGAATTGGCGGTGGCCATGGTAGAAAATAAAGTGGCAGCTGCGGCAGCGATAATGATTTTTTTCATGATGCTCTCCTTAATTACCTTAAACCGTTCAAGAAATTCAGTTCAGTTTCAGGTTTCTGTGGTTTACTTGAGCTTGATCAGGGTGTCGGCTGCTTGAAGCCCGAGCCAGCCGACGCTTGTGTCTCCACGAGTTGACTTTACCGCAGGAATTACCCTGCGGTATTTTTTTGCCTTTGTTTCAGAGCTTTGTGATAAGCCCGGCCTTCTTCCGTCATCATTTGCACGCGAGCCTCAAAGCCCCCTTCGGACATCGCATTACGTGTCATTTCTCTGTGTAGACGCTGCATATCTTCGTTCTGAAGTATTTCTTCAACAGATAATTTGTCCATCATTTGGTTGTGCATTTCCTTCATGTCCTTATTGTCTGACATGTTGCCAGCAAGCACGGATGTTGAAAGAGTAAATGCTGCTGCAAATTTAATTAATGTTTTCATGTTTACACCTCCTGATTGGTTAGTGATTTTATTAAAGCACCAGTTTCTGAATTGATCCTGAAATTAAAATAAAAAATTCAAAAAAAGAAATTTTATTCAGGAATAACAGCGTCTTGACATAAATCAAATTAAACTATTTAGTCATTAAATTCAGTTTGGTTTCAGATAAGCGCTATAAGATTGCGATTCAGAAACATTTCAATGGAGATATAACATTGTCCATTCTTCCTCACCTTATAAAGCCGGCCTTTCTCTGTGCTTTGGTTTTGCCCAGTTTGCCCGCTTGGACGGCACCCAGACTTGAGTTAACCGGCGCGATTGATGCGGCCATCGAGAACGATCCCTGGCTTCGCCAGAGTGTCCAGATTCAGGATGCGCTTCTGGAAGAATCGATTGCCGATGGCGCCCTGCCGGATCCGAGAATGACCATCGGTGCCGCGAATCTGCCCACAGATACTTTTGATATGGGCCAGGAGGCCATGACTCAGGCTACCGTCGGTCTTACCCAGCGAATTCCACGTGGCAACAGCCGTCAGCTGGCAAGTGCCAGAAAAGAGGAAATGGCCGGGGTTCACCCGTTCATGCGCGAGAATCGTCGGGCACAGGTGGCGGAAACCGTCACGCAACTCTGGCTGGGGGTCTGGCGCTCCGAGCAGAGTATCCGATTGATTGAAAGCAACAGAGGCTTGTTTGAGCAATTGGAAGATGTTGCTGCGGCGGGCTACACCTCTGCCTCCATGGGGGCCAGGCAGCAGGATGTTATCCGGGCTTCGCTGGAGCTGACCAGGCTTGAGGACCGGCTAACAGCACTGCATGTGCAACAGGCATCGAATCGGGAAGCGTTGGCCGAGTGGATTGGCCTGAATCAGGCACAGCTGGCCGTCACCGACCATGTCCCCCGCGAACTGCTGGCAGAACTCCCTTCTGCCTGGGCTGAAACCGCTACTGATTCACTGCCCCGACATCCTGCCGTGCGCGCCACCGATCAGTTGATTGAAGCCCAGAGTGTTGACGTTGATCTGGCCCGCCAGTCCTACAAACCGGAATGGTCGATATCGGCCCAATACGGATATCGGGACCGGGCTCCGAACGGCGAGGACCGGGCCGATCTGTTTTCCGTGGGGATTGGCTTTGATCTGCCCCTTTTCACCGGCAACCGTCAGGACCGAAAACTCAACGCGTCTGTGGCTCGACTGGAGGCGGCGAAAACCGAGCGTATCCTGCAGCTCCGTGGGCTTCGCGCCAAAGCCCGTGCTGCGGTTGTCAGAATTCAGCGGCTGGATGAGCGCATAGCGCTGTATGAAAAGACCCTGCTGCCACAAATGGAAGCGCAGGCAAGTGCGGCGCTGACGGCCTACAACAACGACGACGGCGACTTCGCCGAGGCCGTGCGCGCGCGAATTGCCGAGCTCAATGCCCAGGTTGAACTGATTCAGATGAAAGCCGAGCGGGCCGGGAATATGGCGAACTTCCGCTACCTGACGGCTGACACTTCCGAGATCCCTACCTTTTCAATGACCCGTTATCAGGACTGATCATCATGGCTAACTTTGTTCGCCCTCTGGGCTTTGTATTGCTCGGCGGTCTCGCCGGTGCGGTGGCCACCTACTGGTTTGCAACGGACACCCACGCGCTATCTTCTGCAGAACAGACCAGCTCCGATTCAAAAAAACCGCTGTACTGGGTCGCTCCCATGGACCCCAATTTCAAAAGTGACAAACCGGGAAAATCACCCATGGGTATGGATCTGATTCCGGTGTATGAGGGCGGAGGACAGGCAGACGATACGGCGGGCACAGTCCGTATCTCACCGACGGTTGTCAATAATCTGGGGGTTCGCACGGAGCCGGTGATTCAGGGGCGGCTGCCCAACAACATCACCACCGTGGGCTATGTGGCCTACGACGAAGACCAGATGGTTCACGTCCATCCCCGGGTTGAAGGCTGGATTGAAACGCTGTTTGTCAAAGCCGAGGGCGAGCCTGTTGAACAGGGCAAGCCGCTGTACACGTTGTATTCGCCCACCCTGGTGAATGCTCAGGAAGAGCTGCTGTTGGCGATGAACCGGGGCAACCAGAAACTGGTGGAGGCTGCTACAGAGCGGCTGGCGGCGCTGAACGTGCCGGCAAGCATGATCAAGCGGTTACGTCAGAGCCGTGACATTCAGAGAACCATGACCGTTTACGCGCCCGGCTCGGGTGTGATCGAGAACCTGAACGTGCGCGAGGGTATGTTCATCAAACCGGGAGACCGGGTTCTGTCGATCGCTGCGCTCGATGAAGTCTGGGTGATCGGTGAAGTGTTCGAAAGCCAGCTTTCGGCTGTGGAGGCAGGCAACCGGGTGCAGATGACTCTGGATTACATGCCCGGTCGTGAGTGGCGTGGCCGAGTGGATTATGTCTATCCGGAAGTAAACCCCAAAACCCGGACAGCCCGGGTCCGGATGCGGTTTGATAACGAGGATGGTGCCCTGATGCCGGGCATGTTTGCCCGGCTGGAGATCCTGGGCGAGCGGGGGGAGCGGCAGTTTCTGGTACCCCGGGAGTCGGTTATCCGCACCGGCCAGAGTGATCGCCTCGTTCTGGCCCTGGA
>NPIE01003004.1_pt1 | contig 14430 bp, 15 predicted proteins | sample 8637661 | NCBI WGS metagenome assembly NPIE01 (sample SAMN07420842, study PRJNA396082) | bioreactor metagenome | isolation source: sample BA12 brine-fed electro-methanogenic bioreactor BA | place: Japan: Kochi | collected 2016-12-09 | reverse complement strand
TCCTGTCCGCAGCCCTTCGGGCCTTATTCTCCGGCCCGCCGGGCCTTCGCGATGCAGCCTCCGGCAGAATCGGCCGGCCCGGGGAGTGCAGCCTTTGGAACTGATTTTCATAGAAAAACAAGGCGGGAACAACAGCGGACTTCCGGCAACGGGATGGGTTGGCTGGCATCATGGGAGTCGGATTTCCGCGATTGAGAGAGTGAGGGAAATCATGCACCGCTCTTGTTTATAGAAAGTAGACTGAAAAATGCAAGCCATTTGGCCGCCGGCAGCCACGGGCTCACCCGCTAAGCCGGCGAGCCCGGCGTCGCGCCATCGGCAATAATTGCACGATCATGATGCCGAAAAAAATCAGCGCCGCCCCCGAGAATTCCGCCGCCCCGAGCCGTTCGGCGAGAAAGAGCACGCCGGCCAGCGCAGCGAAGACCGTTTCCGAACTGAGGATGATCGCCGCATCGGCCTCGTGGGTGAAGCGCTGACCGACAACCTGCAGGGTAAACCCGACTCCGGTCGATAACAAGCCGGCGTAGAGAATGCCGAACAGGCCGTTGTGAAAAAATACCAGCTCCGGTTGTTCGACCGGCAGACCAATGGCCAGACCGCACAGGCCACAGACGAAGAACTGACCGCAGGCCACCACCAGCGGCGCCCGGGTCCGCACGGCCATGGTGCCGACGATGATGACATGAAAGGCCCAGAAGAGGCTGGAGGCTATCACCCAGAAATCGCCGAGGCGCAGATCGAGTCCATGGGCGCCGCTCATGATATAGGTACCGACCAGGCAGCAGGCCGAACCGGGCCAGACCGACCAGTGTACCTTTCGCCGCAACAGAAAAAAAGAAATGATCGGGACCAGCGGCACATACAGGGCCGTCAGAAAGCCGGCATTGGTGACCGTGGTGTGAAAAATACCGTATTGCTGGAGCGCCGCACCGGTGAACAGAATGACGCCGGTGAGGATAATGCCGAACCAGTCGAGGCGACCGAACGGTCGCTCCCCACCGTGGACCCTTCTAAATTGCCGGATCGCCAACGGCAGGATAAAAACACCGCCGACCAGCATCCTCGTGCCGGTAAAGGTGATGGCCTGCAGACCGCCGGTACCGACCTGCTGCACGACAAAGGTTGTGCCCCAAATGATCGCGGTCAGCAGCAGCAGGGAGTTGGCCTGCAATCTGGACATCAACGGCCGTCCTGCCCGGTGAGAATCGCCTCGATATCGTCGGCGAACCGATCAACCATGGCAATGTCTGTATCCCAGGAACACATGAACCGCGCTCCTCCGGCCTCGGGAAAGATATAAAAGCGCCAGCCCCGTTCTTTCAAGGCCTGCAGATGGTGATCGGCCATGCCGACAAACAGGGTGTTGGCCTGCCGAGGAAAAAGGATGGTCGCACCCGGCAACGCCTGAAGCCGTGCCTCGAGGCGCGCCGCACAATCATTGGCGTGACGGGCGTAGGTCAGCCAGCTGCCGTCATCGAGCATGGCTATCCAGGGCGCGGCGAGAAAACGCATCTTCGAGGCCAGTTGTCCGGCCTGCTTGCAGCGCCGGGCAAAACCATCGGCCAGACGTCGATCGAAAAAGATCACTGCGTCACCGACCGCCATACCATTCTTGGTGCCGCCGAAACAGAGGACATCGACACCGCAGTCCACGGTCAGCTCGCGCGGCGAACATCCAAGCGTCGCCACCGCGTTGGCCAGCCGGGCGCCGTCCAGATGCACGGACAGGCCGTGGTGCCGGGCACAGGCAGTCAGCTCGCGCAACTCATCGGGTTGATAGATCGTGCCGGCTTCGGTGGCCTGGGTCAGGCTGAGCACGCGAACCCGGGGGAAATGGACATCATTGCGCCGGCCGACGATCTCTTCGACGATGGCAGGCGTCAACTTGCCGTCGGCGCCGTCACCAGGCAGAAGTTTGGTGCCGCCGCTAAAGAACGCCGGCGCCGCGCACTCATCGGTTTCGATATGGGCCAGCCGGTGGCAGATAACCGCGTCATAGGGTCGGCACAGCGAGGCGAGCGCAAGGGCATTGCCGGCGGTACCGTTAAAGACGAAAAATACCTCGCAATCGGTCTCGAACAGTTTACGAATACGATCGATTGCCTGCTTTGTCCACGAATCATCCCCATAGGCCGAGGCATGCCCCTGATTGGCCTCGGCCAAAATGGACCAGGCCTGCGGACAGATTCCGGCGTTGTTGTCACTGGCAAATTGCTGCGCTGCTTTCATGGTCTGCACTCTCCTCCCCCTGTTCGGCTGGACGAATATACTTGTTCCAGCGATTTTTGCAAGGAAAGTACGTCACCTCGAGCGCCACTGTAACCTTTGCAGCGCCGGTGCAACAGGCGTAGTCGGGCTCAGCCGTTGCTGATCCGGAAGTGAACACTCAGCGGGTTGTGGTCGGAACTCTGAACCGGGTAACTGCGCGCACTGACGACCTCAAGTCCCCTGCAGTAAACGGCATCAACAGTACGATTGAAAAAGCGACTGCGATGATCGGGATGAAACGCTACCGGCTGCAGATCCAGCGCCGCCATTGCCGAATCGATCAACTCCAGCCGCGCCTCACTCCAGGTATTGAAATCACCGGCAACGACCACCGGTCCGCGATGGGAACGAATCATCTCCTTTATCTCATCAATCTGGCTGCGCACCGAATCGAGGGCGAGGGTAAAGTTGACCACATGGACATTGACGACCAGCAGTACCTCGGACGTACCATGTAATGGATAGGTGCTGGTCAGGGCCATTTTGGGGATCCTGATAATCGGTTCCGTCTCTCGCAGGGCGCAATAATCGTGGGGCCTGACCGGGGAAATCGACATCACGCCGGTTTCTCCCGCGGCCGAGTGAAACGCCGGCGCCAACTGCCAGTCCCGGTCCATCAGGGAAAGCTGGGCCCGAAGATTTTCTCCGAGAGCAGCCTCCTGCAGCAACACGATATCAGCATCGTTTCCGAGAGAAACGAGATCCCGCTGCCATTCCGGATCGTCTCCCTTATGGGTGTTCCAGCTGAAAACGGAGAACCCGGTCGGATCGATGCCGACGGCCTGTTCCGCAAAGGCAGTGCCGTCGCCGCCGCAGGAACCACTACTGCGGATCGACACCTTACCCTGGCCCCCGCTCAAAACATAGGCGTGATCCGGCACGGCGAAGCCATCGCTCAACAGGATCGACAGCGCTCCGATTGCCGCTAGGGTCAGGACCAGAAAAAGCTGGCCGCGCAGTGCCTTCATTATCTGCATCACTACCTCGTCATTATTAAACGCACATCCTGACAATTATAAACCACCATACCGATAGACGCAATGAACAAAGTCGGGCTGCACGTCCTGATCGCCTCCGCCCTGACCGGAGAGAAGCTATGACAAAGCCTGCAATGGGCTGAGCATCTGCACCGTGAAGCATCGAGCGTCGCATTTTGTGCCGACGATCGATTCTCAGGCCGGATGGGTACTGAATTGATAACTGGTGGTGTGCTGATATCTCTTTCCTGCCGGCAGGATAACCGACGGGAAGGCGCGGTGATTGGGCGAGTCGGGGAAGTGCTGCGGCAGCAGACAGAGTCCTGCGCGACGGGATAGCGACCGGCCGCCGTTGTCCAGCATCTGTTCGTCCAACCGGTTGCCGGTGGAAAGCTGCAGGCCCGGCTGGCTGGTCCTGATGGTCAGGGCTCGGCCGGATCCTTGGTGGTACAACGTGGCTGCGACCACGTCTGCGTCACGACCGCCGTCGAGCACAAAGAAGTGGTCGAGCCCCCCGTCGATCAGCAGGTCCGCACTGATTTCGTCGATTGCCCGGCCGATCAACCGCGGTGAACGAAAATCCAGATCGGTACCATCGACCGGTTTCAGCATACCGACCGGAATCCGATGACGATCCATCGGAATATACCCGGAAGCGCGGATCTGCAGGCGATGGTTGTCAATCGTGCCGCTGCCGGCCAGGTTGAAATAGGCGTGCTGCGTCAGATTGACCACGGTCGACCGATCACCGGCCGCGGTGTATTCGATAATCAACGAGTTATCGGCGGTGAGCAGGTAGAGTACCCGGACATCGACAATGCCCGGATACCCCTCGTCACCGTCCGGGCTGGTTAAAAGCAGCCGCAAACCGCAGCCGCGGGCTTCGCGGACCGGCTCGGCTTCCCATATCTTCTTGCTGAATCCTTCACGTCCACCGTGCAGATGATGCGCACCCTCATTGGCCGTAACCCGGTGCATTTTGCCGTCGATCTGGAAGCGGGCCTGGCCGATACGGTTGGCACATCGACCGATGATCGCCCCGGCATACGCTCGATCGTCGATATACGCTGCCAGATTATCATAGCCGAGAACGACATTGCCCGGGACACCGCGACGATCGGGAACTCGGATAGCGGTGACAATGCCCCCGAAATTGGTCAGCGAGACGACGAGGCCATGATCGTTGCTGAAGGTATAGAGGTCGATATCTCTGCCCTGATGACGACCAAACAGCTTCCTGACAAGATTCACCCGCGTCTCCCCAGCACGAACGATAACGAAAGCCCCGGAGCCACCTTCGGCCGAACCCCTCTTCGCACGTGCACGTCTTTTTGCACCATCTTCGCCGGGAAAAAAGGTTTTCCGGTCATCGGCTCCCGTTGGTTTTCCGCTCCGCCAGATCGATCACCATGGTCGAGTGATCGTCCAGGTCGGTGACCAGCAAGCGGTTTCTCAGGGCTGCCGGCCGCCCGAGGGCCACGGCAACCACCTCGGCGCATTCCACGGCGGCCATGGCCATTGCGGTAAACGGCAGGGTTCCCAGCCTTCCCTCGGCACCGGCCTCTGTCGCTTCGTTGCCGCGATAGATACGGTAGAGCCCTTCATCACCGGGCATAATCACCGTAGCCTGACCCGATGTGCCGCCGATCGCGGCAGAGACTAGGACAAGCTCCAGCGATGTACACAGATCCTGGAGGAGCAACCGGGCCGGTATCGAATCGAGGCAATCGACGGCGACGGTGACTCCGTCCAGCAAGTCGACACCGTTTTCGATGGTCAAAAACTCAGGAACCGGCCGACAGATCACCGCCGGATTGACGGTGGCGATCCGCCGGGCGGCAACCTCCGCCTTGAAGTGACCGAGCGATTCGGTGCTGGAGAGCAGCTGACGATTGAGGTTGCTGTCCGCGAAGCGGTCGCCGTCGATTAGGGTGAGTCGGCCGATGCCGATCCTGGCGAGTATTTCACAAACTGCGCCTCCGAGCCCCCCGAGACCGACGATCGCGACCCCGGCACGCAACAATTCGAGCTGCTCCCGACAGGATAAACTCGTCTGGTTGCGCGCGTAAACCTCCGGGACAATGTCCAGCTGCAACGCCGCAATCTGGACGGCGTGATGATCGCTCCCGGATTGCGCGACCAACCGCTGCTGCTCGGCGTACGGCAAGCTGCGATAAGCCGAGCCATCGGGTCGCCGGCGAATCTCGGCAACCGCACTGATCTGCTGCTCCAGGCTCACTGCCATGCTCCGAGCATTGTTGTCGAAGCGAACGCTCTGGGGAAAGCCGCACAACGGGCCGGCCGCAGATCATCTTTTCTTCCAGGTCTTCTCCTCACCACGCCACAACCTCCCGATGTTTTCGTGATGCTTCAACCAGATCAACGCAGCGACGATACCACCTGCCAGCACGCTCGCCGGAGGATGGCCGAAGAAAAACAGCCAGCAGGGAAACAGCGCCGAGGCGGCCAGCGAGCCGGCCGAGACGAACCCGGACAACAGCACTACCCCGATAAAGACCGTCAGGCTGATGGCAATAAGCGGCGGAGACAGGAAGAGGAACACGCCGAGCGCAGTAGCCACTCCCTTGCCGCCCCTGAAACCGAGATAGACAGGAAACATATGGCCAACCACCGCGAGAATGCCGCAGAGCAGCACAAGCCAGTGGCGATACGGGCCGTCGGGCAACAAGAGTGTAGCGAGAAAAATCGGCAGAAATCCTTTCAGGCAGTCGAGCACCAGCGTTATCACGCCGAATTTTTTACCGAGCAGACGATTGACGTTGGTCGCGCCGATGTTGCCGCTGCCCGCCGTCCGCACATCGATCCCCGCCAGTCTGCCGACCAGCAGGCCAAAGGGAATGGCACCAATGAGATAACTTGCAATTGGCCACAGGATGTTCATAATATAGTCGATAATCCCCCGCGCATGGTGTTGAGAGATGGTTCCGGCAGGCCGCCAGTTTACCGTTTCGCCATCGACAAAGCAACAGCTCTGCAACGCCATGAGGCCGGGGCAGCAATCACCATTGGTCAAGAAGACGTTGCTGTGGTACATTGTCCGCCCAGCGCCGATCTTGATTAAAAAAAACGTGCATACCAATGACCATACAGACAATCAAGGAATACCCCGAACCCGTCCTGCGCCTGAAGGCACAGCCGGTCAAAGAGTTTGACGATGAACTGCGAACCCTGATCGCCGATATGGCCGAAACCATGTACGATGCCCCCGGCATTGGCCTGGCCGCGCCACAGGTCGGCCGGTCGGTGCGGGTAATCGTCGTCGATACCACCGCACCCGGGGAACCGCAGCGCTACCTGGCCATGATCAACCCGGAAATCACCGGCCACGAGGGACATCAGGTCGACGAGGAAGGCTGCCTCAGCGTGCCCGAGCTGACGGCTCAGGTCCAGCGGTATCTCAAGGTCACCGTCAGCTATCAGGACGAGGACGGAACAGCGCATCAGCTGGAGACGGAAAATCGCTTTGCCGTTGTGCTGCAACACGAGATCGATCACCTCAACGGGGTTCTCTTTATCGATCACCTCAGTCCGCTCAAACGAAATCTCTACAAGAAAAAGCGGAAAAAAATGCTGGCAGCGGAGCAGGCCGCTTAATGGCTCAAGAGAGATTTCGCATCATTTTCATGGGAACGCCCGACTTTGCCGTTCCCAGCCTGAACACACTCATCCATGGCCCTGATCGGGTCGTCGCCGTGGTCAGTCAACCGGATCGGCCGAAGGGCAGGAGCCGGCGACCGATGCCGCCCCCGGTCAAAATACTGGCCGGCGAACACGACCTGCCGGTCCTGCAGCCGGAAAAAATCAAGACTCCCGAGTTCGCCGCCGCACTGGCATCCTATGAGCCCGATCTCATCGTCGTGGCCGCCTATGGCAGAATCCTGCCGCCGCCACTGTTGAACCTGCCGAAGCACGGCTGTATCAACGTTCACGGCTCACTGCTGCCCCGTCATCGAGGCGCCGCGCCGATTCAATGGGCCCTGATCAAGGGTGATGCCGAGGTCGGGGTGACCATCATGCAGATGGACGAGGGCATGGACACCGGAGATATCCTGCTCACCGCCGCACTGCACCCCGATCCGGACGAGACGGCCGGGTCACTGCTGCCCAAGCTGGCCGAACTCGGCAGTCAGGCGTTGATGGATACCATCGACCTGCTCGGTCAGGGTGGGCTGGCAACCATGAAACAGGATGAAACGCTGGCAACCACAGCCCCGATGTTAAAGAAAGAGGACGGTTGTATCGACTGGCACCGGCCGGCACTGCACATCCATCGACTGATCAGAGGGCTCGACCCGTGGCCGACCGCTTACAGCTATCTCGACGACAGGAAACTGCAGCTCTTTGCCCCGACCGTGATCGGCGAAGAGAGCAGTCAGGAGCCGGGCACCATCCTGCGCGCTGACCGTGAGGGCCTGCTGGTGGCCACGGCTCATAATTGTCTGCTGATCAGGGAAGTGAAACCGGAAGGACGCGGTCGGATGAGTATCGCCTCCTTTCTCAACGGACATCCGGTGACGGCCGGTTGCCGCCTGACGTGCCTGCCCACATAATCCGATGAAGATCGCCTACCTCGATTGTTTTTCCGGCATCAGCGGCGACATGCTGCTCGGTGCGCTGCTGGACTGCGGCCTCGATGTCGAGCAACTTCGTGGCGAACTGGCCGGTCTCGCCATCGATCCATGGGAAATGCAGGTTAGCCGGATCACCAGACAGGGTATCGGGGCCACAGCAGTGCAGATCAACGCCCCTGCCGTCCGGTCGCTGCGTACCCTGCCCGATATTTCCACAATCCTGGATAAGAGTCGTCTCGATCCGGCGATTGCCCGGCGCGCGCTGCAGATCTTCACCCGTCTGGCCGAAGCCGAGGCACGGGTTCACGACCTGCCGGTGGAGCGGGTCCACTTTCATGAGATCGGTGCCATCGACACCATTATCGATGTGGTCGGTACGGTCGTCGGCCTGCAGCTCCTCGGCGTCAACGCCGTGTACTGCTCACCGCTGCCGCTCGGTCGCGGTTTCGTCTCCTGCGCTCACGGCCGGTTGCCCTTGCCGGCCCCGGCCGTTTGCGAACTGCTCCGCGACATCCCGGTCCACGGCATCGAGGCAAAGCGGGAGCTGGTCACGCCTACCGGCGCCGCCCTGGTTGCCGGGCTGGCCGAAAGCTTCGGCCCGCTGCCGCCGATGCGCATCGAGCAGACCGGCTACGGCGCCGGCCAGGCGGAAGGTGAAGAGCAGCGACCCAATCTGCTCAGAATGATGATCGGCCAGACTCAATCCGTCGGCGAGGCGGCAGAAGTCGAGGTCATCGAGACCCATCTCGACGACTGGCACATGGAGGGATTTCCCCTTCTCTGCGACAGACTGTTCGCCAACCGGGCCCTTGACGTCAGCCTGACGCCGATGCAGATGAAAAAAGGGCGTCCCGGCTTCTGTCTGCGGGTGATCGCCGCTCCGGTCGACGGAGCACGACTCAAGGAATTGATCCTCAGTGAAACCTCGTCGATCGGGGTGCGCTTTCGCACGGAGCAGCGGCTCACGCTGCCGCGTCGCAGCGTCAGCGTTACCACTCGCTGGGGCGCAGTGACCGCCAAAGAGGTGGACACCCCAACGGGTTCGAAGATCTATCCCGAGTATGAAGCCTGCCGGGCCGTTGCCGAGCAACACCGGGTGCCGCTGGACCTGGTCTATCGCGAGATTCTGCTGCGCAGCGAACAGGGAGAATGACGATGGACCGGCTGATCGTCGCCATCGCCACCGGGCTCTATACCGGCCTGATCCCGAAGGCGCCCGGCACCTGGGGCTCGGCATTTGCACTCATTCCGTGGTTTTTCTGCCGCAATCTGCCGCTGCCCACCTATCTGCTGGTCATGAGCGGTCTCTTTATCGTCGGTTATCTGGCGGCCGGTTCGGCCGAAAAGATTCTCAACCGGCCCGATCCGGGCTGCATCGTCATCGACGAAATACTCGGCATCTTCGTCACGCTGACGCTGGCACCAAATCACCCGCTGGCCTGGCTGCTCGGTTTTTTGCTGTTCCGGCTCTTCGATATCATCAAGCCGTTTCCGGTCTCCTGGCTTGACTCCCACCTGCACGGCGGCATCGGCATCATGGCCGACGATATCGCCGCCGGCCTCTACGCCTTGGTCTGCCTGCAACTCTGCTGGCCGCTGCTGATCATGCTTGCCGCCTGATCGAGATTGAACGGTCCATCACCGTTCAACCCGGGTCGCTCACATCTGTCCTCCGCCCGCCCCCGCCAGGGTGGAAAATGGCGGGAGCCGTTTGCTGACCCGCTCGATGGCCGCCTCATTGCGCTTGAGCTGCTCGAGACTGTCCCAGGTCCCGCCGAGCAGGGCGGCCCGAGCCGCCTCGTTCATGGCCAGCGGGAAGCGCTCGTCAGCACAACCGAACTGCTTGTCTTCGACATCGACCAACAGCGGCAGCGACGGGTCGCGCTGCACCCGGGCCTGCAGGTCGACCACGACCGGCCGAGCCATGGTGGCGACCACCAGGCCGATGCCGGCGCAGTTACCGGCGAAGATCTCGGCGAAGGATTCGCCGACAATAGCTTTGATGCCGAAGCGCAGCAGGGCCTGCGGCGCATGCTCCCGACTCGAACCGCAACCGAAGTTGGTGTTGACGATGAGGATTTCGGCACCGCGATAGCGTTCGTCGTTGAACGGATGGGGCCGCGGCGCGCCGTTTTCGTCGAAGCGCTCGTCACGAAAGACCTGCTCGCCCAGCCCGGCGAAGGTGATGGCGCGCAGGAAGCGCGCAGGAATGATCTGGTCGGTATCGATATCGTTGCCCGGCAACACCACCCCCCGGCCCTCTACTCGCTTGATAATGGACGTCTGGCCGCTCATCTGGGTCCCTCCAAGTAATCCCTGACATCGGCGACCTCTCCGGCCACCGCGGCGGCGGCGACCATTGCCGGGCTCATCAGTAAAGTTCGGCCAAGCGGCGCGCCCTGCCGGCCGATAAAATTACGGTTCGACGAGCTGGCGCAGAGCTGCCGGCCGCTGAGTTTATCCGGATTCATGGCCAAACACAGCGAACAACCCGGCTCCCGCCAATCGAATCCGGCCGCGCGGAAGATCTCGTCAAGCCCCTCCTCCTCGGCCCGGCGCTTGACACGGCGCGAACCGGGCACGGCAAGGGCCCGTACCCCGGGAGCGACGCGACGCCCCTTGAGTACGGCGGCAGCGGCACGGAAATCGGCCAGTCGGCCGTTGGTGCAGGAACCGATAAAGGCGACATCGACCGGTTCTCCGGCCAACCGCCGGCCCGGGCGAAATCCCATGTGCTCATAGGCCTTGCGCACGCCGTCCCGCTCCTCTTCATCGCAATCGTCAGGCTCCGGCAGCGGCTCGTCTATCCCCGTCACCTGACCCGGGTTGATGCCCCAGGTCAGCTGCGGCGCCATATCGGTGATATCGATGGTCACCCGGTCCGCATACTCGGCATCGTCATCCGAAGCCATGGCCTGCCAGAAGCGAACGGCGGCGGCAAAATCGTCGCCGGCCGGGACGAAGGGTCGTCCCTGCAGATAAGCAAACGTGGTCTCGTCCGGATTGATGTAACCGGCCCGGGCGCCACCCTCGATACTCATGTTGCAGACGGTCATCCGCTCTTCCATGGACAGGGCCTCGATTACCGGTCCGCCGTATTCGTAGGCGTAGCCGATCCCTCCTTTGACACCGAGGGTGGCGATGATCTTCAGAATGATATCCTTGGCATAAACTCCCGGTCCCCGCAGGCCGACCACATCGATGCGCCGGACCCGCAACCGCTCGAGGGCCAGGGTCTGGGTCGCCAGCACGTCACGGACCTGCGAGGTGCCGATGCCGAAGGCCACCGCCCCGAAGGCGCCGTGCGTCGACGTATGCGAATCTCCGCAGGCAATGGTCATCCCCGGCTGGGTCAGCCCATTTTCGGGACCGATGATGTGGACGATACCCTGGGCCGCCGAATCAAGGCCGAAGAACGGCAGACCGAAGTCCTTGGTGTTGTTCTCCAGCGCCTGCAGCATCTCCTCGGCCAGTGTGTCGCCATACGGGCGAACCAGCTGCTGCTCGGTGGGTACGATATGATCGACCGTGGCCACGGTCCGCTCCGGGTATTTCACCGGCAGGCCACGCTCCCGAAGGGCCTGAAAGGCCTGCGGCGAGGTGACTTCGTGTACCAGGTGCAGCGCAATAAAGAGCTGGTCCCTGGTCTCCGACAGAGCGGCCACCTTGTGCTCGTCCCAGACCTTGTCAAACAGGCTTTTTCCCATCCTTCACTCCTGCTCATGATCTCCCGCCGGACAGGGCAAAACGCCTGCCGACCGACCGGAGATCTTTACAATTTCTTGGATTTTTCAAGCACCTTGACCGATAGCCCGTACGATACGACAATCAACAGACACCACAAAACCATTAATACCAGGTTCATCTCTGACACTCCTTGCAAAAAGCTCAATAGGCTTTGGAATCCTCGAGATCGTCGGGACCGACCTTTCTCGCGTTCATCAATTTCCAGACATAGACGATGTAGCCAAGCACGAGCGGTATCACCAACGCCACATAGGTCATGGCCGTCAGCGTGTAATGGCTCGACGAGGCGTTATGAATGCTGAGGCTGGACTGGAGGTCCGCCTTGGACGGATAAAACGGCGTGTCGTTATACCCGGCAATGGCAAACACCGCCAGACCGACCAGGACCGTCCCCAGACCGCCGAACCAGATACCCCGGCCGCCGCCGAGAAACGCAGTAGAAACCACACCCCAGACCACCAGCACCAGACCGGCGACGAGCAGGCCGAGGGTCAGCGGCATGGCCAGCAGGTTAGCGAGGTATTTGCCGGGAACCAGTGAAACCACCCCGCTGCCGTCAATAGAATAACCCGGCATGACCAGCAGTGAGCCGAGAATGAAAAGCAAAAACGGCAGGGCACAAACGAGATTGACCAGACTGGCCCGGCGCAGCCGCTGCTCGAGTTGTGGCACCGTCGTGCAGTCGATATTATTGACCAGGTACATCGCCCCGAGGACCCGGGCGTTGAATACGAGAAACAGGCCGAAGGACAGATTGAACAGCGAGAAAGCCGCTTCCAGTCCGTGCAGCGGATGGGTCCAGCGTGCCTGATTGTACAAGTTCAACTCGAAATTGGAACCGGTGAAAAAGGTGCCGACCGCCGCCCCGATCAACAGGATTCCGATCGATCCGTTGATCAGCAGGAACAATTCATAGACCCTGGCGCCGAGCAGGTTATCGGGCTTTTTCCGGTACTCGTAACTGACCGCCTGGATGATAAAGGTGAACAGAATGAGCATCCACACCCAATAGGCGCCGCCGAAGCTGGTAGCATAGAATTTCGGGAACGCGGCAAACAAGGCCCCGCCGAAAAGGACCAGCGTGGTAAAGGTCAACTCCCATTTCCGGCCCAGCGAGTTGATGACCAACGACTTTTCCGTCTCGGTTTTCGCCACCTGCCAGAGCAGGCTCTGCCCACCCTGGACAAAGTTCATGAAGAGAAAGAGCGAGCCGACAACCGCGACAAGCAGCCACCAGATCTGCTGCAATACGGAGATATCGAGTGAACCGATCATTTCGCGCCCTCCGGTCCTTTTTTGATCTGACTGAGCATGATTTTAATTTCGGCCAGCAGCAGCATCGTGAACAGCGCGGCAAAGATCCAGAACGTGGCGATCACGTTGCCCGTCGCCAGGTTGCTGGTGGCCATGCCCACCGGTAGCATATCCTGGATCGCCCAGGGCTGGCGGCCGACTTCGGCCGTCACCCAACCGGCCTGGCTGGCGGTCAGCGCCACGAAGAAAGAAGAGATGCCGAGCGGCAGCAGCCAGCGCTTTTGTTCGATGGTGTCTTTCATCGTGTAGTAGAGATAAGCGGCACAGATGAAACCGAAGAACAGAGCGAGAAAAACCATGATGTGAAACGAATAGAACGAGGTCTGCACCGGTGGTACCGCGTCTTCCGGCTTTGCCAGATAGCCGTGCCCGAGAAACTCGCTGTTCTGCTCGAACCGGGCCAGCGCGGCGGTAGCCGCCGCCGTGTCGTCGGCCGCCTTGGCCTCCTTGTAGGCGGCAAGATCGGCAACGGCAATGCGACCGCGCTCGATCTTCTTGTCAATCCCGACAATCCCTTCCGCTTCATTGCCATAAAGAAGATCGTTGATCCCGGGAACGAAGGAATCAACGGATCGGTTGGCCAGGACCGACAGCAGATAGGGGATCTTGATCTCGAAGAGGAACGGCTGGCGATCATCACCGGGCCGTTTTGCCGGGTTGAGTATCCCGAGAGCAACGATATCCGCGGGCCGCTCACCGTCATAAAGACCTTCGTATGCGGCCAGTTTCATCGGCTGGGTCCACGCATTGGAATACGCCGACTCGTCGCCGGTCAGGCTGACGTAAAAAAAGGAGAGCAGGCCGAACACCGAGGCTACCAGGATCGAACGTTTGGCCATCAACAGGTGCCTGCCTTTCAGCAGGTACCACGACGACACGGTGATCACGAACAGGGAACCGACGATAAAGCTGGCACTGGTCGTGTGAGTGAACTTGGCAACGGCCACCGGCGAGAAGAGTACTTCCCAGAAGTTCTGCATCTCGAAGCGGACCGTCTCAGGGTTGAACTGCATGCCGACCGGGTGCTGCATCCAGCCGTTGGCCACCAGAATCCAGAGCGCCGACAGGTTGGAGCCGACGGCCACCATCCATGTGGAGAACAGATGAAATCCCTTGGATACGCGGTTCCAGCCGAAAAACATCACGGCAAAAAAGGTGGCCTCCAGGAAAAAGGCGACGATGCCTTCGATGGCCAGGGGCGCACCGAAAATATCACCGACCATCCAACTGTAGTTGGACCAGTTGGTACCGAATTCAAACTCGAGGATGATCCCGGTGGCGACCCCGATCGCAAAATTGATGCCGAACAGAGTCATCCAGAATTTTGTCAGGTGCTTCCACTCTTCCTTGCCGGTTCGGACATAGATCGTCTCAAAAAAGGCACAAAGAAATGAAAGACCAAGGGTCAACGGTACGAAGAGCCAATGATACATGGCCGTCAAGGCAAATTGTGCCCGGGACCAGTTGACCAGGCCCAGATCAATCTCGCCCATGCGAAGTCCTCCTCTCGTCTTGGTTGGCGGCACCAC
>NPIE01009612.1_pt2 | contig 14433 bp, 15 predicted proteins | sample 8637661 | NCBI WGS metagenome assembly NPIE01 (sample SAMN07420842, study PRJNA396082) | bioreactor metagenome | isolation source: sample BA12 brine-fed electro-methanogenic bioreactor BA | place: Japan: Kochi | collected 2016-12-09 | reverse complement strand
TGATCATTTCATGATCAAAGAGATAAATGAACAACCAAAAGTTGCTGAAGAATTACTACATCTATGGAATAGCTCCAGCGATGTCCCTATAGTGGTTGAAGCCTTAAAAAAAGCAAGGAACATTTATTTGATTGGCTGTGGCACCAGCTACAATGCTTGTATGGCTGGTTCTGTATTTTTTAATCGAATTGCCGCCAAACCTGCCATCCCAATCGCTGCTCCACAATTTATCGCACAATTCAATCATGCTGTCGATTCAAATGATGTAGGCATTTTTGTCAGTCAAAGCGGTGAAACGAAGGATGTCCTAAACGCCGTGGAAGCAGCTAAAGAGCGTGGAATGAGAATATTTTCTCTGGTAAACGTTGTTGGGACAACCTTGACGAAAATCTCAGAAAAATGGTTGCCATTGGCTTGTGGTTATGAAATCAGTGTTCCTGCAACCAAGACTTTTTCAAACCAATTAATTGCTTTTCTCTATTTAGCATACAAAATAAATGGGCAGAATATTGATGAACTCAATAAGTTGCCAGGATTTTTACAAAAAACAATTGTGGAAACGGATAGCAAAGTACAGGAAATTCTTCCATACCTCGTAAACTGGAGTGATTATTATAGTCTTGGGTACGGTAGCACATTCTCGATAGCACTAGAAGGTGCTCTAAAATTGAAAGAAATAACCTATGCACACTGTGAAGGTATGCTTTCTACAGAATTCAAACATGGACCTCTAGCAGCTGTGTCAAAAGATTATCCAATTTTATTCACTACGATTGAAGAAGATATTCCTCTCATTATTTCTGGAATCAATGAAGTAACCTGTAGAGGAGCACGGGCTATTGTAATTGGAGCGGATGATGAACGCTTAAGAACAAACGCACAACATCTTATTCCCGTTTCACAACCCAACTCGGAATTTGCAACCATCTTATCGATCATACCTCTTCAATTACTTTCCTATTATATAAGTGTGCAAAAAGGGTTTGATCCTGATTTTCCTAGAAATTTAAGCAAGACTTTAACGGTCGATTAGCGACCCATCGCTTCTCATATTGTTGTATTTACTCATTAATTTAAGTTGATCAATGAGTTTCCTATTTAATGAACAACACCTTGCAACTTTTAATCAATTTTTGCGTAAATTCCTTATAGAAGGAAGGTGTTTTATGGAAACAAAAAGATTACAACGTTCAAAAACAGAGAGAATGATTGGTGGGGTTTGTGGTGGTCTGGCAAATTATTTTGATGTAGATGCAACCATTGTTAGATTGCTTTTTGTTTTAAGTTTCTTCTTCCTTTACCCAGGAACTATTCTTGTTTATGTCTTGTTATTAATAATCATGCCAGAAGAAAATTAGATAAAAATTATCAATTAAATAGATCGATTTTTCATTTTTCTTCTCGTTTGTAAAACTACCCGGAAGAAATTAGTAATGTGTTTGATCGGTTGAATATGACTTTTTTCGTTGCCATAAATTGTTTGAATAGGTACCCATCCCAAGGAATATTTGTTAAGTAAACAGTTAACTATTACTTCTACTTCAAACTCAAAACCAGTCTCCTGACTATTCAATACCGTCTGCATTAATCGTCGACTTAGTAATCGATATCCAGACTGGTTATCGATAATTTTTTCTCCCATTGCCCATGAAAATGCTGATCCGCCAATGGAGTTTGCCAACTTTCTTGAGGTAGGCATTTTTGAAAAATCACGATATCCAATAATTAAATCAGTTTTTTCGAGAAAAAACATTTCCTGAAACTTTGGTACTTCAGCCACATCATGTTGACCATCCGCATCGATCGTAATAGCATAATCAAACCCAAGGTTTAATGCTTCTGAAAACCCTCTCTTTAACGCAGCACCCTTCCCTTGATTTTTGAATTGGGAAATTAAAATTGCACCTTTAACCTTTGCAACTGAAGCTGTATTATCTTGTGAGCCATCATCAATCACCAAAGTTGGTAATAGTTTTCGAGACAATTCAACCACAGTAGCTATATGTTTTTCTTCGTTGAAAGCCGGAATAATGATGCACCCATTTTTTTCTATCATTTTAAATCCATTCTTATTTTTTATAGAAGAAATTATAAACAATAAATATTTTTTTGTTAATTTTTCTTCCAATAATTAGATTTTCAAGTTTTTTTCTATCAATTTCCTTACAAAATTGGATAATTTGTAACCAATTTGGAAAAAAGACTTGCATTTGGATTCGTTTTCCGCTAAAATGTGGATAATTGTGGAGATAAGTGGGAGAAAGTGGAGCGCCGGGTTACCGGCGTTCTGCAATTATAGGAGACTTAGAACTTATGTTCCTTGGCACGTACGAACACACATTAGATACTAAAGGTAGAATGACAATCCCAGTAAGATTTCGGGATTTAGTATCATCTGGTGCCTATATTACCAAAGGTTTTGATCAAAATCTAATGGTTCTCACAGAAAACGTGTTTCAAGACCTTTTTAATCGCATATCAAGTATGAATATGGCCAATCCCACTGCCCGAGAGCTGCGAAGATTGATGTTCGGGAATGCTTTTGCTGTTGAATTTGATAAGTCTGGCAGAATTTTGATCCCTCAAATTCTTCGATCTCATGCATCACTGGATGGCAATGCGATTATCTTGGGAAATGGCACTTACTTTGAAATTTGGTCTCCTAATATTTGGCAAGATCATTCAGAAAAGATGGCGGACAGTGATGCGAACAATGAACGCTATGCTACATTAGATCTTTCTCTTTGATCATGTCTGATCTAAATCCTCCCGCTCCTCATATACCAGTACTTTACCATGAAATCATAAATGCGCTTGCTCCATTTTCTGGTGGTTTGTACATTGATGGCACGTTGGGAGCTGGTGGTCACGCCTGGGGAATTTTAAATGCATCAAGTCCTCATGGAAAATTACTTGGAATTGACCTGGATTCCCAGGCGCTGGTTGTGGCTAACCGGCGTCTTTCTTTATTTGCTGATCGTGCAATCCTCCGCCAAGGGTCGTATACAGAAATGAAAACCTTCTCAAAAGAGCTCGGATGGGATTTTATCGATGGAATTATTCTTGATTTTGGTGTTTCCTCCATTCAGCTAGACACCCAAGATCGTGGGTTTTCATTCCAAGCAGATGCTCCTTTAGATATGAGGTTTGGCAACCAAACATCAATAACAGCGGCAGATATCGTTAATACATACCCGGAAAGAGAGTTGGCTGATATTATTTGGCGTTTTGGGGAAGAGAAATTTTCACGAAAAATTGCCAGATGGATATGCGAAAATCGACCTATTCACACAACAACAGAATTGGCAAATTTGGTCAAGAAAGCATACGGGAAACAAATCAGCCAAATTCATCCAGCAACCAGAACATTTCAGGCAATTCGAATCGCTGTGAACGAGGAGTTACGCGCCATTGAAACCGTCATTCCTATTGCAATTGACCTGCTCAAACCGGGTGGAAGGTTAGCAATCATATCTTTCCATTCGTTGGAAGATAGATTGGTCAAAACAATTTTTAAACAAGAAAGCAAAAATTGCATTTGTCCACCTGAACAGCCCATTTGTACATGTAATCATAAAGCCGGAATAAAGGAGATTAATAAGAAACCAATCGAGGCAAATCAAATAGAAAAATCAGAAAACCCACGATCAAGAAGTGCAAAACTCAGAATCGCAGAAAAGTTAAATCTGGCATGAGTTTTGCAATCAATTTATGAAATATCGGTATCAGGAGATGAACAAGAAGTTAACACAAGCACACCAGCAGAAACCTTGGAGAATCCAAATCAAACGACTTGGATTTATTTTGCTGGTCCTAGTAGTTACAGTGTTAGCTTTTTTCATGAACCTCAATTTCACATCCAGAGCTGCCCAGGCGGGTGTTCAAATCAGACTCCTGGAATCAGAGAGAGAAGGTCTGATTCGTTCGATTTCTGCAAAAAGAACCAACTTGGCGAACCTAACATCTGCAACTCTCATGCGTGAGAGAGCAAAAGAATTAGGATTTGTTCCAGCAACGAAAGCAGACATTGAATATGTGTATGTTCAGGATTATATAGGGAAAGAAGTTCAAACAGTTTCAGTTCCCCGAACGATAAAAGAAGAAAAAAATTACATTACACCGGCTTTCACACAATCAATTTGGGATTGGTTGTACCAAGGGACTTTTATTATGTTGGATCGTGAGGGTAAATAAAATGGGACGTGGAATAATTAGATTTTATCTTGTCGGAATAGCCATCATTTTGTTCTCTTTAGCTATTGTTTTTCGATTGGTCCAAATACAATCCGATCCTGTTTTCAAAGAAATTAGTGAAAAAGTTGGGAATCAGGCAACCTACAAACCAAAAGATTTTGAACCCGTAAGAGGTAATATATATGATCGTTGGGGAAATCTCCTCGCTGGTAATAACGAAGTCTATGAAATTGGTGTTAATTTAAACCAAATTACTGAAACAAATAAAGAAGAAATAATTAATTTTATCTCCAGTATCACAGGATTAAATCGTGATTATGTAAAAAACCGTATTGAAATTCCATTTCAACCCGATCCTTTGAAAGAAAATTATGCTGTTTTTTCAACAATTTATAAAAATGGTACCAAAGAAATGATTGAGACCATTGATTTAGCACAAGAAACAAATGGATTACTTTTTCCAATCACATGGAATGGAAGATTAGAACGAACGTATCCTGACAATGCACTGGCAGCGAACGTTTTAGGTTTTTACAGTTCAGAGGGTTTTTTTGGTGTTGAAGGTTTTTATGACAACATTCTTTCTACGGAAAGAAATAACACGTTTATTTCCATGAATCCATATGACGTTATGGAAATCCCTGATATTCCCCATGGTTCCAGTATCATCTTGACCATTGATCGTGAAATCCAGGCGAAAACGGAAGAAATAATCGACCGAGCAATTCAAGAAACCGGCTCTAAATCTGGCACAGCAATCATTATGGATCCGGAAACAGGTGAGATCCTCGCAATGGTCACGACACCGAGAGTAAATTTAAACCTACCTACGGATCAAATTCTGACCAATTTTCCCATTGAGAAAGAAGGTGGATATGATGTACAGACACCATTCAATAGGGCGATCATGCAAACATATGAACCTGGTTCAGTTTTCAAGGTATTTACATTGGCTGCTGCCTTAGATTCTGGAGCTGTTACACCAGAAACTGAATTTCTTGATACAGGTGTCGTTAATATAGGAGGAATGACTATTTACAACTGGGATTATGGCGCTTGGGGATACCAGGATATGACCGGTTGTATGCAACATTCATTAAATGTTTGTTTAGTCTGGATGGCAGAACAAACCACCACTAAAACTTTTTATGAATATCTTACAGCTTTTAATATAGATCGGAAAACTAACATCGACATGGATGGTGAAACCATTTATCCATTTTTATCCCCTTCCAATCCGACACCTTTTGGCTCTGATCCGAACGCACCCAAATGGTATGAGGGTATGATTGCTCCTCACTCGTTTGGTCAGGGTGTATCAGTAACACCGATAAGAATGATTACTTCATTGGCAGCGGTCGCAAATGATGGTCGCATGATGGCACCGCACATTCAAAAGGCAATTGTGCAGGATGATCGAATACGACATTACAATCCGAAAATTGTCTCGACCCCGATAAAAGCAGAAACAGCCCACACCATAACTGATATGTTAGCAACCTCCCTTGAAAGTGAATCCTCAGGTGCTTCTGTGGAGGGATATCGTGTTGCCGGAAAAACGGGAACTGCTCAAATTGCAGGACCGATGGGATACCTTGACAATGTAACCAATGCTTCCTTTGTTGGTTGGGGTCCAATTGATGATCCCAAATTTATTGTATATATCTGGCTCGAAAAACCACAGACCAATATATGGAGCTCAGTAGTAGCAGCACCAGTATTTAAAGAAATAGTAGAAAATCTGGTGATACTGATGGATATCCCACCAGATAATGTTAGAGATGAGTTAGTTAGAAGATAAAAAGGAAACAATGCTTACTGTTGCAGATATTTTTGAAGCTTTAACGAATAAACGGCCTATTGCCCCACAAATTATTAGTGAGGCAGCGGTTGATTCTCGGCAGATAATTCCGGCAGCTTTATTTGTTGCCATGGAAGGAGAACAACAGGATGGTCATAATTATATCGAAGTTGCATTCAAAAAAGGTGCTCAAGCAGTCCTTATGGAAAAAGATGTAGAAATTAAGAACCAGGTAATTGATATCAATAATTTTTCATTATCAGAGACTAATATTTCTTTTGACCAACCCATTGCCATCCGAGTAAACAATTCACTAGAAGCATTACAAAAAATTGCCGCTTTTTGGCGTAGCAAACTGAGCATACGAGTAATCGGAATCACTGGCTCAGTCGGCAAATCCACAACAAAGGAATTGGTTTCAGAAGTTCTTAGTCAGAAGTTTAGTACTTTAAAAAACACTGGCAATCTGAACAATGAAATTGGGTTACCGCTAACGATTCTAAAAATGACAGAGAGTCATCAACGCGCGGTTCTCGAAATGGGATTTTATGTTCCTGGTGAGATAAAACTCTTATGTGAAATTGCCAATCCCATGGTAGGTGTTATTACGAACATCGGTACAGTTCATGCAGAGCGTGCTGGCAGTATCGAAGCAATTGCAAAGGGAAAAGCAGAATTAATCGAATACTTACCAGAAAATGGGACCGCAATCTTAAATTATGATGATTCTTGGGTTCGCCCCATGGCCGAGAAAACAAAGGCAAAAATACTCTTTTATGGTCTAGATCCAAAAGCACATCTTTGGGCTGATCAAATAGAAGGTTTAGGACTGCAAGGGATTCGATTTTGTTTGCACTACAAAAATGAACAATTATTTATTCGGGTACCATTGATCGGTCAGCACTCAGTTCATACAGCTTTGCGAGCAACTGCTGTAGGTTTGGTAGAAGGTTTATCCTGGCAAGAGATCATCAACGGATTACAACAAGGGCAAACACAATTGCGATTAGCCGCTGTAACAACACCATCTGGTGCACTCATTCTGGACGATACATATAATGCGTCACCTGATTCAGTTATGGCAGCTTTGAATTTGCTCGACGAATTACAAGGAGATAAAAGCGCTGTCCTAGGAGACATGTTAGAATTAGGCCTTTATGAAAAACAAGGGCATGAAATGGTTGGAGTGCGCGCTGCCCAGGTTGTAAAACGATTGGTCACCGTGGGTGAAAAAGCAAGAATAATTGCTCAAACTGCAAAACGCTCTGGCCTTGCCGACCAAATGATTACCAGTGTTGATACGGTGGAAGATGCCATAAAAATTCTTCAAGGCACATTGAAAAAAGACGATGTTGTTCTTGTCAAAGGTTCGCACGGGTTACATATGGAACGCATTGTATATGCCCTGGAGGTAGATAAATGAACGAAACTCCTATGGCATTGGCTCTGAGTGGCATCAGCTTTTTAATGGCGGTGATCTGGGGTCCTCCTTTATTACGAGTACTCAAACATTTTAAAATCGGAAAAATCATCCGGGTTGAAGGACCAAATTCCCATATTAGCAAAATGGGGACACCTACTATGGGCGGTGTTATGTTCATTGCCCCTGTCATACTTCTAACTGTTCTGTTAAACGCAGCATCACTTTTAGGTTTCAAAGTAATTGGAAGATCGATTCTTTTACCACTAGGAACACTCGTCATTTTCAGTATCCTCGGGATGATAGATGACTGGGAAGGTGTGCGTGGATCCAGAAAAGGCATCGGAATGCGAGCCCGAACCAAATTCATCTTCCAGGTCATCATTGCAACTTTCATAGGTATTGTTCTCAAATATGTGTTGGATGTACCGGAGATGTTTTGGCCAGGCGTACATTTTGAAATTTCTTTAGGGATTTTCTATGTACCAATTGCTATTGTTACAATCGTAGGTTTTTCCAACGCAGTAAATTTCACAGACGGATTGGATGGTATGGCTGGTTTGATCACCGCTACCGCATTAACAGCTTTTGGTGGGATCGCATTAATTCAAGGACAGACATTCTTAGGAAGGTTCTGTTTTACGCTAATAGGAGCAATTTTCGGTTTCCTTTGGTTTAACGTTCACCCAGCACAATTATTCATGGGAGATACCGGCTCACTGGCATTGGGTGCCACACTAGGTGTTGTTGCATTAATGACTGGACAGTGGTTATTACTCCCTATCATTGCAATTATTCCCCTGAGTGAAACGCTGAGCGTGATCATACAGGTTTTATACTTCAAACTCACAGGAGGGTTAAGGTTATTTAAAATGGCACCACTTCATCATCATTTTGAATTAAGTGGATGGAGTGAGACACAGGTTGTTCAACGTTTTTGGTTGGTTAGCTTAATTGCTGCATTAATTGGAATTGCATTGGCTTTAATATGATAAATCCTTGGTTTGGTAAAAAAGTTCTGATCATTGGTGCTGCCCGACAAGGGTTGGCACTCACCCGTTATCTCTGTTCCAAAGGAGCACAGGTCACCTTAAATGATGGACGACCTGAAAATGAGATGCAGTCAGAAATTGATCAACTACAGGATTTATCCATTAATTGGGTTTTAGGTAAACATCCTCAGAGTTTGTTAGATAATTGTGATTTAATCTGTGTTTCTGGTGGCGTACCTTTAACCATCTCTTTAATCACTGAAGCGATAAAACGCGAAGTCCCTTTATCGAACGATTCTCAGATTTTCATGGAAACGGTTAAAGCGCCAGTAGTTGCCATCACCGGTTCCTCAGGAAAAACGACAACCACTTCGTTGATGGGTGATATTGCAAAAGCTGGTGTCAATGACAAACAAAAAGTGTGGGTTGGAGGTAATATCGGCAATCCATTAATCAATTATGTGGATGAAATTCAGGCAAACGATCTGGTTATCCTGGAATTATCCAGTTTTCAACTCGAATTAATGACTACATCACCTCACATTGCTGCCATTACCAACATCACGCCTAATCACCTTGACCGCCATGGTACTTTGGAAGCCTATACAGCTGCAAAATCGAATATTTTAAAACACCAAAAAAGGAATGACATCGCAATCTTGAATCGTGACGATAAAGGCGCATCTGGATTAGTGAATTTGGTTTGTGGAAAGCTTGCTACGATTGGATTTTCAGCTTTACCGGAAGGCCAGGACGGAATTTTCATTGAAGAAGACACAATTTGGGCAAAATTTAACAACAATTCTTATCCAATTAGCACTGTCGATGAAATTCCGATGCGCGGAAAACATAATATTTACAATGTTATGACAGCCTGTGCAATTTCTCAGGTGTTGGGTTTTGAACCATCCTCAACAAAACAAGCAATTACCTCCTTCGCCGGTGTCCCCCATAGATTGCAATTAGTAACTATCAAAAATGGTGTTCATTGGTATGACGATTCGATTGCAACTGCCCCTGAAAGAACGATTGCTGCTATTCAAGCATTTGATGAACCCATTGTATTGCTGTTAGGTGGAAGAGATAAGAATTTACCCTGGGATAGCTTATTAAAGATGGTTAATGAGAAAGTTAAGCGAGTAATTTTGTTTGGTGAAGCTGCTGAGAAAATCGAAAAATATATTCATGAAATTCATTTTGATGAAATACGGTTTGCATACCATAAATGCGATCGATTACACGAAGCAGTCATCAAAGCGAACGATATCGCTAAACCGGGAGATTTTGTTTTGTTATCACCAGGTGGTACCAGTTATGACGAATTTAAGGATTTTGAAGAAAGAGGAGAAAGGTTCAAACAATGGGTATTTCAACTCCAATAAAAACAAAAAAACAAATAAATCAGAATCCCAAAATTTCCTTCCTTAATACACTGGATATCCCTTTGATATTGATTGTTTTAGTTTTGTTTGTTTTTGGTTTAGTAATTTTATATTCCGCCTCGATGCCTATTGCATACTATTCAGGTGTAGATGTTTCTCCATGGGATTATGTTTCACGTCAAGGTTTATTTGGCCTACTTGGCTTAACGGGTGCTTTCTTTCTTGCCTGGATCGATTACCGAGTTTGGAAAAAATTCATGTTAATCGCATTATTTGGAACCTGGGCAGTTTTATTCTTGGTGCTAATCATGGGTACAGTTAGGCATGGTGCTACTCGTACATTTTTTGACGGAAGTGTGCAGCCATCAGAATTAGCAAAAGTTTTAATCATTCTTTACCTTGCTTTTTGGATTAAAGGCAAGCAAGAAAATCTCAAAAAACTAACTTTTTGGGTTATCCCGATTGGTTTTGTGTTAGGAATTACAGCGGTTCTTTTGGTTCTAGAACCCGATTATAGTGCCGTGTTAACCCTGGTAATGATCAGTAGTGTAATTCTGTTTCTCGCAAATTTAGATTGGAAACAAATTGTACTCATCGGATTATTTGCAGTATTAAGCTTCTTCCTTGTCATTCGAATCAGTACAACCGGCAGTGTTCGCTGGGGTCAATTTGTTTCAGGATATCAGGATCCACAACAAGCTCTCACACAAGTGAAACGTGCCATTGAATCAGTAATTGATGGAGGTGTTTTTGGTGTCGGAATCGGACAAGGAACCGTTAAATTCACCGGTTTGGAAGTCGGTCAATCCGATACGATCTTTACAGTGATCGCAGAAGAAATGGGGCTAATTGGTTGTATATTCGTACTGGCTTTGTTTCTTCTTCTTCTTTGGCGTGGTTTTAAAATCGCAGTAGAAAGTGAAGACCTTGCTGGGAGATTAATTGCCGCTGGGATCAGTTCCTGGATCGTGTTAGAGGCATTTATCAACATAGGTAGTTTATTCAATATTCTTCCTATCGGTGGTAACACACTACCCTTCCTTAGCTTGGGAGGATCCAGTCTGGTGTCAATTATGACTGGAATAGGTTTCATTTTAAGCGTTGGTCGCGTTAATCAAATTAAGAAACTTCAAGAAAGGAGTCCGTTTAGTGCGATTGTTGATTTGCGCTGGCGGGACCGGAGGCGGGGTGTATCCCGCTCTAGCCGTCCTGCAAGCAATGGAAGGCAATTATCGTGAATTTCTTTGGGTTGGTGGTGAAGGCGGTATGGAATCTGAATTGATTAATCGCATGGATCTCCCTTTTCGAGAAATTCCAGCAGCTGGTGTGCACGGAGTAGGTTTGCGTACACTGCCCAGTAATGTATTTAAATTACTGAAAGGGATTTTGCAATCCAGACGAATTATCAAAGAATTTCAACCAGATGTGATTTTTTACACTGGCGGTTATGTTGCAGCTCCGATGGCAGTAGCTGGTATGAAAGTGCCTTCTATTTTGTACGTTCCAGATATCGAGCCGGGTTTTGCTTTGAAATTTTTGGCAAAATTTGCCCGAGTAATCGCATTAACAACCGAAACATCAAAACAATTCTTTTCAAAATCCAAAGAATTGGTGGTTACAGGATATCCTATAAGAAGTGAGTTAAGAAAATATTCCAAAGCAGAAGCTTCAAAAATCTTAAACCTAACAAATGATTTGCCTGTTTTGATGGTGTATGGTGGCTCAAAAGGTGCTCATTCAATCAATCAGGTAATCATTAAGAATCTCGAAACACTTTTATCAAAATTTCAATTAATTCACATTGTTGGGAATTACGATTGGGAACAAGTACAGGCAGTTCACAATTCTTTACCTGAGAATCGATCCCAAAATTATCACTGTTACCCTTACTTACATGAAGAAATGTCAGCAGCATTTTCAAGTGCTGATTTGTGTATTTGTAGAAGTGGTGCTTCCACATTAGGAGAGTTACCATTTTTTGGTTTACCTGCAATTCTGGTCCCCTACCCTTATGCATGGAGATATCAAAAAACAAATGCCGAATATCTGGTGAATAACCAAGCTGCATTGTTGATTTCCGATGAAGAATTGGAAAAAAGATTGATGGTTGAAGTTAATCAATTATTAGACTCTCCTGAAAAATTAACAGAAATGAGTAATGCTATGAGTTCTTTAGCAAAAATAAATGCAGCATCTCAAATTGCTTCTCTCATTTCAAATCAGGTCTCCTCATCCAACAGGAAAGGTGGTCTTTCATGATTTCATTAGATGTCATCTTTTGGATGTATGTATTCTTATTTGCCTTAATCGGAGCAATGCGTGGCTGGGCACGAGAGATACTCGTCAGTTTTAGTGTAATTCTCTCACTTTTCCTGCTCTCAGTTTTAGAAAGATTTGTACCATTCATTCGTGACACATTAATAGTTAATAATCCAGATTCATTTTTCTGGTTGAGATCAATTCTTTTGGTGTCAATGGTGTTCTTTGGATACCAGACACCTAAATTTCCAAAATTAGCAACCTCTGGTAGATTTATTCGTGATCATTTTCAAGACATTTTATTAGGTTTATTTTTAGGTGCTGTGAATGGGTACCTGATTTTTGGAAGTCTTTGGTTTTTCCTGGATGATGCTGCTTATCCATTTTCATTTATCCTCGCTCCAGATTTGAACTCGGAGATTGGCATCGTTACTCAAGAACTTTTGGCTTTTATGCCTCCTGTGTTATTGAGTGGGCCAACGATCTATTTTGCTGTGGCGATTGCTTTTGTTTTTGTTTTGGTGGTGTTTCTGTGAAAAAAAACGTGTTCTTCATTGGGATTGGTGGTACCGGATTATCTGCCATTGCCCGTGTACTCAAGGAAAAAGGCTATTCCGTGAGCGGGTCCGATCAATATATCTCGGATCCCGCCAAAGATTTAATTTCCTTTGGTATACCTGTTTATGAGGGACACTCTGCTGATCACCTGGTGGGAGTTGACCTGGTTGTCAGGTCATCAGCCATCTCTGAAGATAATCCGGAAATTCAGGAAGCACGCCGAGTAAAAATCCCCGTTTATAAACGAGAGGATATCCTCGCTGACCTTATGAAAGACAAAGTAGGCATCGGTATCGCGGGGACACATGGCAAAACCACCACAACCGCAATGCTTGCAACTGCCCTCGCGGGTTTACAACTAGATCCAAGTTACATTATTGGCAGTGTTTCAAAAAATCTCGGAAATAATGCCCATTTTGGAATGGGAGATCATTTCGTAATTGAAGCAGATGAATATGACCGTATGTTTCTTGGTTTATCTCTTACCTATAGCATCATTACAAACCTCGAACACGACCATCCTGATTGTTACCCAACTTTTTCTGATTATTTATTGGCCTTCAAAGCCTTTTCAGAAAATCTAAGACCTGGTGGAAAGTTAATTTGTTGCCGTGACGATTTTGGGGTGCAAAGATTGCTGCAATTGCTTAACACCGAAAATATTTTGACCTATGGAATATCTGAAGATTGTGATTATCAAGCAAGAAATTTTAGAATGAATACTGTTGGTGGTTACAGCTTCAACGCTATTAAAACCTCAGGTGATGGAATTGAAGTATTAACGGAAGTGGAATTGAAAATTCCTGGTCTTCATAATGTATTAAATTCACTTTCAATCATTGCGCTCACTCACCAATTAGGTTTAGATGTTGAAAAATCTGCGACTCTCTTGGGAGATTTTTCAGGCACATCCAGAAGATTTGAAATTGTTGCTGAAATTAATCAGATTACTTTAATTGATGATTACGCCCACCACCCCACCGAAATTCAAGCAACTTTGCAAGCAGCCAAAAGTCGCTATCCCAATCGTGCCATTTGGGCAGTTTGGCAACCGCACACATACTCGCGAACACAGATTTTATTTAATGAATTCGTTAATACCTTTACTGATGCAGATCATGTGATCGTCAGTCAAATTTATGCATCCAGAGAAAAAAATGACAACTTTTCAGCTTCCGAACTTGTAGAGGCGATGTCACACAGTGACACTCGTTATATTGACCACCTCGAAGATATTGAGGAATATCTATTTTCCAATCTGAAACCAGGTGCCGTTCTACTTGTTTTTTCGGCAGGGGATGCAATTCAAATTAATAAAAACCTGAAATTAAGGCTAGCTCAGAAGGAGAAAAATCATGAGTTATGAAACCAGTATGGAAACAGAAATTAAAAATTTCCCCATTATGACGGTATTTATTGGAAAGGAAATTGAAACGGAGGATGTAAGTTATGAAACGGCAACCAAAAAAACTTTAAAAAGTCCTCAAATAAAGAATAAGAAAGCGGTTGTAAACAAATTAATCAAATATTTTAAAAATTCATAAAGGAAAAATGAAAAAAAACACCCAACAGATAACTGAATTGCTTCAAGAACAATTCAGCAATAAACTACAAACTGAAGTGCCATTGAAAAACTTGTCAACCGCACGTGTTGGCGGTAACGCCAAATGGTTCATTAAAGCCAAGAATATTGATGAATTGTCTGAAATTGTTAAATTCTGTTGGGTTCACGAATTTCCATTCTTTTTGTTGGGTTCAGGATCTAATGTTTTGTTCAGCGATGAAGGTTTTTATGGGCTGATCATCCACAATCAGGCAAAAAAAATA
>NPIE01000005.1_pt1 | contig 14438 bp, 15 predicted proteins | sample 8637661 | NCBI WGS metagenome assembly NPIE01 (sample SAMN07420842, study PRJNA396082) | bioreactor metagenome | isolation source: sample BA12 brine-fed electro-methanogenic bioreactor BA | place: Japan: Kochi | collected 2016-12-09 | reverse complement strand
ATCTTACCATGGACGAGCGAAATGCCATCTATCGAATGCAGTTTCAGGGCTACCGCCAGGCGGAGATCGCCCGCTGCCTGGGGCGTCATCGCAGTTCGATCGGCCGGGAGTTCCGGCGGAACCGCAACGTCGACGGCCGCTACGGGCCAACCGCTATCTGATCGCACGCAAGGTCGAGGCCTGTGCCAGTGAGCCGGTGGCCCGACAGCTCCAAGACAGCCTCCCGTTTGCCCGACCGAGGATAGAGCTTGCCCTGAGCGAAGCCGAATGGGACTCTGGTGGCAACCAACCCGAGCGCCGTGGCGGCGCGGGGACATGGGCGACGTTGTGAGGAACCCACGTCGCCTTCCCTCTCCCATGTTCCTGGCCCAAAGCGGTCAATCCCACGGGTCTGGGGACAGAATCCCCAGAGAGCAATAGCAGTGACACGCTATGGGTCACCTCGTGACCCTCACGACGTGCCCCGTTGCACTTCGCGTGCGAATACGTCCTTCATCAGGGAGTCACAGGTCCGAGGCCTGCCGGGCTGCAATCTGCCGGATAGATGAACTGCTTCACTCCTTCTCCATAGACGTCATCGACGCTGACGGCAATCATGAGATCATGTTCCACGGTGGCGCCAGCAGGGTCATTTATTGCAGTGTCGTACGTCACTAAGTATTGGCTGCTTAAGGTCCCTGCGATTCTCTCGTAAATGGCCCCCAGATCTTGTGGCGTCGGGGCGCAATAGTACAAGCCTCCGGTCTTGGCTGCTATGGCAATCAAGACGTCCTCGTCGATCAGATGTCCCAGGCCAATTGTGAAGACAGGTACGCCCTTGGCCAGTGCGTGCTCCATGACGCTCGTCGCACTATGGACAGAGGAGTTGTCTGCCCCATCGGACATGGCGATAACGGCCCTATTGCCTGCCTGCTCGGCCGTACCTGAGATTGACTGATAGATGGCGTCGTAAAGTGACGTCGACCCTAAATCCAGATCCGGCTCATGCTCAATCGCTTGACGCAGGGCTTCCCTATCGTCCGTATATTCCTGTAGCACTTCAACGCCGCTCGCGAACTTGATCACCTGGGCATGATCCCCCGCAACCAAATAACCCAAGAAATTCCTGGAAGCCGTTTCCAGTGCTGCCAAAGCCTCAGGCGGCATACTGGCGCTATAATCCAGAAGCAAACTTGCGCGTATGTGCGAGCGACTCAATTCAACAGTAATGGGTGTCTGGACGACGCCGTCTTCCTGCACAGTAAAATTGGATGCATCCAGACCGGCGACGGGTTCATCAGTCATGTCAATCACGATCACGCCAGTTCGAATCGTTGGACACTCTGAGGCATCCACGCTTGTGATCTTCACCACGAGCGGATCAACAGGGTTCGCTGAATCCGGAATATCCGGGTGATCCGGAATATCCGGGAGGGGGAACTGTTCATAGAACAACTCTCTTATTTCGACGTCGTCGATGTCCCATCCGCCCCATTGGTGGTAACCATATTCACTCAGGCGGAACCTGATCATGATCGATGATTCTCTGTAGTCCGATAGATTGACCTGAACGCGTGACCAGGTCGATTGGTCGACCCCGTTAAAGAACACCAGTTCAGACCACGTAAGACCAACGTCTTCGGAGATGTCCACATATGCGTAATCCGTCGGGTGAACACTGACCTGATGCCAGAAGGTCAGGATCGGCCATGACAGAGAGGATAGGTCTATCGGATGCGAGAGAATCAGATCAGAGAACTCGCCTGGGAGATAGTGACCATCTGGGCTTTCACTAATGGCATGCCCCCGACTACGCGAGACATTCTCTGTCAGTTGCCACGCATCTCCCTCCTCCACCATCCAGTTGTCCAGGCCGCTCTCAAAGTCCTCGAAGAAAGGAGGTGCGAGACTCTCATCGTCCTTATCGGCTATAACGATATCGTCGATGTCCCAACCGTGCCATTGGTGGTAACCGTAGTCACGGAGGCGAAATCTGATCATGATTGGCGACGTTCTATAGTCTGATAGATCGACTTGAACGCGCGACCAGGCCGACCACCGGTCAACGTTGTTAAAGGACACCAGTTCAGACCATGTAAAGCCAAAGTCCTCAGAGATTTCCACAAGTGCATAGTCTGTTGAATGAACGCTGACTCGATGCCAGAAAGCTAGAACCGGATCAATACTTTCGGACAAGTCGATTAAATCCGCTTGGCTCCGCACTCTCATGACAATCGTCGAATTGGCGTTGGGTGCGTATTTACCTTCTGGACTATCGCTGATTGCGTGGCTAGCGCTCCGGAAGAAGGCATCGGTCAATTGCCAAGAGCCCGTCTCCCATTGACCCAGTCCATTTTCGAAATCATCAGAGAAATAGACTGTCCGTGCGTTGGCTACTGAACTGCAGAGAACAAAACACCAGATCCCTCGCAGAATACATTTGCTGAACAAGTCGCTGCCGTATTTCGCATTTTCCATAATTGATCCTCCTTGATCTGTGCTTAGAACCCTTGCGAGACGCAAACAACACGCCTGCCCGGACACAATCATCTACTTCGCACGATAGAAGAGCGGCAAGCAGATAGCAGACAGATACGCCGTCAAAAACAGGCGGACGCTTACTCAGGACCACAAGCGGCCATCTCCTCGCGTATTAACGATTCTAAGAACTCCAGGATGCGCCGCTATTCGTATAACTACGTATTTTGGCTCTCTGGAGGGATGTGTGGGTGAAGATGTAGTGTTTTGGTTTGATGGTTTCGCGTGGTCGTGTGGTGGTTTCTGTTCGGGCGCACCGGCTGGCGGCGAGCTCCGGTCACGCCAGTCGCTTCGCCTGGTGTTATGCCCCTGCCGAGCCGTGCGCTCGGCGTTGGTTCGTATCGCCAGTGTGAGCCCTTCCTTTCCATTGGCCATGGCTGACGAAGGCCCTGGGAAAGGAATGTCTTTGTCGAAGACCTGAGTTGAAGCAAGGACAACTGCCGGGGCGTCACTACGAACGGGGGAAACGGTGTGCGCGGCACAGGGGAAGGCGGTGTGCATGGCACACCCTACCGCTGGTGGGAGGGAGGAGGAGGGTTCAGGCGCGGGCGGGACACCCACGGTACGCGCGGGCAAGATGCCCGCGACACGGGGAAAAGGGCGGGACGGCGGCGACGCGGGAGAGACGCGGGCTTGGTTCGTATCGCGGCATGGCCCGGCGGGGCGGCACCTCGGGTCTGCGGGCTCCGGCCTGTAGGAATTCGGGGAGGCGAGGACGGGTGGGGTGAGGAGACATGCGGGTTTGTGTTTTTTTTTGGGGGGGGGGTGAGAATGGGGAGCGGTTGGGCGTGGGCAGTTGGTTTGTGGATGCTGCGGGCACATCGTGCACGTGGGTGATGGCGGGACAGGACGACCGTCTGGTGGGAACCTGCGGATTTTGCCGGTTGTCGCATGGCGAGCCCACGGCGAAGGGTTGACGGAGGAGTGGATGGGACAGTAAGCTTCGCGGGGCCTGCGTGGTTGGGGCGCGGGGACGCAGAGAACTTCGGGAGACGTTGGGATGGTTGGTTTTTCGACGGCGCTGCTGGTGGGGATTGGGGTGCTGACGGCAATCCAAGCGGGAATCGTGGGCCGATTCGTCGCGTGCCTGCGGCGCTTTCGAAGGGGCGATGATGCAGACGAATGGCTGCCGCGGGCGGGCGTGGTGCTGGCGTTGCGCGGCTGCGATCCGTTTGTGACGGATCTGCTGCGAGGGCTGCTGCGACTGGACTATCCCGATTTCGTGATTCGCATCATCCTGGACGATGACACGGGCGAGGCTCGTTCGCTGATCGAAGGGATGACCGCCGAGCTGGGCGCCGAGAACGTGACGATCGATGCCCTGCGCACCCCCTCGGCCAGGTGCACGCTCAAGTGCAGTGCGATGCGTCAGGCGGTGGCGGATCTGCAATCGGAATGCGAAGTGATCGCCTTCATCGACGGCGACGTGGTGCCCCACGGGGCGTGGCTTCGGGACCTGGTTCGACCGCTGCGCGATCCGGCGGTCGGGGCGTCGACGGGGCATCGGTGGTACATGCCTCGCGAGGCGAACTGGGGCTCGCTGGTCCGCTATTTCTGGAACGCGGGGGCGGTGGTGCAGATGTGGTTCAACGGGATGACGTGGGGCGGCAGTATGGCGATGCGTGTGGAGGTGATTCGTCGGATCGACCTGCTGTCGGCGTGGGGCCGGGCTTTGTCGGTGGACTGCACGGTCTGCCGGCAGATTCGTCGGCATGGCTACCGGGTCGAGTTCGTTCCCGGCGTGATCGCGGTGAATCGCGAACGGATCTCGCTGTCGCGATTTCTTCCGTGGGTGCGACGGCAGTTGATGGCGGCCAAGACTCCCTGGAGGAACTGGGCGGTCGTGTTGATTCACGGTGGGCTGTTGACGTTGGTCCAGTTCGTCGCCCTGGGCCTGGCGGTGGTCGGCCTGGCGACGGGTGAAGGCTGGTTGGCTGCAATCAATGCCGTCTCGCTGCTTCTGCTCTGGGGGGCCAACCTGGTTATGGCGGCGTGGCTGGAGCACGGGATGCGGCGGATCGCGCGGGGCAACGGGCACTATCAGCGCTGGTTGTCTGCGGAAGCGGTCGTGCGACTGTTTCCGGCCTTCCTGCTGACGCTCGCGGCCTATCCGGTAGAGTTGGTGAGGGCGAGCTTCTGCCGGCGCGTCGAATGGCGAGGGATCGCGTATGAAGTCGACGGTCCGAGCCAGGTGCGGATGATCGCCTATCGGCCCTTCGGCCGGCGCGAAGGCTCGGATTCGACGACGTCACTGGTGTGAGGGAGCCCCTTTGGCCCTGTCGCGGGGGAGTCCGAGGCGGCGGTCGAGGAAGGCATGACTGATGAGATCGGCTGCGGGGCGCGGGTCGTCGGTGCCGCGCATGTTGCAGGGCATGGGAACGCGAAGTCGGCAGCGATCGTCGGCGCGTCCGTGTGTGTGGAGGCAGACGGACGCGGTGAGGGAGAAGGCAGCGCGTATGAGATCGTTCACGGTGCGACGCGTTCGTGCGGCGTGCAACAGTTGGCACGTCAGTTTTTCATCGAGTGAGCGGGTGACGGGAGAGGGTTGGCGCGAGTGCGGGGTTTGACGCGGACCGGTCGAACCGGTCGTGGAAGCGGAGGCGGACGCAGAGATTCATCGGGGAGTCGGGACGGTCCTCGACGAGCTTGTATTGTTCCCAGGGGGGTCGGCGGCTGGGGCAGGATCATGGAGCGGGGGTTTCCGAAGCGACCAAGGCGTTCAGGAGGTCCGCGAGGCGCAGGGAGGGGGAAGGATCGCCGGTGATGCGGATGCGACGGTCGTTCAGGGCCCGGGTCACGGGGAGTTCGCGGGCCAGCAGGCGGCGGAGGACGTCGGAGGAGACCTGAACGACGGCGGCACATCGCTCGTCGATCCCCTTCTCGGCGGCGACGACCTGCTGGTTGCGGACCAGCAATTTCCACTGTCCGCCGCCGGGTCCGTCGAGTTGCAAGCCGACATGCATGTATTGGTTCGTGGTGGGGTGCGCCTCGTAGGAAGACACCCATCGGTCGATGATCGCGGGGACGGGGGCGGGCCGTTCTTCGGGCGGTTCGGAGGCCTTTCCGAAACGGGTTCGAATCGCGAATCGGGCCATGTCGGCGAGCAGTTCGCGATCGACGCGGGGGCACGGGAGGTGGGCGGCGGCGGCCATCGTGTGGGTACGGTCGAACCTGGGATCGTCGCGCCAATAGGGGCGGTAGATTTCGAGTTGAGGTCCGAGCATGTCTTTGAACCAGGCTTCATCGCGCTTCAAAGGATCGGATTCGTCGGTCAACGGCGATTCCTGCTCGATCGCATCCTGAATCGCGCGGCTCCAGACGGCGATGGGCGTGGGCGTGGCGGCGGTCAGGTGGTAGGTACGGCCATGAAGCCGGGGATGGCTCAGGATGTGGGTCATGACCGAGGCGACCCAATCGACGGGGACGTAGTCTTTTCGCTCTCGTCCGGTGAGGCCGAACGAGCGAAACAATCGCCTGGCGCTGACCGAGCCAAGCACCATGCGACTGCTGAGGGTGTGGCTGAACTTGACCATGGCGTAGAAGCCGTGAAACGTGGAGGTGTAGGCAGTTTGCGAGTCGCCGATGATGATGGAGGGGCGATAGATCGTGGGCGGTTCGGGCAGGCGGGCGGCGAGAACGCGTTTCTCGGCCTCAAGTTTGCTGCGTTCGTAGTCGTTGCTCATCTGCTGGCCGAGGTCGAGTTGCGTTTCGAGGATGCGGCCGCGACGCAATCCGCATACGTAGGCGGTGGAGACGTGATGGAATTGCGCGAGGGCACAGCGGGCGCACAGATCCAGGAGGTGCTGCGTGCCGTCGACGTTGGATCGCCAGGGTTCTCCGCTGCGGTCGGGACCATTGAACGTCAGGCTAGCGGCGTTGTGGAGCACGGCGTGACAATGGCGGGCGATCCAGCGTACGTCGAGGGGGGAGAGGCCAAGGTCGGGGCGGCACAGGTCGCCCTCGAGGACGACGGGACGAGGCAGGAGGCATCCGGTGCGCCGCTCCCAGTCGGTCAGGAGCACCTCGATGCGTTGTCTGGCCGACTGCGTCTTGTGGCCGCGAACGAAGACCGCCATGCGTAAACCAGCGAGGAGACTATTGCGAAGCAGATAGCTGCCCAGCAGGCCGGTCGCCCCGGTGAGAAGAACGTACCCCATGTGTGCTCCCATTGTGTCCTTTTGTCAGATCGCCCACGGAAGCACCTGCGTCGATCACCGCGTTCTCACGGCCTCCGTGCGTCACCCAGCGGAGGATCGTACCGGCAAAGCGCTCGCCTGTCAAGGACCGTGGGACCGGCAGGGCGCAGGGGCATCGAGTGGGGATGGCAGGGACGGGGGCGTGGGGTGCTGGGGAAAAAAGTTGGGGGCGAAGGCGGTTGAAGTTCCCGTAATATCGGGGGTGGTGGAGTCGAAGAGGAGATGGCGGGTAAAAGGTGGGCATCGCGAGGAGCGGGCGTTTGTCTGGGGCCGGGGTCATTTGGTACAATAGGGACAGTTGAATGGACTCATGTCTGCTCTTGGGGGGCAGCATCATCCGCAAGATCGTATCGGGCTGAGCGTATACCTGGTAGACGTGTCGGGCGGTATGCGGTGGAACGGTCGCAACGGTGAAACGCTTCGGTTTTTTTGTGACGCAAGGTCACGGGGGGTGAAGAAAGATGAAGAAATTGATTCTTGCTGCGGTCGTCTGTGCCTGTATCCATTCGTCGGCTATGGCGGGCGTGACGGGCTTGTATAATACGGGCACGGCGGGCGTCGGGAACGCGGACCCCTACTACACGCTGACGCTTGCGCCGAACGTCGGTTCGACGGCTGTCGGTATCAACAAGCACAGCGCGTGGGTGGGCGCTCCGGCGGGATCAGAGTGGATCGGGCCGAGCGTCTCCGCCTATACGGACCCGGTGGGCTGGTATCATTATGCGCTCGACTTCCAGATCGAGGACGTGGTTCTGTCGAGCGTGGTGGTGACGGGTCGGTGGAGCGTGGACAATTCGGGGGAGATCTGGCTCAACGGGGAATATGCGGGCATCGCCAAGGGCAACACGAGCGCGGACTCGCGGGAATACAGGACGCTGGACGCTTTCACGATCGATTCGGGCTTTCAGACGGGGTTGAACACTCTGGAGTTCCGCGTGTTCAACATCGCGGGCTCGGGCGGGAATCCGACGTCGTTGCTGGTGAGCGATCTGGGTGCGTCGGCGACGGTGGTGCCGGCGCCGGGTGCCCTGCTGCTCGGTTCGCTCGGCATGGCGATGGCGGGCTGGATGAAACGGCGCAGGACGGCGTGACGGTTCGATATGGACTTTGACTTGTGGGCTGCACGATGGTCGTGCGGCCCCTTTTTGTTTGCGTGGAGGCGGGGTGTGGTTGCGCGAGGTCGGCGCGCTTGGGGCGAGGGGCTTGCGATGCACGATGCGCCATCGCCAGGGGAAGGCATGCTCTGACGAGCACACTACGAGCCGGCGAGGGCGGATGCGTGGGTTGAGAAGCCCCCCTACCGGACGATGGCGGGGATGCTGGTGCGGACGGATTTTCGGTTGAAGGGGGTTCCGAGCTCGGTGTTCTGGGTGCGGCCGACGCGCCAGACCTCGGCAGTCTGGGTGTCGATGACGAAGACGGAGGTGGCGTCATCTCCGGCGGGACAGCAGTGGTAGGGGCCGGGGGCGCTGTCGTCGGAGGCCGCCATGCCGATGACGAGCATGAGGCAGACGCCGGCCAGGACTCCAAGGATAAAACGCATCGTGTTTCCACACATTGCCTGATTTGCCCATTTCTGCATAGTCGTGCTCCTGCGTCTGGCAGGTTCGCTCGCGGCGAGATGCGGGTCGGACCTGCGCGCTCCTGTTGGTTGGGGCTTCTCTGTATCGCTATCCTATGCAAGGCGAGGGGAGGACGCCAGGAGGGTTTCGGGTTTTTGCGGCGGGGTTTGTGGGCGGGCTCAGGATGACGAAGGGGGGCGAGAGGGCTGGCGAGGGGGGGCGAGAGGGGGCAAATCGCGTGGGGGCGGGGTGATTCGGCGAACGGGGTTCGGGCCGAGGCGTAGAAGCCTATCGAAAATAGGACGTTTTCGGGCGGGTGCGGCGTCGCAGCCGCGGCGACGGAACGAAGTTACGGTTTCCAAGGAAAGGAGAAAGACCATGAAAGCACGCATCTGTCTTACCGCCCTGCTGGCGCTGGGTGTGGTGTTGGCGATCGGGTGTAAGACCACGATCATCGATCCCAACACGAAGCAAAAGGCGACGTACCAGATGGGCAAGCTGACGACGGAGGAGCCTTACGACCTGACGAGCGTGTACGACGCGACGGAGAAGGCGGTGTCGGAGTTGGGGCTCAACGTGGTGAGCCGGGTGAAGGACCGCCTGCAGGCGGAAATCGTGGCGCGGGATGCGCAGGACAAGAAGCTGACGATCAAGCTGCTATCGCTGGCGAAGGACCGGACGGAGATCAAGGTCGACGCCAGTCCAATGGAGAAGGCGCAGCGGATCTTCGAGTCGATTCACGACAATCTCGAGAACATGTAGTCGCGCATCCTGCGACTTGGGGCGTGCGGCGATCCGCGACCGCACGACGGACACCCTTCCATCCCGCACGCCTTTTTCTTTTCTTCCACCGACGTGTACGGCGGACGCGTGGGACGTCCGGGCGGGGATGGGGGTGATGCGCCCGGCGCGGCGGGTTTGCCGGGCATCCGCCAACCTCCTGCCTACCCTTTCGAGAGCCCGTGCGAGACGGGGGATCGTCCGAGAATCCATGGGGATCGCCCAGGCTTTTCGGCGGCCTTTCTTTTGGTCTCCGGGGATCTGTTTTTTAGGGTTTGGTGGGAGGTTGATATGAATGTATTCTGGTTGCATCGTAACGGCAAGTTATACGCATTGAAGCATGACGCCTTCGGCCATATTGCGGGGGTGGCGGGTCCACTGGCGTGGGACGACCTGCATGAGGACGATGATTACGAATACCGGACGGAGCTGATCGCGTGGGCGGAGGGGGAAATCGAGCGGCACGCGATGCACAAGATGCGGCCGGCGTTTGTGCATTGACGCGCGGCGGCGGTTGTCTTTCTGGACCTATCCCGGCACATGGTTCGGTCCTCCTGAAGGCGACGCCTGGGGGATGGCAAACAGGAGTGCTGCTCGCGCATCAGCAGGGCCAGCACTTTTCGCCATCCCCAAGCCCTGGCGGGCTTGAGGCTGCCACCCCGCTCCTGATACCACGGCAGAGGGTAGCGTCTTACGACGCCACTACGAACGGAGGCGTGGCATGCGCGGGGCATGCCTGGCTTTTGGTGTTTTTTGATGGCGTGGGGGGAGGGGCTCGTTACAATGGGGGTGAACCTTGTGAAGGAGTCCGGCCATGGATCGATCGCGTGCGTTCACTCTCATCGAGCTTCTCGTCGTCATTTCGATCATTGCGGTACTGATGGGGATTCTGATGCCTGCGCTGAAGAAGGCGCGGAATCAGGCCCAGGGGGCGGCGTGCCAGGCGAACCTGCGGAACTATGCATACGCGGTGCAGATGTATGCGCAGGACAATGACGACAAGTTCTGCTCTCCGGCGAGCTGCTATTTCTCGAGCATCGAGAAGTATCCCGGCGAGACGGGGGACCGATGGAAGCGCTGGTGCAACGGGGACATGTACCTGCGGGAGCATCCGGAATACGCGAGCGAGTTTTTCCGGTACCTGGCGGAGGCGCGGGCGTTGATCTGTCCGACATTTCAGCGTCTGGCGAAGAGCACTCGATTTCATCCGGAGTTCGCGGACGAGAGCGACGGGGTGGTGAACTACAAGCCATGGTACAACTACAGCATGAACGCGTATCTGGGTCTGAAGGACGGGAAGATCGGGGTGATGAAGACGATGGAGGTGAAGACGCCGGCGCAGGTGTTCACGTTTGCGGATGAGAGCTGCTTGATCAAGCCGGGGTATTATCGGCAGGGGCTGAACGATACGGCGTTGTTCCCGGTGCACCCCCCTACCGAGGGGCCGGACTGGGTGAAGCGGGCGGGCGGCAAATGGAACGTGCGGCCAGGGCCGGCGTCGGAGGGCGGGCACGGCGAATTCTGCGACGCCATCGGGGGCTTCCACAATGCCCCTTCGGGCGATCCCATCGGGGGCAAGGGCAACGCGGTCTTTCTCGACGGACACGTGTCGGCGCATCCGATGGAGGAATCGTTCGCGCTGGCGTGGCCTTATTGAGTTAGCGAGGCGCGCGACCATCCCCAAGCCCTGGCGGGCTTGAGGCTGCCACCCTGGACGCTATACACAACAATCGCCAACTCTGGCGCGGGCGTTCGGCTTCGCTCAGAACAGTGGTGTGCGGTGCACACCCTACGTTGCTTGAGACCGCGACCCGGGTGGCGGCGCGACTGTGGAGTGTAGCGTCTTACGACGCCACTACAAACACGGCTTTGTCGTGTACGGGTCTTGCTTCTGATGGTGTGCGGTGCACACCCTACGCTGCTACGCTGCTCTGAATGACACAGGGCGAACGAAAGGGGTCGGCTTCTTCGGGGCGGCGGGTCACGGACTCCCACGAACCTGGATAGGGACGTGGTGGGAATGGGGGCGGGTTTTGTGGGGGGCGGGATCGTTTTCTATGCTTTGGTGGGGTACAGAATGAAGGACTTCTGGCAACACGACAACGGGAAGGTGTATGCGGTGCGCAGCGATTCGTTCGGGCGGATCACGGGGGCGGCGGGACCGTTCGATGCGGACAACCTGGGCTCTCTCGAAGACTTCGTCTACGGTCCGGCGATCGTCGACTGGGTGAAGAAGGCGATTGCGGAGCGGAAGCTTCGTCGCATCAACACGACACCGATCAGGCAGGTTCTGCCACGTCTCTAAGGGGGCGCGGCGGATCGCTCAGCTCGCCGGGGAGGAGGAGCGCGTCTCTTCAGCGCGAGCGGTCCACGCGTCGGAAGAGGTCGTCCTGCCCTGACGCTTCGTGCAGGGCCATGACGAATCCGGCGGGCACGGCTCGTCCCATGGCCTGCAGTTCGTCGAGACTTTCCCAGGCGCGGGCGTATCGGCCCAGGGCATAGCAGGCGAGCGCGAGCAGGAAGTGCGCTTCGGCATCGGCGGCATCGATTTCCACTACCTTCTCCATATCTGCTAGGGCTTCGTCGTACTGACTCATGGCCAGGTGGAGACGTCCACATTGGCGGAGGGCGTCGGTGCAGCGGGGCCTGATCTCGGCCACCCGCGTGAAATCGGATACCGCCTGCCCCAAGTTTCCGATGGCGATGTAGACCTGCGCGCGGTTCAGGTATGCATCGACGAAGGCAGGGCTGCGCTGGATGGCTCGCGAGAACTGGGCGATGGCGTTTTCGTACTGCGCCTGGCGGGCGAAGAGGATGCCACGGTGATTGCACGCGTTGGCATCTTCGGGATGGTCCCAGGTTCGCGACTCACCGCGGAGTTGCTCCTGCCATGTGGAATGCGTCCGGTGCAGCGATCGCTCGAACTCGGTCTGCCAGCGGGACAGGTTTTCGCGCCGGCGGCCCAACTGGGCGGCTTCGAACTGGCGGCCGGAAGGCAGGTAGTCGCGCTTCTGGAGGGCCTTGCATCCGAGGGGATACTTGAGCCTGGCGGCGAGGTAGGGAAGGCTGCGGATCTTGTTGGCGTCAACGAAGGTTTCGCGATAGCCGAAGGATTTCTTGGGCACGATGTCGAACGGCAGGTTGAGTGGCGAGACGACTCCGGTGATGATGTGGATGAAGCCGAGGGCGACGATGAACATGGCGACGGCGACGCAGAGGGTCACGGAGGTTCGTTCGTGCCACCGTCTGGGGCGGGGCTTCCTGGTGTCGGGGGGTGAGGCGTCCGGCGGTGTTTTCGCAGGCACACCGTCGTCTTCGATCGGGTTATGACGTCTTTGCTGCGCCATCTTCATTCGCTCGACTGCGACCGACAGAGGAGTTGGTGTGCGGTGCACACCCTACACCTACGCCTGTTACAGAATCGGTGTGCGGTGCACACCTACGGCCGCCTTTATACCGGAGGCAGTGCGTGGTGTCCAGGGTGGGACGCTCGTCGACGTTTCGACGGGGCCCATGGCGAGCCTGACGGCTGCCACACGACCGCGACGATGTTTTCAGACACGTTTTCGGGTGGGTGGGGGATTTTTTTGTGGACATGGGGCGGCGGTTTCGTAGAATGGGGGCATCGAGCGAGGGAGGCGCTCGGTCAGTGCGAGACGGAGATCGGGCGTGCTTCCGGTCGACGAAGAGACGGCACCGCGAGACGACGATTCGGCCGGGGTGAATCATGCATGGGCGGCAATGCCTTCGGGTGTGGTGCGCGTGCGCGAGACCAGTTTGCGGATATGAAGTGAGGAGGGACCGGGTCCATGCGAGAGATCCATGCTCTTTGCGCGATCGTTCTGTGGAGTGCGTCTTGGCTGGGCGGGGAGGAATCCCAGGTGAACCTTCGGACCAGCGGCTCGCAAGCGAATCCGGCGGTGGCGGTCGATGCGGCGGGACGGAGCGTGATCGTCTGGAGCAGCTATTACAGCAGTTCGGGACGATCGAACGAGATCGTGGCGCGGCGGTTCGATGCGGCGGGCGAGGCGGTGAGCGTCGACGAGATTCAGGTCAACATGCTGCGGGCGGGGAACCAGACGGAGCCAGCGGTGGCGATGACGGAGACGGGCGCGTATCTGGTGGCGTGGCACGGTCCGGGGGTGGAGGAAGAGGACATCTTCGTTCGGCTGTTCGACCCGAACGGGCTGTCGCGGACGGAGGAACTGCTGATCAACGCGAATACGGAGGGCGAGCAACTCTACCCCAGCGTGCGCGCCGGGGCGGAGAGATATATCGTGGTGTGGGAGAGTCGGCACCGCGATGCATTCGGTGACCTCCGTTCGATTCGGGGGCAGTTGTTCGACGGCGACGGCGGACCGGTGGGAGACGAGTTGCGGATCGATGAAGGGGTCTACGACGCGCGATATCCGAGTGTGGCGATGGCGGGGGCGGGCGGTTTCGTGGTGGCGTGGGTTCAGGATCGGACGACGAAGGCGATTCTGGCGCGGTTATACGACGCCAACGGCGTAGCGATGGACAAACCGTTTCAGGTGAATCAGATCGACTTTGGTTCGCTCACCTGCCCGTCGGTGGCGATGGGTTCTTCGGGGGCGTTCGTCGTCGTATGGGACGGCGATCCGAACCGGGCGAGCGACGACGATATTCACGCGCGCTGTTTCGACCACGGCGGTGCGCCGCGAGGCGGGCAGTTCCTGGTGAACGTGCTCGAGGAGGGCGCGCAGCAATGGCCGCAGGTCGGGATCAGCGATGCGAACGAGTTCGTCGTCGTGTGGCAGCATGAGGACCCGGACCCGAACGTCGCCACCGACATTCTGGCGAGGCGGTTCGATGGGAGCGGGGTCGCGCGGGGCGATCCGGTTCGGCTGAACGGCTATCGGGTGGGCAAGCAGCAGTCTCCGGACGTGGCGGTTACGCGGGACGGGGCATTCGTGGCGGTGTGGGAGAGCGACGATCAGGACGGGTCGGGGTATGGGGTGTTTGCGCGGGGCGAAGCCGCCCTGCCGGCGGGTGATGCGGATGAGGAGACGGCAGGAGAGATCGCAGGGGAGGATTGAGAGGGCCGGCGGGTCCCGGGGGCGGGGGCGGATGATTGTTCGGGCTTGCGAGGGGGACGTCACGGGGGAGGGTGGGTGCATGACCGTTCCTACGCTGCTCGCTTGGGCACACGGTAGAAGCACGAATATCGAAATCCGAAATCCCAAATAAGCCCAAATGCCCCAAAAGGTACAAGCACGAAACAACGCCGGCATGGAATACAGATCAGCCATTGCCCTGAGCGTAGGGGTGCCTGGGGACACTGAGGTTTTGTGCTTTGAATTTGTTTCGGATTTCGTGCTTCGCACTTCGGATTCGCCCCCGGCCAGGAATCGGTGCCCGGCAG
>NPIE01013385.1_pt1 | contig 14440 bp, 15 predicted proteins | sample 8637661 | NCBI WGS metagenome assembly NPIE01 (sample SAMN07420842, study PRJNA396082) | bioreactor metagenome | isolation source: sample BA12 brine-fed electro-methanogenic bioreactor BA | place: Japan: Kochi | collected 2016-12-09 | reverse complement strand
ATCCCATTGCCGACGCAGCCAGGGCCATCCTTGATGGTCACATCGTCTTATCCCGGCGGCTGGCGGAAGAAGGCCATTATCCGGCGATTGATGTGGAGGCCTCTATCAGCCGGGTAATGCCCCAGGTGACTGATTCTGAGCATTTCTCCCGGGCCCAGAGATTCAAGCAGGTTTACTCCCGTTACCAGCAGGCCCGTGATCTGATCAGTGTGGGTGCCTATGTGAAAGGTTCCGACCCGGAGACTGACTTTGCCATCCAGCACATAGGCAATATGAGCCAGTTTCTGCAGCAGGGGCTGAATGAAAGTGCTCCCCTCACGGAGGCGATTGAGCAACTGATGGCGGTAGTGCCGGAACGACGTTCACCGGAACGAAGAAAGACGGCGGTGCCGAACCCCGCGGGCAATCGGGATAATGTCTGATGCTGCGATCGAAACGGCTTGAAGTTGTCCTCTCCCTTGAAGAGCGGAAAGAACAGGAAGCGTTGGAACGCCTTGGTGAGGCCCGTAAGCAGGTGGAGGCGCATCGCGAACAGGTGGAAAACCTGGAGCGCTATCAGCAGGAGTATCGTGACCAGATCCGCGCGAGCCAGCAGGGTGTTGTTCCTGTGGCGCGGCTGCAGGCGTGGCAGGCTTTTATTGCCCAGCTGGACCAGGTGATTGCCCAGCAACAGCGGCAGCTGCAACAGGCGGAACAGGTGTTTGAAGCCAGGCGCCGGGAGTGGCAACAGGCCTGGGAACGTCGCCGTGGTATGGAAAAATACATTGAGTCCTGCCGGCAACAGGAACAACGGGAACAGGATCTCAGAGACCAGAAACTGGCGGACGAAGCTGCCGGTCGGGCCTTTGCCCGGCGACAGCGATAATTGAAGTCCCCGGTGATCTGCATCAGATAACCCGGATGCAATTTCCGTTTATTTGACTATCCTTTACCAGATAAGCTTGCCATCAATGGCTGGCAGCGAAGGAAAGTCATTGGTGGAATGTGCCGGGAGGTTCAGGAATGCCTATAGAGACACGCCGGAGCGATGACGGCAAGACCCTCACGATCTGCGTGGAGGGTCGGTTCGATTTCAGTACCCATCAATCCTTTCGGGATGCCTACGAGCACAGCGAACCCACCGTCAGCCACTACGTCATTGATCTTTCAGACACCACTTACCTCGACAGCTCTGCTCTGGGCATGTTGCTTCTGTTAAGGGATCATGCTGGCGGAGATGGCGCCCGCATCTCAATCGAGAACTGCAACAGCGATGTCCGGCGAATTCTCTCCATTTCCAACTTCGAGCAGTTGTTCAGCATTCGCTGAGGCGATTCCCTTGAAGGTACTTCTTGCCGAGGACAGTGCCAGCGACAGGTTGATTCTGGCGCGGCTGGTAAAGCGCCTGGGCCATACCGTGATTGAAGCCGAAGACGGTACCGAGGCGGTGGATCTGTTCCGGGAGACCCAGCCGGATCTGGTGTTGCTGGACGCCCTGATGCCGCGGATGGACGGAATGGAGGCCGCTCGTCAAATCAAGGCTCTGGCAGGCGAGCGCCTGGTGCCGCTCATCTTTCTCACCTCCCTGTCGGGGGCGGGTGATCTGGCCCGGTGTCTTGAGGCCGGCGGCGACGACTTTCTCGTCAAACCCTACAATCGCGTGATTCTGGAAGCGAAGATTAACGCGTTTAATCGTATGAGGGGGTTGCACCAGGCATTGTCGGACCAGCGTGACCATATTCGGCGCCAGAATCAGCAGATGCTGGACGAGCAGCGCACGGCGCGGCGGGTGTTCGATAACATTGGCCATACCGGTTGTCTGGATGCCCCCAACATCCGCCACCATGCATCCCCCCTCTCGGTTTTCAACGGCGATGTATTGTTTGCTGCTCAGCGCCCCGGGGGCGGCACTCTGGTGTTTCTGGGTGATTTCACCGGGCACGGATTACCTGCCGCCATCGGCGCCATGCCGGTTGCTGAAATCTTCTACGGGATGGCAGCCAAAGGCTTCGGCGCCCCGGATGTCCTCCGGGAAATCAACCGCAAGCTTCGGCGAATACTGCCGGTAGGCATGTTCTGTTGTGGTTTGATGGTTGAGGCTGACTTCAAACACAACAGCCTGCGTGTCTGGAATGGTGGCTTGCCGGATGGCTGGCTGTTGCGTGCCGCAGGCGACCGCGTCGCCATTCCGTCCCGGCATCTGCCGCTGGGCGTTCAGGAGCCGGACCAGTTTTCGGCCTCCATGACCGTGCTGGATGCGGCACCGGGCGACTGGCTGGTGATGATGACCGACGGGCTCCCCGAGGCGCCCAATAGTGGCGGTGAAAGCCTGGGCGAGGAAGGTGTCCTGAGCGTTCTGGCTGGTCTGGAAGCAGGGCAGGAGCCGTTCGAGGCCCTGCTGGAGAGAATGCAGCAGCACACCGGGAAGCCAGAGCTGGCTGATGACCTGACGCTCTGCTGCCTGCAAATGGTCCGGGCGGAGGCGCCAGAGGCAATGCCCGACAAGATTCCTGAATCGGTGTTGACGGGCCCGGCGGACTGGCGCTGCGTCTATGAGCTAAGGGAACAGACTCTGGCAGACTTCAACCCACTGCCGCTTTTACTGCATATCTGTATGGAAGTGCCCGGACTGAGGAGCCGAAGCGGTGAGGTCTACACCCTGTTGTCGGAACTCTACAACAATGCTCTTGAGCACGGTGTTCTGGCCCTGTCCTCAGAGTGGAAAACGTCACCTGGCGGTTTCAGCCGCTATTACCAGGAGCGAACGCGCAGACTGGGGAGCACCGATGGGCATTTCATACGGTTTTCTCTTGAGCATCAGCCCAGGGAGGGCGGAGGTACCCTTACCGTTGTCTGTGAAGACAGTGGTGATGGTTTTGATTTTGCTGAATATTCTGACACAGTGATGCAACAGCAGGCGGCTTCAACCGGCCGATACGCGGGCCGGGGGCTGGAAATCCTCCGGCGTATGACGCGAAATCTCAAGGTTCACGGCCGGGGCAATCGCGTGGAAATCGTCTATGATTGGTGGTTCCCCGACGCGGCCATAATCAGTGGCGCCTGAGTGCCGACAAACGAGGATAGCGAATGAACGACAAACCCCATCTTGACGTGGAGGCGCTGGCCGAACTGCAGGATGTGATGGAAGACGAGTTTGATGTCCTGATCCAGACCTACCTGGCAGACTCCCGTTCACGCATTGACGGCCTGAGGGAGGCGCTGGCAACGGCCGATCCGGAGCACTTCGCCAAGACCGCGCACAGCTTCAAGGGCAGTTGCATCAATATCGGTGCTCCCAGGCTCGGAGGCCTGTGTTTTGAGGCCGAGCAACTGGGCAAGGACGCCACTCTGGAACAGGCCCCTGCAGTGCTTGAACGGATTGAGGCCGAGTTTTCGGAGGTGGCTCGACGTTTGCTGAACTTTGGCCAGGAGGCCTGAACGTCACCCTGTGTGAAGGTTTGGCACCGCTTTTGCAGCTTTCGGGAAAACGCTCCGAACAGGGGCTACCTGAGATCTAAAGCGGCAAGAGGTTGCCATGCAACAGACCATACTTCCCCAGGCACCGGCGAAAACGAGTCAGCCAGAGGTCGGTGCAGCGAAATCGCAGGGCCGGAAGGACCCGGAGGCCGGTGACAGTCGTTTTGACGAGCTGTCCAGGGCCGAGCAGAAGCGGATGGATGCCAAGCGCGCCGAACGTCGGGATCAGGCTGATGCCGCGCAGGAACGCAAGGCAGCCGACCGGGCTGATGAGAAAGCCGAAGCCTCCAGTACCCGGCCCGAAAAAAACGATACGTCCACTGACCAAAAGCAGGTAGCGGACTCCGATTCACCGGCCCGTCCTTCCTCGGCCAGTGACACCAGCAATACCGGCGATACTGAGGCAGACGATGCCCTGGTCGTTGCCGAACCGCTGGTGCCCCTGACATTCGCCAATCTTCAGTCGCTGTATCCTGCAACCGCCAACCAATCCGGTACGGGCGGGCCTGAGAGCCTGGCTTCAAATATGGCGCTCACAGGAACTCAGGCCACTTCCGGACTGATCAAGGGCCTGCCGGGGCAAACAACTGCCGGGGGAGGCAGCACCGCTCTGGCTCCGGGCATGCAGCTAACCGACCTGCTTGCCGGTGCGACGAGCGCTGAGAGCGCCCGCCCCGTTGATCCGACCAGTCTGCTCTCCAATCCGAGATTCCAGAGTGTAATGGAAACCGCAGCGCAGCAGGCAGCACAGCCCGGAAAACTGGCTGCGGACGCCAACATTCCGCTCCGGGGCTACACCACCTCGGTGGATGTGCCGGTTGGACAGGCGGAGTGGGGCGACAAGGTCATGGGCAAGCTCAGTTGGCTGACCGCCCGCAATATGTCGGTTGCCGAAATACACCTCACGCCTCCGGATATGGGGCCAATGGAAGTCAAGGTGAAAGTCCACAACGATCAGGCCAGCGTCACTGTGCATGCGGCCAACCCGGTGGTGAGGGAGCAGCTCGAACAGCACTCCCACCGGCTCCGCGACATGCTGGGTGAACAGGGGTTGTCCCTGGGGCAGTTTGATGTCTCTGACCAGGGCGGTCAGCAGGCCGGTGGCGAGAGTGGTGAGGCCGGTGAGGGCGATGGTCGGTCTTCTGGTGGATCATCACTGGCCAGCCACGATGCTGATGCAGAGTCGTTGAGCACCGGCCAGCTTGATCTGGGCTGGCGGGGTGAAGTGGACGTCTTTGCCTGAGTCCGGATAATTTCTGAACAATTCAGCCTGCTGTTTTCCGACTTCTTTGCCCATCCCCTCCGGCAACGCTAAACTGCGGTTCTGACAACAGGGGATGGGCTGTCTGGCCCGGCCTTTGCATCACATCGGAGAAAGGTTGTTCGGAGCTTCCCGGACGCCAAAAAAGTGACAAGCGAGTGTTATGGCCGAAAATACTGCGACCGAAGCGCCTGCCAAAAAAGGCAAGCTGAAACTGATCATCATGCTGGTGATCATCATTATCCTGGCGGTGGGTCTTTCCGTGGTCGGGACACTCTGGTTCCTGGGCGGAGGATTGCCCGGCGCAGATGACGCCGAAACCACGACTTCGGCAGAGCCCGCGTTTGTCGCCAGCAGTTATACCGAAATTGAGAAAGCCCTGGTGACTACCGTTCAGGCGCAGGGTCGCCAGCGCTATGCCCAGGTCTATGTGTCATTCGAAGCCAAAGATCCTGCGGCACTGGCCGCTGCTGATGTTCATATGCCGCTTATCCGCAGCCAACTGGTGATGGTACTGGGCAGCAGCGACTTCATGCAGTTGCAAACGCCGGAAGGTCGTCAGACGCTGGCCGACAGCATGCTGCAGACTGTGAATCAGGTGCTGGAGCAGGAAGGGGAGCCGGCAATCGACCGGGTATTGTTCCGGAATTTTGTGGTTCAGTAATCATACCGGGCGGATAACCAACAGTTAGGGGCAGGAACAGGTATGCAGGATTTACTGTCACAGGACGAGATCGATGCCCTCCTCCACGGGGTGGATGATGGTGACATCGATACCTATGAAGAGACCGATGATACCGGCGTAAAGAACTACGACCTCGCCAGCCAGGATCGGATCGTCCGTGGCCGCATGCCAACGCTCGAGATGATCAACGAGCGTTTTGCCCGCTATACCCGTATCAGTCTGTTCAACCTGCTGCGCCGCAATGCCGATGTCTCCACCGGCGGTGTCCAGATCATGAAGTTCGGTGAGTACATCCATACCCTGTACGTACCCACCAGCCTTAACCTGTGCAAGGTTCGCCCGTTACGCGGTACATCCCTGTTCGTGCTGGACGCCAAGCTGGTGTTCAAACTGGTGGACAACTTCTTCGGTGGTGAGGGCCGCCATGCCAAGATCGAGGGTCGGGAATTCACACCGACCGAAACCCGAATTGTGCAAATGGTACTGAATCAGGTCTTCCACGATATGAAAGAAGCCTGGCATGCGGTCTTGCAGGTGGAATTCGAATACCTCAGCTCGGAAGTCAACCCGGCCATGGCCAACATCGTCAGCCCGAGCGAAGTGGTCGTGGTCAGCACCTTCCATATTGAACTCGATGGGGGGGGCGGCGAACTTCATTTCGCACTGCCATACTCCATGATCGAGCCAATCCGCGATGTGCTGGATGCGGGTGTGCAGAGTGATATTGATGATGTCGACGAACGCTGGGTAAACGCCTTGCAGGAGGACATCAAAGAGGTCAATGTGCCCATCAATACCACCGTCTGCCGGCGCCGCATATCGTTGCGTGACATTGCCCGGATGAAAGCTGGCGATGTGATTCCGGTAGAGATTCCCGAGCACCTGACGGTGACCGCCAATGGTATTCCAATCTACAAGGCAACGCTGGGCACCCGCGACGGTAAGCTGGCGCTGAGGATTCACGACCGGGCCAAGTTGCCCAAGGTAAAGAAACAACTGAAGGTGGGACGCAATGGCTGACGACGACAAGAAAGACGAGCAGGAACTCAGCGAAGACGAAAAGCTGGCGGCCGAGTGGGAAGCGGCAATGGACGAGTCTGGCGATGCAGAGGGCTCCCGGGAAGACGAGTGGGCAGCGGCTATGGCTGAGGCTGAAGGTGGCGACGACCAACCTGAAGCCGAACGCCAGGACGTGCGCACCGCGCCCATGGAGGAGTTTGGCGCGGACCAGGGCGCTGGTGGTGGCGAGTCTCCGGACATCGACGTGATCCTGGATATCCCCGTCACCATCTCCATGGAAGTGGGCAACACCCAGATTCCGATACGCAATCTGCTCCAGCTGAACCAGGGCTCGGTGATCGAACTGGACCGGCTGGCGGGCGAGCCACTGGATGTGCTGGTCAATGGCACCCTGATCGCCCACGGTGAGGTGGTCATGGTCAATGAGAAGTTTGGTATCCGGTTGACGGACGTGATCAGCCCGGGCGAGCGAATCAAACGGCTGCAGAAATAATATGACAAGACTGACGGGCTGGTTGCTGTTGTGGGCTCCGCTGCCGCTGTTGGCCGAGGAAACGGCAAAGGCGGGCGAAATCGCCACCTCTGGTGGGCGTGCCCCGGATACTGTGGCGACGATACTGAGCCTGGGAGCGGGCCTGCTGGCAGTGGTGGCCATCATTTATGGTTGTGCCTGGCTGATCCGTCGGATGGGCGGCATGAACGGTATGAACAACAACGCCATCAAGGTAGTGTCTGTGCTGGCCATCGGTGCCAGGGAACGTATTGCGCTGGTGGAAGTGGGGCAGCAGCAGATTCTGCTTGGTATTACTCCCAGCACGATCAGGACCCTGCATGTATTTGATCAGCCGGTGGTGGATGCCGGCAATGCCGGCTCCAGTGACTTCGCCCGCAAGCTGCAGTCCATGATTGGCAAATCCTGGTCAGCGCCAGAGAGGAAAGACTAACGTCATGGTGGTGGCCATTCTCAAACGCGGTTTTCCCTGGCTTGCGCTGATTGCCGGCCTTTGTCTTCCCGCCCTGGCCCAGGCTGATCTGCCCGGCATTCCGGCATTTACGGTTGAGCCCGCCGAGAACGGCACCGAGGAGTACTCGGTAACCCTGCAGATCCTGGCGCTGATGACCGCGCTGACTTTCCTGCCGGCCATGCTGATGATGATGACCTCGTTTACCCGGATCATCGTGGTCTTTGCGATTCTTCGTCAGGCTCTGGGGCTACAGGCCACACCCTCCAACCAGATTTTGCTGGGGCTGGCGCTGTTTCTGAGCATTTTTATCATGAAGCCGGTGCTGGAAGAGGCGAACCGGGTGGGCCTGCAACCTTACCTGCAGGAAGAGGTGACTTCACTGGAGGCGGTGGAACTGGCCAGCCAACCGTTTCGCAAGTTTATGCTGGAGCAGACTCGAGAAGACGACCTGGCGCTGTTCATGAGGATTGCCGATGTTCAGTATGAAACACCGCAGGACGTGTCTTTCTGGATTCTGATGCCGGCGTTTGTCACCAGTGAACTGAAGACGGCGTTCCAGATCGGGTTTATTCTGTTTATACCATTCCTGATCATCGACATGGTGGTGGCCAGTGTTCTGATGGCCATGGGTATGATGATGCTGTCACCCATTATCATTTCGCTGCCGTTTAAAATCATGCTGTTTGTGCTGGTGGATGGCTGGGCCCTGATCATGGGAACCCTGGCCGCCAGTTACGGGATCTAGGAGGTATCATGACTCCGGAAACGGTTATCGACATACTGCGAGAAGCGCTCTGGCTGATTGTTTTGCTGTCTGCCGTCATCATCGGGCCGGGGCTGGCGATTGGTCTTGTGGTCAGTACCTTCCAGGCTGCCACCCAGATCAACGAACAGACCCTCAGTTTCCTGCCTCGCCTTCTGATCACACTGATCGTGATCATTGCCGCCGGGCCCTGGATGCTGACCACCTTGCTGGACCATGCCAACGGGCTGATCTCCCGCATTCCCTATCTGATCGGCTGAGCCCATGCTGCCGGCGGAGTTCAGCGCAGATCTGATCGGCCAGTGGGTGGGGCAGCATATCTGGCCATTATTCCGGCTGGCCAGTTTTCTCATGGTCATCCCTATTTTCGGTACTCAACTGGTGCCTGCGAGGGTGCGGCTGGGACTGGCGCTACTGATGACCATCCTGATTGTGCCCATGATTCCTCCCGTTCCCCAGGTGGAAGCGCTAAGTGCCGACGCGGTCGTCATCACGCTGCAGCAGATCCTGATTGGTATTGGCCTGGGCTTCGCGCTGACTGCACTCTGGCAGTTGTTTGTGATCGCCGGGCAGATGATTGCCATGCAGATGGGCCTGGGCTTTGCCTCCATGGTAGACCCTGCCAATGGTGTTAACGTGCCAGTGCTGGCTCAGATCTACACCATCACCATTACTTTGCTGTTTCTGGTGATGAATGGCCATCTGGTGGCCTTCGAGGTGTTCATCGAGAGTTTCTATACCTTGCCTATTGGCCTGGAGGGGCTGGGGCAGGATGGTGTGTGGGCGCTGGCCCATCGCATTTCATGGATGTTTGCCTCTGCCATGTTGCTGGCATTGCCGGCCGTGACTGCGGTTCTGATTGTGAACATCTCTTTCGGTGTAATGACCCGTGCGGCGCCTCAGATGAACATCTTCGCCCTCGGCTTTCCGATTGGCCTGATTTTTGGGTTGTTTGCTATCTGGGTCTTACACGCCAATTTCCTGCCACACTTCGATCAGTACACGCGGGAAACGTTTGATTTCATGCGCGCTCTGCAAGGGCAACCCTGACCATGGCCGAAGAGAACGACAACAGTCAGGAAAAAACCGAAGAGCCTACCCCCCGACGCTTGGAGAAGGCCAAGGAGGAAGGCCAAACGGCTCGTTCCAAGGAACTCGCCACCATGGCGGTATTGCTGGCCGGTGCTGGCGGGCTTCTGATTTTTGGTACGTCGCTTGGCGCTTCTATTGAGTCCATCATGCGCGACTCCTTCGTAATCGAGCGCTCAGCGATTTTTGATACCCGGCATATGAGTGTTCAACTGATACTGGCGGCCAAAGAGGCCGCCTGGGCGCTGTCACCGATACTGGTGATGTTGCTGATTGCCGCCATTGCCGGCTCCATTGGCATCGGCGGTCTGCTGTTCAGTGCCAAGGCCATCGCACCGAAATTCAACCGGATGGATCCGATCAAGGGCCTGGGACGAATGTTCTCCATGCGCTCCCTGATCGAGCTGGTCAAGGCGATTGCCAAGGTGGGCCTGGTGATGGCGGTCGCCATCCTGATTCTGAACCTTCGCACCGAAGACTTGCTTGCGATTGCGGAAGAACCGACCGTACCTGCCATGGAGCACGTGCTGTGGACCCTGGGCTGGAGTTTCTTCTTCCTGTCCTGCGCCACCATTGCCATTGCCGCCATCGATGTGCCTTTCCAGATCTACGATCACCAGAAAAAGCTCCGTATGACCAAGCAGGAGGTCAAGGACGAATACAAGGACACCGAGGGCAAGCCGGAGGTCAAAGGCAAGATTCGTCAGCTCCAGCGGGAGATGGCCCAGCGCCGGATGATGCAGGATGTTCCCAAGGCCGATGTGGTGATTACCAACCCGACACACTATGCCGTGGCATTGAAGTACGATCAGAAAACCATGGGCGCGCCAGTGGTGGTGGCCAAGGGGGCAGACGAGGTGGCCTTCAAGATTATGGAAATTGCCAGGGAGAACAAGGTCGAGGTGCTGCGAACACCGCCGCTGACACGGGCGGTGTATCACAATACCGATATTGGTGAAGAGATTCCGGACGGCCTGTACATGGCCATTGCTCAGGTGCTGGCCTACGTCTTCCAGTTGCGTCAGTTCCGCAAGGGCCGTGGGCCGAAGCCCGGCATGCCGGACTTCCCGATTCCGCCCGATATGCGGCGTGATATCTGAAGCCCTCTATTCCGGGGACCGGAATAGAGGCAGGGTATTGCTTTCCGCGGGGTCAGCTGGATTCGTGCTCGTGAATCCGCTTGCCCCAGGCTTCCCGTTCGCCCGGCAGGATCAGGTTAAGGATGATGGCAACCACTGCGCACAGGGCGATGCCTTCCAGTTGGCCCAGCGCCATGTTGCCGATACCAAAGACCAGGGTCACGCCTACGATCACCAGATTACGGGACTGGGACAGATCCACCTGATGTCGGATCAGGGTATTCAGGCCGACAACGGCGATTGAACCGAACAGCAGGCAGAGGATGCCGCCCATAACCGGTACCGGAATGGTCTGCAACGCGGCGCCGAACTTGCCGACAAACGCCAGAACAATGGCAACCACCGCCGCCCACCACATAACTCTCGGGTTGAAGTTCTTGGTCAGCATCACCGCACCGGTTACCTCGGAATACGTGGTGTTGGGAGGACCGCCAAGCAGCGAGGCAGCGCTGGTGGCCAGACCATCACCCAGCAGGGTACGGTGCAGGCCCGGTTTTTCCAGATAGTTCTTGCGGGTAACGTTACCGATGGCCAGAACGTCGCCGATGTGTTCGATGGCCGGTGCGATGGCGACCGGAATCATGAACAGGATAGCGCCCCAGCTGAACGCCGGTGCTACGAAGTTTGGCATTGCCAGCCACTCAGCCTGCTGGATCGGCGTTGTGTCAACAATGCCCATGATGGCAGAGAGAAGGTAGCCCACGAGGACACCGAACATGATCGGGATCAGCCGGAAAATGCCCTTGGCCCAGACCGACATGATGATGGTCACGGCCAAAGAGATCATGGCAATCCATATGGCAGTGTTGTAGGGCACCAGCTGAGTCTGGCCGTCACCGGTTTTGCCTGTAGCCATAAACACTGCTACCGGAGCCAACCCCAGGCCGATGGTCATGATGACCGGTGCAATCACCACCGGAGGCAGCAGCCGGGTAATGAAGCCGGTACCACGCAGGCGAATCGCCCCGGACAGAATGATATACAGAATGCCTGCGGCCATCAGGCCACCGAGGGTTTCTTCCAGGCCAAAGCGGCCTTTAGAGGCCAGCACGGGCGCGATGAACGCGAACGATGAAGCCAGGAAAATCGGGATCTGGCCACCGGTCACAATGTGAAAGATAAGAGTGCCCAGGCCGGCAGTGAACAGCGCGACGTTCGGGTCCAGGCCGGTAATCAGTGGCATCAGTACCAGGGCGCCAAAAGCCACCAGCAGCATCTGGGAACCGGCAATAGCCTGTTTCCAGACCGGATCGTTGTTATGGTCCTGCATGCTCAGACGTCCTTCTGCTTGGTGCCGAAGATCTTGTCGCCGGCATCACCCAGGCCCGGCAGAATGTAGCCTTTCTCGTTCAGGCGCTCATCCACCGATGCGGTGTAGATAGACACGTCCGGGTGTTTTTCCAGAACCTTTTCCACGCCCTCCGGCGCAGCCACCAGAACCAGAGCCCGGATTTCGGTGCTACCGGCCTTTTTGAGCAAATCGATGGTGGAAATCATTGAGCCGCCGGTAGCCAGCATCGGATCGATGATCAGGGCCATGCGCTGATCCAGCTCGCCTACCAGTTTTTCCAGGTAGGTTTCCGCTTCAAGGGTGTCTTCGTTGCGGATCTGGCCAACCACGCTCACCCGGGCCACCGGAATCAGGCTCAGGACACCGTCCAGCATGCCCAGACCGGCACGGAGGATGGGCACGATGGTTACCTTCTTGCCGTGGATCTGCTCCACGGAGACCGGGCCTGCCCAGCCCTCAATGGTTTTTTCCTGAAGATTGAAGTCTTTGGTGGCCTCGTAAGTCAGCAGCGCGCCAACTTCCTGTGCCAGCTCTCGGAAGTTTTTGGTACTGATGTCGGCGCGGCGCATGAGGCCGAGCTTGTGGCGGATCAGAGGGTGCTTCACTTCGTGGATCGGCATGGGGTCACCTGTGTGTTCGGGTTTCTGGCTTGAATCGGGATAGTGCAAATGGCGAAAGGATACCGTATCTGGGCCGCTGCGTCAGGCGTTGAACGGTGCTCAGACGTCAAATTTTGCAAGGGCTGGTACGGTTCTTGCGATACCACCCGGAAAGCGACCCCTGGTGTCAGATTTTCGACCCGGAAAATGCCCGCAGGCACAGATACGTGGAGACAGACCCGGCATGGACAGAGCTCTAGTCCTTAACAACGTCAAATCCCTGACGCGGGGGAACCTCGGCATCCCCCTGATGCTGATGGGGCTGCTTGGCATGATGATTCTGCCCATGCCGGCGTTCCTGCTGGATGTGTTCTTCACCTTCAACATCACTCTGTCCATCGTCATTCTGCTGGTCTGCGTGTACGCCATGCGGCCGATGGAATTTGCCTCCTTCCCCACGGTATTGCTGGTGGCCACCCTGTTGCGGCTGGGCCTGAACGTGGCGTCCACCCGGATTGTATTGCTGAACGGCCATGAGGGCGGCGATGCTGCCGGTAAGGTAATCGAGTCCTTTGGTGAAGTCCTGATTGGGGGAAACTACGCTGTTGGTCTGGTGGTTTTCGCCATCCTTATGATCATCAACTTTCTGGTTGTCACCAAAGGTGCCGGCCGGGTGTCTGAGGTCAGTGCCCGCTTCACTCTGGATGCCATGCCTGGCAAGCAGATGGCGATTGATGCCGATCTGAATGCCGGGCTGATCAATCAGGACGAGGCCAAGCATCGCCGTTCGGAAATCGCCCAGGAAGCCGATTTTTACGGTTCCATGGACGGTGCCTCGAAGTTCGTGAAAGGCGATGCTGTTGCCGGTTTGCTGATTCTGGCCATCAACATCGTTGGTGGTGTGGCTATCGGCATGATGCAGCACGGGTTGGATTTTGGTCTGGCAATGGAGCGTTATGCTCTGCTGACCATCGGTGATGGTCTGGTGGCCCAGATTCCCTCGCTGTTGCTCTCCACGTCGGCCGCCATCATGGTTACCCGGGTAACGTCCAGCCAGGACATGGGTGGCCAGATCATTCAGCAGATGTTCAGCGCTCCCAAGGCGTTGGGTATTGCGGCGGGTATCCTGATTCTGCTGGGCCTGATTCCGGGCATGCCCCACATCGCGTTTCTCGGCCTTGGTTTGCTGGCCGCCGGCGCAGCCTGGTTTATCTGGAAGAAACAGCAGCAAACGGTTGAAGATGAAGGTGGCTTTGTTGGCCGTGGCGGCATGGCGGGTGGTGCGGCCCGGCAGGGTGCGGAAATTTCTCCGGATCGTCCGGGCGGCGAGGGGCAGGCACTGCCGGCGCCGGGGGAAACCCGCGAGCTCGGATGGGATGACGTGGCCACGGTGGACATTGTCGGGCTGGAAGTGGGCTACCGCCTGATTCCGCTGGTAGACAAATCCCAGGGTGGACAATTGCTCAGCCGGATCAAAGGGGTTCGTAAGAAGCTTTCGCAGGATCTGGGCTTCCTCATGCCCTCGGTGCACATTCGCGACAACCTGGATCTTATGCCGAACGTCTACCGGATTACCCTGATGGGCGTGACCATTGCCGAGGCCGAGATCCATCCGGAGCGGGAGCTGGCCATTGATCCGGGGCAGGTGTTTGGCAAAGTTGAAGGCATTGCCGGCAAGGACCCCGCCTTCGGCCTGGACGCCATCTGGATTGAGTCCGACAGGAAGGATCAGGCCCAGACCCTGGGTTACACCGTGGTGGATGCGAGTACCGTGGTGGCGACACATCTGAATCAGATCCTGCAGAAACACGCTCATGAACTGATTGGCCACGAAGAAGCCCAGAAGTGGCTGGACCAGTTGGAGAAGAGTTCGCCCAAGCTGGCGGAGGAACTGGTGCCGACCACGATTTCCATCAGCATCCTGTTGAAAGTTTTGCAGAACCTGTTGAAAGAAGAAGTGCCGGTGCGGGATATGCGCTCCATTGCCGAGGCCATCGTGAACGTGCATCCAAAGAGTCAGGACCCGAAAGTACTGACCACGGTAGCCCGCCAGGCGCTGCGCCGGATGATTGTTCAGAGTATTTGTGGCAACGACGCCGAAATCCCTGTTATCACGTTGGATCCAGACCTGGAACAGTTATTGCTGAAGTCTGTTCAGCAGAGTCAACAATC
>NPIE01006556.1_pt1 | contig 14464 bp, 11 predicted proteins | sample 8637661 | NCBI WGS metagenome assembly NPIE01 (sample SAMN07420842, study PRJNA396082) | bioreactor metagenome | isolation source: sample BA12 brine-fed electro-methanogenic bioreactor BA | place: Japan: Kochi | collected 2016-12-09 | reverse complement strand
GCTTCTTCAATCATTTTATCATATTTTTCGGTAATTGACTGCCTCTTTTCGAGATTTTCTTTAGGAATTTCGTTAATTTTTGCTTTTAATTCACTTTTTAGGGCTTTAATCGCTAAATTATACTCTTCATATCCAGCTGAAACTAACATATCTTCAAAATAGACTTCACCACCAGTATTTTCATATAAGCCTATAATTGTTCTACCAGTTGTGGTTTTTCCACAACCACTTTCACCAACTAAGCCAAATGTTTCTCCTTTGTAAATATCAAAACTTACATCATCTACAGCAGTTAATACTTTTTCTATTTTTCCAAAAAATGATTTTTTCACATAAAAATATTTTTTAAGATTTTTTACTTGTAAAATCGGTTGTTTTTTATTCATCTTGTTCACCTTCAGACTTCGTGAAGCCTTCTACATCAGGAGCATCTTTATGTTGTAACCAACATGATGAATATTGAGTTTCTGAGATTTTAAATAGTGGAGCGGGTTTTTCAATACATACTTCCATCGCATACTTACATCTTGGATTAAAAGGACAACCTTTTGGTGGGTTCAATAAATCCGGTGGTGACCCTTCAATTGGAACAAGTCTTTTTCTTTGACCAACTACGTCCTTAGGAACGGATTGATGTAAACCTTTCGTGTAAGGATGTTGTGGATTGTAGAAGATTTCATTAACGGAACCCTTCTCCATAATCATTCCACCATACATAACGATAACATCTTGGCAAATTTCAGCAATTACACCAAGGTCATGGGTAATAAATATAATTGTTGTTTCTAATTCTTTTTTAATTTTTTTCAATAAATCTAAAATTTGTGCTTGGATAGTAACGTCAAGAGCAGTAGTAGGCTCATCTGCGATAATCAATCTTGGTTCACAAGATAAAGCAATCGCAATTAAAGCTCTTTGTCTCATTCCGCCTGAAAATTGGTGAGGGTAATCTTTAATTCTTTCTTCTGGTTGAGGAATTCCAACAAGTTTTAAGAATCTAATTGCTCTTTCATAAGCTTCTTTTTTATTCAGTTTTCTTGGTTTACCCTTTTCAATTCTTTTTATTACTCTTTCTCTAACTTCAGGTTTTTGAATTTCATTTGCTTCTTTTAGAGCTTTTTCCTTTGAAACTCTTACATGACGCATTATAACTTCAATCATTTGATTTTTAATTGTAAAAACTGGATTTAATGAAGTCATCGGGTCTTGGAAAATCATAGATATTTCTGAACCTCGATAATCTTGCATTTCTTCATTTGACAGTTTTGCTAAGTCAATTCCATCAAAGATAATTTCTCCACCCTTGATTTTACCTGGTGAATCAATCAATCGCATAATAGATAAGGTAGAAACACTTTTACCACTACCTGATTCTCCAACAATCCCTAAGATTCCACCTTTTTTCAACTCATAAGAGATATTTCTCACAGCTTTAACTTCACCAAGATGGGTATAGAAAGATGTTTCCAAGTTTTTAACTTCTAAAATATTTTCATTCTTCATCTTACTCACCTATCCTTTCCTCAATCTTGGGTCTAAAGCATCTCTTAATCCGTCACCTAGGAAATTAAAGGCTAACATCATAAATGCGATGGTTAATGATGGTACAACTAATTGATAAGGATATGTTTGCATCATTTGCGAACCATCAGATGCTAACGAACCTAATGATGCTTTTGGTGCAGAAATACCTAAACCGATGAAACTTAAGAAAGCTTCAGTAAATACTGCGGTTGGAATCATCATAGCTAAAGTAACAATAATTGGTCCTAATGCATTTGGTATTAGATGCTTTTGGATAATCTTATAATTTGAAACACCCATTGTTCTAGCAGCTAAAACATATTCTTGTTCTTTTAAACCTAGTACTTGACCACGGACTAATCGAGCCATTCCTACCCAATAAACACTGATCAGGGTAATAATAATAGTACCGAGGCCTCCTTCACCGAAGATTTTGTTTAGAACGTTTACTTCAAACCAACTTTCTTTTAAAACAAACATTAATAGGATAACATATAGAAGTAAAGGTATTGAGTTAATAATATCTACGATTCTCATCATGACTATATCAACATTATTCCCTAAGAAACCAGAAATACTTCCATATAAAACTCCAATAAAGAAGTTGATTATAGCTGCCGCAAAAGCGATAACTAATGAGATGCCTGTACCATACATAACTCTTGATAGTAAATCTCTACCGTTTAAATCAGTACCGAGAATAAAAGTTTTATTCCAGACCTTATCGACCGGAGTTTTATATTCTTCGCCACCATAGAGGAAACTAAATAGGAGACCCTCGTCAATTTTCTCAGGATCAGTTTGATAAGAAAAATCAACATCAACGGATAAAATCTCATTTTCTTCCTCATCATATAGACGATATGTGTAAATTCTATTAATCAAATCACGATCTGTAGCTTTTTGTTCAAATCTTTGAATTAGTTCTCCGTCCTCACTGACTAAAATTAAATGATACATTCCAGACATAAAAACATATAGGTCATCGTCTAATTGATAGATTTCTAGTTGTGGAGGGATATTTTTGTAATCTAAGTATTGCTTATTATACTTATATTTGTTTATTAACGGACCAATAGTTGCGAATAAGATAATTATTACAACAGAAATTAGCCCGATGATAGCTAAATGATTCTTTCGTAAACGACGCCACACATCTTGCCAATATGTTAGACTTTTACGAATTTGTTCTTTATCTTCTTTTTGATCTTTTGATACGTATTTGAATTTATTTTTATCCATAGCCATACCCTATTTAGATAACCTTATTCTTGGATCTATTAGTGAATAGGCAAGATCAACTAATAGTACCATGATTATATAAAATGCTGCATAAAATAATGTTACACCAATTACTAAGGTGTAGTCTCTTGAACCAATAGATTCGGTAAAATATTTACCAATACCATTGATAACAAAGATTCTTTCTACAACAAAACTACCAGTCATTAAAGCTGCAACCATTGGTCCAACATAAGTTACAACAGGAATCAGACTGTTTTTAAGTGCATGTTTAAAAATTACTTTTCTTTCTGATAATCCATTTGCTCTTGCGGTTCTAATATAGTCCTGTCTTAAGACTTCTAACATACTAGATCTAGTTAATCTAGTAACGAAAGCTAATGAATAACCGCCTAGAGCAATTACTGGTCCAACATAAGCGACTGGTGTATCCAATCCACCTACTGGTATCCATTCAACATTTTGAGCTAATAAGATAAATAAAGAACCAATTACGAAACTTGGGACTGTTACCCCGACTGTAGCTAAAATCATCACCCCGTAATCTATATAAGAATTTGATTTTAGGGCGGATATTACCCCGAGTGGAATACCCAAAATCACAATTAAGAGAACTGCAAAAAATCCAATTTTAGCAGTTTGTGGAATTCCTGTAATTAATAATTCATTTACCGTATATGCGGGTTTTCTAAATGACGGGCCTAAATCACCTGTGAATAAATTACCCATATAGATAAAATATTGTTTTAACAAAGGTTCATTTAACCCATAAGCCTCTTCGAGTCTTTCTCTTGTAGCTTCTGGTAAAGGTTTCTCACGTGTGAACGGCCCTCCTGGGATTGCCCTCATCATAAAGAATACCAGTGTAACTACAATTAAGAGAGTAACGAATGAGAAAATGCCTTTTTTGATGATGTAACTGTTCATATGTTATATCTCCCCTGCCTCTCATATTTGTTGTAAATATATTGATTTATATTAACCTTTTGGTATACAAAAACACAACATATATATGTCTTAATTACAAATATGAGGATTCTTGTTATAAATTATATATGATATAATAGACGATGTCAACTACATCCAAGAATATATGAAAATTTTCATTTGATGAATTAAAGGTAATTATTTCACTATTTTTGATAATGTGGTACACTATAAATCAAGGAGTTAATATGAAAAAATTTAGATTATTTTGGTTAATGCCAATAATTATGTTTATAGTATCTATTGTAACTTCAATTATCGCTTTTAATTATTCTAGTAAACTTGAACAAGGATATCTTTATCAAAACCATGATTCTATTGAGATAATCTATGAAGGTGAATATTTTGCAGTTCTTAGTGGCTTAGGTGAGGAAGCTTACGAAATTCAAGTAATTTCTTTACCGGACTACTTATTGATTACAGTTTATGACACAGATGGTTTGATTATTAAGGAGTATGAAATAATTATAAAAATACATGAAGATAGTTATGATCCTCAAGTCATTACAACTATACTTACAACAGATAGGATTGTTATAGATGATTTAGAAGATTATATATTTAGAGTAGAACTAAACAGTAATTACACATACGATTTTCAAGTTATGAAAACTGACAATAATGTTGATGAAGATATGGTCAATATCATTCTTGTCAATATTCCAGAACAGTTATTGAACATGAAGAACTTAAATGAAAGCATATCTTTTACAACTTTAGTATTTGGTATCATCTCTGCTTTAACAATTTTAGCACTTTATTATATAAGGAAGGAGAGAGATTAGGTATCTCAATTATAAATTTATGAAAAACTATCAAGAATTAAACTCCCAAATAGTTGATAAGTGGGTTGAAGATGGTTGGGTTTGGGGTCAGCCAATTACTCATGAGCAGTATCTTTCTGCTCTGAAAGGAAAATGGGAAGTTGTATTAACCCCAACTAAACCAGTCCCTAAGGAATGGTTTCCTAAACTAAAAGGAGTAAAGGTGTTAGGACTAGCTTCTGGTGGAGGGCAGCAGATGCCAATTTTTTCTGCCTTAGGAGCAAAGTGCACTGTCTTAGATTATTCAAAAAAACAATTAGAAAGCGAAAAAATAGTAGCTAATCGAGAAGGTTATGAAATAGAAATTGTTCATGCTGATATGTCAAAGAGATTGCCATTTCCTGATGAAAGTTTTGATCTAATTTTTCATCCAGTTTCTAATATTTTTATTAAAGATGTTAAATCAGTTTTTTCTGAGTGTTACCGCGTGTTAAAAAAAGAAGGTATATTTCTAGCTGGATTAGCTAATGAAGTGAATTATATTGTCAATGAAGATGAAAAAATGATAGTAAATAAAATGCCATTTGATCCTTCCGAAGATGAATCTTTATACCAAAGCTTAATAGATAAGGATTGGGGAATTGAGTTTTCTCACTCTGTAGAAGATCAAATAGGAGGACAACTTGAAGCTGGCTTCACTTTGACTCATATCTTTGAAGATACAAATGGATATGGTTATTTACATGAAAAGAACATAAAAACCTTTATGGCTACAAGATCTGTAAAAAAAATCTAATAAAAAGCGAGTAATAGCAATCTCTAGATAGATGTTATTACTCGCTTTATTTTTATTTTTCTTTTGGAAAAGTCATATTCCAACTTTTCCTTATTGTATCCATCTGTCTCATAATCGCTAATGTAGCAATAGGAGGATGGATATTACTTTCTAACTGATTGTTTTTTATGCAATCTACCACTTCGTTGATTTCATATTCAAAACCATTCACTGGATGAGGGTGTTTGATTCTCTTTATTAATTTACCATTTTGGTCATAAACAAAGGCTTTTTGTGCTTTGTGAGGGTTGATTACTCGGATATAACCTTTCTCACCGTAAATTCTTCCTCTTAAAGGCATAAACTTTCCTAGAGAAGCATTAAGAATGGCTTCACCTTGAGGATACTTAAAAAATATTCTTTCTGTTAAATCAACTCCGGTTCGATGCTTTTTAACAGTAGAAGTAATCTCATCGGGTATTCCCATGAAAAGATTTGCAAAGGTGATTGGATAGATACCAACATCTAGTAATGCACCTCCGCCTAATTCAGGATTAAACAATCTACTATCATCGCTTTTTGGCGATTTAAAGCAAAAGTCAGATTCAACTTTGATAATTTTACCGATTAAACCTGATTTCACTATTTCCTGAACTTCTTGAATAGTAGGTAGGAATTTTGTCCACATTGCTTCCATGATAAAAACTTGTTTTTCTTTTGCTTTATGAAACACTTCTTTAGCTTGAACTTCATTTAAGGTAAATGATTTTTCGCAAAGAATGTTTTTGGAATAATCTAGGATTTCCAGCATTTGTTCATAATGAAGTCCGTGAGGAGTAGCGAGATAAATTAGGTCAATGGATGAATCGTTGTATAAATCTTGATAATTACCATAAGCCTTTTTAAAACCATAAGTTTTTTGATATTTTTCGGCTTTTTCTAGATTTCGTGAAGCAATTGCTTCCAGCCTAGCATCCATATTACCTTTATTAACTGCTTCACAAAAAGTATTGGCAATATTCCCTGCACCAATTACACCAATTTTTATCATTTCTTCTTTTACAATATAATGTTATATTGTTTTCCTTTCATCTTTGTTTTTTGAATTATAAATCTGTCATTAAATTTAGATTTTCCCAAGAAGGATTTAGTTTTTTATTCTCAATATTATGGACGATTCCTACAATTCTGTCATTTATTGGGGTCTTAACATTGGCTTGCTTACCATGTTCACAAACAACACCATTAATTGCATCAATTTCTGTCTGTTTGTTATGTTCAATATCTCGTAACATGCTCGATTTAATTGCTTTATGTTTTTTCATCGCAATAGGTAAAAGTATCAAACTGATTTGTTTTTTAAACCAATTATTATAGTCCATAAGTTTAACAACATCTTTTCCTTGGATTGGTTCGATTTTAATATCCAAAGCTTTAGCAACATCTATACATTCTTTAATGGCTTTAAGGGCTAATAACCTTGATTTTCTGTTTTTAGCTATATCACCAAAATTAGCACCAGTGACAACGGATAAACCACTGAAAGCAGCATTAACTAAAAGTTTTGCCCATCTCGCTCCGGTGAAGTTTTTTTCGATTGTAACTTCACCCATAGTGGTTAAGAGTTTAATAATATAGTTAAAAATTTCAGGATTATGATTATATTCTCCAATACTAAAAGTTAAGTTTTTTGCATTAGCAATAGAAGTTAACTCACAGACACCTTTACCATGAAAAGTAGCACCCCAACTCATTGTACAACCTAGGGTTCTTTCAGGACCAATCACAGTGGCTACTGATTGTTCAGGAATTCCATTTTGCATTGTACAGATAACCCCAGTTTCTTTCAGATAAGGGATTAAGAATTTCGATATTTCCTTATTGTATTTCTGTTTTGTCATCAAGAAGATTATGTCATACTTCTTAGTCATTTCTTCTGGTAATAGAGCGGTTACTTCTTGGGTAAAGAATGTTGTTCCTATAATCTCAGCTCCATATTTCTTTAGTGCGTTTATATGTTCTTTATTACGATTGATCAAGTCAATCTTATATCCCGCTTTGTTTATATACGCTCCTAAGACAGTTCCCATTGCTCCTGCACCATAAATTGCTACTTCCATAATTCCTCCTCGATACTTTATATATATTATAGTATATCATAAAAATGGATAGTGTTAATCAAAAAACAAACACTAATCGAGCAAATTCACCCCAAAAAAACTTTTAAATATGGTACAATTATATTTAATAAAAAGACTGACTTTACTTATAGAACAAATCATATTGTTAAGTAATTGATAAAATAATAGTTTGTGAGGAGTATCTATGTTTAAAAAAGTAAAAGAAACAATTAGATTTCAAGGAAATTTAAAAAAGAAAAATTATTTTGAAGGTTGGTATTACAAGTTTGTCACAAAGGATTTAAAACATTCCTTAGCGCTAATTCCAGGGATTAGTCTAAATAAAATTGATCCTCATGCATTTATTCAGGTTTTTATCAGCAGTAATCTAAATGAAGACAACCAATTAGAAACTAGATATTGCCGTTTTAAACTAGATGATTTTTATACGAATAACAACCCTTTTAGATTACAAATCGCTAATAATCTGTTCTGTTTAGAAACAATTAATCTAGATATTAAAGAAACTGGTACAGATTTATTGGGAGAACTAGAAATACACGATATATCACCAATTAACAAATCTTTTTTACAACCATCGATTATGGGCTTTTTCGACTATCTTGCTTTTTTAGAATGTTATCATGGTGTTGTTAGTATGAGTCATAATATCTCAGGCAAGGTTAAGTTTAATGATATAGAAATAGATTTTACTGAGGGTAAGGGATATATTGAAAAAGACTGGGGTAAGTCTTTTCCAAAAGAATATGTTTGGATGCAGTCAAACAACTTCGCTAATCCTACAACATCATTAATGTTTTCACATGCTATTGTGCCTTTATTAGGATTAAGTTTCAAAGGATTGATTGCTAATTTGCATTATAATGATAAGGAGTACCGTTTTGCGACTTACAATGGTTCAAAAATCATCAGCACGAAAATTTATGAAAATAAAGTACATTACCGCTTAAAGCGAAAGAAGTATATTTTAGAAATTGAAGCAACAAGCAAAAAAACTATAGCTTTAGCTTCACCTGTCAACGGTGTAATGAACAATACTATCAAAGAAGGGTTATCGGGAGAGATTCATTTAAAACTATTTTTTAATAACAAGCTTATTTACGAAGATTTTGGAACCAATGCTGGTTTAGAAATAATGATGAACGAAAGGAAAAAGTAAAATGGAATCAGTTTTAGGAATTTTGACAGTAGTATTTTTTTGTTTAGCAGCTACAAACAAGTTGAGAAGAAGTGTTAAAAATAAGACTTTAAAAAAAGTCATATCATACCATTATGTTTATGGAGCTATTGCGGTAACCTTAGCGTTAGTACATATGGTTATTGTTTTAATTAATGGTGATTTCCGAATCACCGGTTTGATAGCACTCATAATGATTATTGCTACAGGTACTTTTGGGGGAGCTTTTAAGAAGCTTAGAAAGAAAAACCTTTTTAAGGTGCATCAGGTTATCGGACCATTAACATTCGTTGCCATTTTAATTCATATCATTTTTAACAGTAGTTTTTAGTTATTCCAGCGAGTATAATCTAAGATATTAGCAAGATTTTCTACTAATTTCTTTTTTGCTTTTATCTGATTTATGATTTCAATGGAAAAAATCAAATCAAATAAAAATTAAGGTTTTTTCTTTGGTAATTATGACTTGGACTATGATAATGTTGTTAAATATTTGTTTTAGTGATAGAATGAATGCATAAGGAGAACGATATGAATATCTATCTTTGGTTAGTTTACATCTTTGTCGCAATTGTATCGCTTTTACCGCTAGTTAGAATCGATCTTTTTTCAGTAAGTAAAAAATATCGATATTTTAAGTATCTCAGTATCTTTTTGTTTGTTTGGACATTGATTACAGGTTTGAAATTTGTAATTGATGATGCTTATATTTTGTACTATATCTTGTTATCGGTTTATCCTTTAGTTTACTTACTTACAATCACTATTTTCTTAGCGATGATGAAGTTTTTAGGTAAGAATCTATCGAAATATTTTGTTTGGTTGCTAATTGCTTTTTTCTTTGTTGATTTAGCCTTTTCTTATACGAATAGCTTACATAACTTAATGATTGATGTTAGTTTTAATACGAATTTAACATATCTAGATATTAGCACTGCACCACCAGGTTTATTCTTTTATATTCATACAGCAATATGCTATATCTTATTAGTAGTAACAATGGTATTTATTGTTAAGAGACTTTATGGCGGTTTGAAAGAAGAAAGAGATGTTTTCCCATTCACTATTATGATAGTTAGTATTCTTGTGGGAATAGGAGCTAATGTTATTCATGTTTTCTTTTATCAATTTACGATAGATCCAACTTACTTGGCTTTTGTGTTATTTACTTCAGTTCTTTATTTTATTTTCTATATTAGAGATTTGAAGTTGATCCTAAAACTTAATAATAATGAGTTTATTTTGGATAACCTTAGAGAGATGTATGTAATTGTGAATCAAAAGAATGTGGTTGTTGATGCATCAAAGGAATTATTGAGTAAATTTGCAATTAATCATGATATTAGTATGAGCTTTGATGAACTTAAAGAAATAATGTCAAATAAAGCAGTTGTATATTTTGATAAGGGTAATTTAGATAAGTTATATCAACCTGATAAAATGTACCTTCATATGTTAGAAAAACCAATTAACTTACCGTTTTTTAAGTATTCTGGAAGGTTCTATTTATTTTATGATGAGACACAAAATCAAAAATATATCAATGATATGGATTATGTAATGAACCATGATTTAATGACGAATCTTTATAATCGTAATTACTTTGAATCAATACGATATGAAATAGAGAAAAATTATGAATTATATAGTCTTATCATGTTTGATATAGATGGATTAAAGCTTTATAATGATTATTTAGGACATAAAGCCGGTGATGAACTGTTAGTTAATTTCAGTAAGGCTTTAGAAGAAGTCGGAGGACAATGCAGGGACTGTATTGCGATTAGAATGGGTGGGGATGAATTTTTGGTTATTCTCAAAGGAAAAACCAAGGAACAAGCACAAGAAATGGTTCATAAGATTATAGCCTTGACTGAAGACAAGGATTTGGTTAAAAATTTAGGCTTTTCTTATGGGATTGCTCAAAAAGAGACTAAAAGCGATAGCTTTAGCAAAGTTTTATTTGAAGCAGATGCTTTGCAATACGAAATGAAAGCGAAAAGAAGTGAGATAAAAAAGAAATTAGAAGAGCATTTAGTAAGTAAAAGTAAATCATAGATTAAAGCGTTTTAAAAAACAATGATATTTCTCAAAAAGAAGTATCATTTTTTAATTTTTTTTGATTTTTCTAAGACAAACAAAACTGAAAGTGATAAAATTAAGTTATAATATAAAAACTTAAAATATATAAAAATTTACTACAGGAGAATTATGCGGATTAATTTAAATACTTGTTATGTTTGAATTTCCGCGTTTTTATTTGGAGAAAAAAAGAAGAGAGGAAAAAAATTATGAAAAAGATCAGGTTTTTTATTTTAATTGTCTTTTTTGTAGCTATGCTAGGTGGTTGTGATTTGTTTGGTGGGACAACAACTACAACACAAACTACAACACAAACTACAACACAAACAACAGCTACAACTACGACAACTTCAAGAACAACTACTACAGGAACAACAACTAGTAGTTCAAGTACAACGACTACAGAAGAATCAGCTTTAACACTTCAACTTAGATATATCTATAATCTAGCCGTTGAAGCGGATGCTTTTGATGGCACATATGAAGAATGGTTAGAAACTGTTAGGGGTCCAGAAGGTCTACCTGGTGAAGACGGAAGAGAGGTCGTTTTCCGAGTCACTCAAGATTACTTGCAGTGGCAGTATACTGGGGATACGGTATGGAGTAATCTAGTTAATTTAACAGAACTAAAAGGTGATACAGGTGTAGGAATTCAGAGTGTCACGATTAATCTTAGAGGAGAATTGGTTATTGTCTATACTGACAGCACTGAAGTTAACTTAGGTATTCCAATTATTCTTTATACCGTTAATTTTAAGGACTATAATGGGTATTTGGTAGATACACAAAGAGTTGCCTATGGAACTGCAGCTCTAGAACCAACTACACCACCAAGAGATGGATATGTATTCACAGGATGGGATACAGATTTTTCTAATGTTACAACCAATTTAACTGTTACAGCTTTATATGCTAAGGAAAGCTATAATGTTGTTTTTCAAGATGAAACTGGAGCTTTACTAAGTGAACAAACAGTGAACTATGGTGAAGCAGCAGTTCCACCAACAGCGCCGGTCAAAACAGGTTATACATTTGTTGGTTGGAGCCAAGCATTTGATCATGTTATGAGTGATTTAGTTTTAACACCAAGATATGAAATAAATGTTTATGATGTTACTTTTAAAGATTATAATGGTTTAATCTTTAAAATAGAAAAAACCGAACATGGTTTAGATGCAACTGCACCGGTAGTACCTGAAAGAATCGGTTATACTTTTACTGGTTGGGACACAAGTTTTACTAATGTTATGAGTAATATCATAGTAACAGCTACCTACCAGATAAACAAGTATAGTATTACCTTTGATTCTAATGGTGGAAATAGTATTGATCCAATTAATGAAGTAACTCATGGGTCAACAGTTACTCTACCAAGACCTGTTAAAACAGGTTATGAGTTTAGTGGCTGGTTCTTAAGTAATGATGTTGACGCTAAGAGATTCTATTCTACTGATCCAGTTACAGAAAATCTTATGCTTTATGCTAGATGGACTATTAGTCAACAGTATTTCACGGTTACCTTTGTTTCTAATAGTGAAAATGGAACGTTTAGCGAATTTGTTGTAGAAAACGGTTTGGCAAATTCTCCGAACGTTAGTAAAACAGGATATCATCTTGAGGGATGGTATACCAGTAACGATGGTGGAACAACTTTAGATAGAAAATGGATTTTTATAAGTGATATCGTTCAAGCGAATACAATTCTCTATGCTAAATGGACTATTAACCAATATACTATTAGTTTTGAAGAAAACGGTGGTACTGAAGTTGCTTCAATTACCAAGAATTACAATGCTGCTATTACTAAACCAGCTGATCCAACAAGAATTGGCTATACTTTCACTGGTTGGTATGTTGATGAAGCCTTACTTAATGAGTATGACTTCACTGTTATGCCTGCAGAAAATCTTACTTTATATGCTGGTTGGGAGATTAATTATTATACTTTAGAATATCAAGATTATGATGGTATGGTTATTCATTCTGAACCAATTGCTTATAATACAGATTTAAGTTTATATATTGAACCGGATAATCCAGTTAGAGTTGGTTATGAGTTTATAGGTTGGGACATTAGCTTGCCAAGTGTTATGCCAGCAAATGATGTGCTTTTGGTTGCTAATTATAAATTACAAGAATTTACTATCAGTTTTGAAGAAAATGGTGGAACTGAAGTCTTAGATTTAGTCTTAGAATTTGATGCTTCAGTAGACTTGCCAGATACATATCGTCTAGGATATTATTTCACAGGTTGGTATACTGATATGGACTTAACAGAAGAGTTTGCATTAGCGACAATGCCACCTAGAGATATTTCTTTATATGCTGGCTGGGATTTAGGAGTTTATCTATTAGAGTTCCAAGATTATGATGGTAATATTATCTTCTCACAAGAATTACCTTATGATTTTGATTTAGCTAATTTTGTCTATCCAATAGACCCTGAAAGAGTTGGATATGATTTCTTAGGTTGGGATAGTAATTTGCCAGATAATATGCCTGCAAATGATATCTTATTAACTGCTGTTTATAATGTTCGCCAGTACACGATAGTCTTTGAAGAAAATGGCGGAACTGAAGTAGCGGATTTAACTTTAGATTTTGATAGTGAAATTTATTTAGAAACACCAACAAAAGAAGGGTATATCTTTGGTGGATGGTATTTAGATCAAGGATTTGCTGAAGAGTTCTATCTTGTTAGTATGCCTGATCAAAACCTTACTTTATACGCTAAATGGGAAGTTGGATCTTATTCCATTTCGTATTATGAAACTGCTGATTTAGAAATAGGGCAAATATTTGCGACTTCATCAGCTAACTTTATTTTAACTTTAGATGGACAACTTTATGGTATGGGCTTAATTTACTTACAAGACGATGTAGACAATGCAACTGTACCAACAAGACTGAATGATTACTTCCCACTTGAAGAAGGAGAAATGATTATTTCTGTTATGGGAACACATAACTATTTTGTTCTTACTTCTTTTGGTAGAGTTTTTGCGGTTGGTATCAATGCTTATGGTCAATTAGGAGATGGAACGAATATTAAGAGAACATCACCAGTTGATATTACGGATAATTTCGGTTTATTAGAATATGAATTTATTACCGTAATCGAAAGTTCAACTGCTGGATTCTCAGTAGCGTTAACTTCTGAAGGAAGAGTCTTTACTTGGGGATATAACTCATATGGTAATCTTGGTGATGGTACAAAAATCGATCAATACTTACCAGTAGATATTACCGGACGATTTAATTTCCTTACTGATGAATATCCAATTTTAGTTAACTCCGGTTTATTACATACAATTGTAGTTACATCTTCAAACAGAGTATTCAGTTTTGGTTGGGGATATCAAGGACAATTGGGTAGTAATAGCCAGATAATGTATCAAATGGAACCACTGAATATAACGGATAATTTTGATTTCCAAACTGAGGATTATATTGTTTCAGTCGAATGCGGTCAATATTATACTTTGGTTTTAACCGCAAACGGTAGTGTCTTTGTTTTTGGACTTGATGGTTATGGTAAGTTTGGGGTTGATCATGCACAGTATTTAAATCCAACTGATATTAGCGGTTCAATAGGCTTAGAAGAAGGCGACCAAGTTATTAAAATCGCTGCGAGAAATAACTCTGTGATAATGTTAACTGCTTATGGAAGATTATATGGTTTTGGTTCTAACTTTAACAATATGATTAATGCGGGAGTAGAACTTTCAACTGTCATCGAAACATTTGATTTTTCACCAAACTTTAGTTTTGA
>NPIE01000254.1_pt1 | contig 14480 bp, 13 predicted proteins | sample 8637661 | NCBI WGS metagenome assembly NPIE01 (sample SAMN07420842, study PRJNA396082) | bioreactor metagenome | isolation source: sample BA12 brine-fed electro-methanogenic bioreactor BA | place: Japan: Kochi | collected 2016-12-09 | reverse complement strand
TGGAGGTGGTTGAATGTCGAGCGAAAAACACCCTGGCGATGAAGGTGTTCGCCTGCTTTACGAGTTGAGCCGGGAAGAGCTGGTCCAGATTATTGTCGACGATGCCAAGAACTGGCTCGCTCATGACGGACTCTGGTTTCAGGAGGTTGAAAAACGTTACGGACTCGATGTGGCGGTGGACGCCGACACCGAAGCCTGGCGTAGATTTACTGTGATTGAAGCCAGGCGGATCATGGCTCGCCTCGGGATGGAACCGGGAGGGGGTATCCCCGCCTTGGTGGAATGTCTCAAGCATCGGTTTTATGCCCGGCTCAATCTTCAGGAGACCGTTGATGTCACTGAGAATCGAGCCGTGTTCCGCATGCTTGACTGCCGCGTCCAGTCGGCAAGAAAGCGCAAGGGACTGGCAGAGCACCCCTGCAAGTCGGTGGGGATCGTCGAATACGGCGAGTTCGCCAGGACCGTCGACCCCCGCATCCAGACCCGGTGTCTCGCCTGTCCGCCCGATCCTGTCCCTGAGGAATATTGGTGTGCCTGGGAATTCACACTGCAGGATTAATCTCGGACAAAGCTCAGAAGGGGAGCTGCGACCACGCGCGGTGGACAAATATCAATTCAGAACTGTTCCAAGGAGGGACGCTATGCACGGAAATGTCGAAATTCAACAATCGTCGGATCAGAAAGCATCCGCAAAGACGAAGCACAAGATCCGTTTTGTGACGGCGACCAGCCTTTTCGACGGCCATGATGTCTCGATCAATATTATTCGCAGGATTCTCCAGGCCTCCGGGGCGGAGGTCATTCACCTGGGTCACAACCGTTCCGTGGAGGAGATCGTCACGGCAGCGATTCAGGAGGATGTGCAAGGGATCTGCATCAGCAGTTACCAGGGGGGGCACGTCGAGTTCTTCAAATATGCCATGGACCTGCTGCGGGAACGCGGCGCGGATCATGTCAGGGTTTTCGGCGGCGGTGGCGGAGTCATCATCCCGGATGAGATCGCTGAAATCGAAGCCTGTGGCGTGACCAAGATCTTCTCGCCGGAAGACGGCCGCCGCATGGGGTTGCAGGGAATGGTCGACTTTATGCTGCAGCAATGCGATTTCAGCCTGGAACGCAACCCGGAAGAAGAGTTGCTTAAATTGCCGGACCAGGATATCCGTGCCATCAACACCATCATCTCCCTGGCCGAGGACTCGGTGCATGCGGGGAGCCAGGGGGCCTACGGGCAACTGCGCGAGCGGATCAGGGAAATGGCCCGACCCGTTGCGGTCATCGGCATCACCGGCACGGGAGGGGCCGGCAAAAGTTCCCTCTGTGACGAACTGGTACTGCGGTTTCTGCGGGACTTTCCTGAAAAGAGTGTCGCGATCCTGGCGGTGGACCCTTCTCGCCAGAGAACCGGAGGCGCGCTGCTGGGAGACCGCATCCGCATGAACTCCATAGCGGGAAAACGGGTTTACATGCGTTCTCTGGCCACCCGCGAATCGCGCTCCGAGCTCTCCCTCGCCATCGAGGATGCGCTGGACGTGGTCCGGGCCAGCGGGTTCGACCTCGTTATTATCGAGACCTCGGGAATCGGTCAGGGGGATGCTTCGGTAGTGCCGATCTGTGATCTCTCCCTTTATGTCATGACCGCGGAGTTCGGGGCACCCACACAGCTTGAGAAGATCGATATGCTCGACTTCGCTGATCTGGTGGCGATCAACAAGTTCGAGCGCAGAGGTTCGGAAGATGCCAGGAGAAATGTCATCAAGCAGGTACGCCGCAACCGCAACCAATTCGATGGACCGGACGAGGAGATCCCTGTCTACGGCACCATCGCTTCTCAGTTCAATGACCCGGGAACCTCCGTGCTCTATCTTAAGGTCCTCGAGAAGCTCAATGAAAAAAAGGCACTGGGGTGGGAGTCCAGGCTCAAGGTGGTCGACGGAGACTCTCTGAGCAAGACAATCATTCCGGCGGACCGGATTCACTACCTCGGCGAAATCGTTCAGACCGTGCGGGGCTATCGCAAAAACGTGCACCAGCAAAGCGAGGTGGCCCGATCCCTGTATCAGTTAAAGGGTGCGGCGGACCTGCTCCCGGAAGGATCGGCCGCGGCTCGCGAGATCGCCGAACAGATCGAGGCGCATGAGTCACGACTTCATGAAAACGCCCGCCATGTCCTGGAGTGCTGGGACGAGCTGAAGGATGCCTACAAGAAAGATGTACTGGTCACCAGGGTCCGTGACCGCGAGATTACGACCGAGCTTTACAGCTCAAGCATTTCCGGTACGCGGGTTCCGCGGGTCAGCCTGCCGCGGTATTCGGATAAGGGGGACCTGCTGCGCTGGCTGATGCTGGAGAATCTGCCCGGCTTCTTCCCCTACACCGCCGGCGTCTTTCCCTTCAAGCGCGCGGAGGAAGACCCCAAGCGGCAGTTCGCCGGCGAGGGCAGTCCCGAGCGGACCAACCGTCGGTTTCACTACCTGTGCCAGGAGGATGGCGCCAAACGGCTCTCCACGGCGTTTGACAGCGTGACGCTCTACGGTGCCGATCCGGATTATCCGCCCGATGTTTATGGGAAGATCGGCGAGAGCGGGGTCTCCATCTGTACGGTGGAGGACATGCGCAAGCTGTTCGACGGGTTTGATCTGTGCGCACCCTCCACGAGCGTATCCATGACGATCAACGGTCCGGCGCCGGCGATGCTGGCGATGTTTTTCAATGTGGCCATCGATCAGCAGGTGGAAAAGTTCAAAGAGCAGCATGGCCGCAGCCCGGATGAGGCCGAATATCGCGAGCTTAAGGACTGTACGCTGCAGAATGTCCGCGGAACAGTGCAGGCGGATATTCTCAAGGAAGACCAGGGACAGAACACCTGCCTGTTCTCCATCGATTTCGCGCTGCGGATGATGGGCGACATGCAGCAGTATTTCATCGACAACAGGGTGCGCAATTACTACTCGGTCTCGATCAGCGGTTACCATATCGCCGAGGCGGGCGCCAACCCCATCACCCAGTTGGCCCTGACGCTGTCCAACGGTTTCACCTATGTCGAATATTACCTCTCGCGGGGCATGCACATCGACGAGTTCGCCCCCAACCTGTCTTTCTTCTTCAGCAACGGTCTCGACCCTGAATATTCGGTGATCGGCCGGGTGGCGCGGCGGATCTGGGCCGTCACCATGCGGGAGAAATACGGGGCCAATGAACGCAGCCAGAAGCTGAAATATCACATCCAGACCTCGGGGCGTTCGCTGCATGCCCAGGAGATGGATTTCAATGATATCCGCACCACCCTTCAGGCATTGATCGCCATCTACGACAACTGCAACTCGCTGCACACCAACGCCTATGACGAGGCGGTGACCACTCCCACGCAAGAATCGGTGCGGCGGGCCATGGCGATCCAGATGATTATCTCCAAAGAGTTCGGCATGACCAAAAACGAGAACCCGGCTCAGGGGGCCTTCATCATCGAGGAACTGACCGATCTGGTGGAAGAGGCGGTCATGATGGAGTTTGAGCGTCTGGATCATCGCGGCGGCGTACTCGGTGCGATGGAAACCCAGTATCAGCGCAACAAGATCCAGGAAGAATCCATGCTTTATGAGCACAAAAAGCACGACGGCAGCCTGCCGATCGTAGGGGTGAATACCTTTTTGAATCCCCGCGCCGATGAGGTCGGGTATGAGATTCCCGGCGAGCTGGCGCGGGCGACACCCGAAGAGAAGGAGCGTCAGATCAGCAACCTGCGCGCCTTTCAGGATCAGAACCGCGAGAAAGGGCCTCAGGCGCTGGAACGGCTCAAGGAGGCGGTTGTTGCCGGCGAAAATATTTTCGGTGAGATGATGGAAACCGTCAAGGTAGCCTCACTGGGACAGATTACTCAGGCCTTGTTCGAGGTCGGCGGGCGCTATCGCAGAAATATGTAGAATCGCTGGAGGAGGCCCCCCTGCGGGCTTTCTGCGTCGTTTTCCCCCATGAAATGAACTGTTCAGCATGGGAGTGACGACCCCGCGAGGTGAATAAGATCTCCATGGAAAGGAGGAGAAGGTGGATATTTTTCAGGTCATCAGAGACAGAAGAAGTGTTCGCAGATACATGAACAAAGAAGTCGAACAGGAGAAGGTGGACCAGGTCCTCGACGCTGCGCGGCTGGCGCCTTCATGGAAAAACATGCAGTGCTGGCGTTTTCTGGTTCTGCGCGATGCGGCCAGACGCGCTCTGCTGCTGGATGCGGTTCCCGACGACAACCCCGGTAAAAAGGCGCTTGCAGCCGCACCGCTGACGATTGTGCTGTGCGTTGATCCCCGTGAATCCGATGTGGAAAACGGCATCCCCTATTATGTCGCCGATGGTGCCATCGCTTTTGAGCATCTGTGCCTTGCGGCGCACGCCCTGGGGCTCGGGACCTGCTGGATCGGCTGGTACGACGAGGCCAAAATCAAAGAGGCGTTCGGCATCCCCGACCCGTTCCGGGTGATAGGATTCACTCCCCTGGGGTATCCCGAGCGAGAGCCCAAGCCCCGGCCACGCAAAAGCCTGGATGAAATTGTTTTTTACGATGTCTGGCCAGCCGGTCTTTAGGAGGTATATGTCATGATCACTGGTGATGAACTGCAGTCACGTATTCGCGCCATGCAGGCCCTGTTGAAGGAGCAACAGCTGGATGGCGCTCTTTTTATCTTTCCCATTGATGTCTATTACTTCAGCGCAACGCGGCAGAACGGCGCTTTGTGGATGCCTGTTGAAGGAACTCCCACGCTGCTGATCCGAAAAAGTTACGAGAGAGCACGGCGGGAAAGCCCTTTGAGCGATATCCGGCCTTTTCCGTCTTCCCGGGAATTTCCCGGCGTGATCCCCGAAACTGCCGCCAGGATCGGGATGACCTTCGATGTGGTGCCGGTGCAGCAGCGTGACTATTACGCCAGGCTCCTCGCCGGGCGGGAGTTTGTGGATATCTCGCCGCTCAACCGGCAGCTGCGTTCCGTCAAGTCTCCTGCTGAACTAGAGATGTTGCGGCGCAGCGGAACCTCCCTGAGCGCCGTCTTTGCCGAGGTCCCGCAGTTTCTCGTCGCCGGAATGCGCGAGATCGATCTTGCCGCCGAATTCGAATGCCGACTGCGCAAGGCAGGCAGCGAAGGATATGTACGTATGCGGGCCTTCAATCAGGAACTTTTCCAGGGGCTTGCCGTATCTACCGGAGGGCCGAGTTTCGGTTTTTTCGACGGCGCGGTCACCGGTCGGGGTCTCTCCAACGCCTCGCCCCATGGCGCGTCGCTGGAGGTTGTCGAGCGCAATACACCGATTCTTCTCGACTACACCGGGGTTTTTCAGGGCTACATCACCGACATGACCCGCATCTTCGTGATGGGGGACCTGGATGAGGAGCTTAAGCACGCCTTCGATGTTTCACTTTCCATACAGGAGATGCTGCGGGCCTCCCTGAAGCCCGGTGCTATCTGTGAAGAGTTGTTTCTTCAGGCCGCTGAAATGGCGGCACAGGCAGGGCTGAAGGACAATTTTATGGGCATGCCCGGCGAGCAGGCACGCTTTGTCGGTCATGGTGTGGGACTGGAACTCGACGAGTTTCCGGTGCTGGCTCAGGGGTTTAAAATGGCGCTTCAGCAGGGACAAACGGTGGCGATAGAACCCAAGTTTGTTTTTCCCGAAAAAGGCGTCATCGGGATCGAAAACACCTTTGCAGTGACTGCAGAGGGAGGAGATAAGCTCACTGAACTCCCTGATAACATTGTTTTCATGTGATCTTTTCTCGGGCTGATTGTCTTTTTTTAAGCCCGCCGGATCTTCCGTTCAAATCATCGTAAAAAATAAGTTAAAAGATGTAATAATCAAAAAATAAAAATCCGTTTTATTTTTGTTTGACATGCACGTAAATGTAAACTATGCTCAAAAAAAATCAATCAGGAGGTTCGCATAATGGGTTCAGAAGTTTTTGTTGTTGAGGCAAAACGAACACCCTTCGGGTCAATGGGGGGAACTCTCTCCGATGTGGCGGCGGCCACTTTGGGTGCGACGGCAATGCGGGCAGTCCTGGAGTCATCCTCTGTTTCAGTCGATGCCGTGGATGAAGTCATTGTCGGGCAGGTTCTTTCGGGAGGGTGCGGCCAGGCACCGGCGCGTCAGGCCATGCGGGGAGTCGGCATCCCTGATGAGGTGCCGGCTCTGACCATCAATAAAGTGTGTGGCAGCGGGCTCAAGGCGGTCATGCTTGGCGCAGATTCCATCCGTCTTGGTGAGTCCGGCGTGGTTGTCGCCGGCGGGATGGAGAGCATGTCGCTGGCACCGTATTTTCTGGAAAAAGCCCGCACAGGCTACCGCATGGGAAACGGTAAGCTTATCGACCTTATGATCTTCGACGGACTGACCGATCCCTACACAGGTCGCCACATGGGGGAGATCGGCGAAGCCAGCGTGGAACGCAACGGGTTGAGTCGCGAGGAGCAGGACGATTTCGCCCTGCGCTCCTATCGCCTCGCTCAGACGGCGGTGGAGGAGGGGATCTTTGCTCGCGAACTTGTTCCGGTCATCAAGCAGAATAAGAAAGGCGAGGTGCGCGTCGAGACCGATGAAGAGCCCTTCAAGGTTGATTTTGACCGCCTGCCCGGCCTCAAGCCTGTTTTTCGCAAAGACGGCACCATTACGGCCGGTAACGCCTCGACCATCAACGATGGTGCCGCCATGCTGCTGCTCGCAGGGAAAGGGGCGCTCGAGCGGCACAACCTGACGGCCAGGGCGCGTATTGTTGCTCAGGCCACATCGAGTCGGCATCCCGACGAGTTTCCCGAGGCCCCCATCGGNNGTGCGCGAGAGCCGGGCTTTCGGTGGAGGACATTGATCTGTTTGAAATCAATGAGGCCTTTGCCTCGGTGGCGCTGCTGGCCATGAAAGCTCACAATATTCCCATAGACAAGGTCAACGTCAACGGTGGCGCCTGTGCCATCGGTCATCCCATCGGCGCCAGCGGTGCGCGGTTGGCAACGACCATCGTTCACGAGCTGGATCGCCGTCAGAAGCGCTATGGCCTGGCGACGCTCTGTATCGGCGGGGGGGAAGCCGTAGCTGTCATTTTTGAACGTATTTAAAACGGAGGCAGAGATCATGGTTGAAACGATTGGAGTTCTCGGAGCGGGGCAGATGGGCAACGGCATCGCCCATGTCTTTGCTCAGCACGGATATCAGGTTGTCCTCTTCGACATCGCGCAGCAGCAGCTGGACAAGGCGATGGCGACCATCGAGAAGAACCTGGCGCGGCAGGCAAAGAAGGGCGCCATCGCTGAGAGCCTGGTCGGCGAGGCGTTGGGGCGGATCAAAACGACTCAGTCCATGGAGGATCTGGCGCCGGTGGATTTTGCCGTGGAGGCGGTGACCGAGAACGAAGCCGTCAAGTTGGAGATCTTCCGTAAGCTCGACACTCTCGTCAAACCCGAGGCGTATCTGGCCTCCAACACTTCGTCCATCCCTATCACCAAAATCGCCGCTGTGACCGGGCGTCCGCAGCAAGTCATCGGCATGCACTTCATGAACCCGGTGCCGGTGATGAAGCTGGTGGAGGTGATCCGCGGCCACTCCACCAGCGACGAGACCTTTCAGGTCACCGCCGACCTGGTTGCGAAGCTGGATAAGGAAATGGCGGTCTCTCAGGACTATCCCGGCTTTATCGTCAACCGCGTGCTGATCCCCATGATTAACGAGGCGATATTCGCCCTCTATGAAGGGGTCGCGACGGCTGAGGATATCGACAAAGGGATGAAGCTGGGCACCAACCAGCCGATGGGACCTCTGACCCTGGCGGATTTTATCGGGCTCGACACGGTGCTGGCGATTGCCGAAGTCCTGTATGACGGATTCAAAGACCCCAAATACCGCCCATGCCCGCTGCTGGTCAAGATGGTTAACGCCGGCTATCTGGGGAGAAAGTCGGGACGCGGTTTCTACACTTATCAGTAGGGGAGAGGGAATGGAATACACACTGCTTCTTATCGAAAAAAACAATGGAGTCGCCCAGCTGACCATCAACAGTCCGCAAACCCTCAACGCACTCAACAGTGCAGTGCTGGGTGAACTTGAATGCGCACTCTATGAACTGGACCGCGACAATGACGTCAAGGTCGTGATTCTGACCGGAGCGGGGGAGAAGGCCTTCGTGGCGGGTGCGGACATCAAGGAAATGGCCGCGATGAGCGCTTTCGAGGGGCAGCAGTTCGCCCTCAAAGGCCAGCGGGTCATGCTCATGATGGAGAAGATGAACAAGCCCGTCATTGCCGCCGTCAACGGCTACGCTCTCGGTGGCGGGCTGGAACTTGCGCTGGGATGCGATTTCATTTACGCCTCGCAAAAAGCACGCTTCGGTTTCCCTGAGGTGACCCTCGGGATCATCCCCGGCTTCGGCGGCACCCAGAACCTGTCCCGGCGCATCGGGGTGGCGCGGGCCAATGAGCTGATCTTTACAGGAAAAATGATCGATGCCGCCAAAGCATCCGAGTGGAGAATCGTAAACGAGGTCTTTGCCCCGGAAGAGCTGCTGCCTAAAGCCCAGGAAACGGCCCGGTCCATCGCCAGGCTCGGCACCCTGGCCATTGCCTCGGCCAAAAACGCGATCGCCAACGGCTTGAACATGGGCAAAGAAGATGGTTTTCGCTACGAGGCTTCGCTGTTCGGGGTGCTTTTCGCCACCGAAGACCAGAAGGAAGGGATGGGCGCCTTTGTGGAGAAGCGTAAAGCTGAGTTCAAGGGGAAATGACAAATTTTCGGTAACTGTTCAGCATGGGGTCGCAACTGCCATGTCAAGGGACGCTTTTCGCCGTCCATGGCCGCTTGACTGGCGCCCTCCATGGCGCCAGACACCCTTGTCATGGCAGCTGCGACCCCACGCGAGGTGAATAGATACAATTTTCGTTAGATAAGCGGAGGACGCTATGAATTTTGAACTTTCACAGGATCACAAGGTGCTTCGGGACAGCGTGCGGGATTTTGTCAATAACGAGATCAAGCCGCTGGCCATGGAAATCGACGAGAAACATGCCATCCCCGACACTCTGGTGCAGCAGATGGGGGAGATGGGGCTGCTCGGCAGTTATCTGCCGGAGGAATACGGTGGTGCGGGTATGGACATGCTCTCCTATGCCATCGTGGTGGAAGAGGTCTCTAAAGCCTGCGCCTCAAGCGGCGTGCTCATCTCCGCCCACACCTCCCTGTGCTCCGGGCCGATTTTCACCTTCGGCACCGCGGAGCAGAAGCAGAAGTGGCTGCCGGCCCTCAACAGCGGCGAGAAGATCGGCTGTTTTCTGCTCACCGAACCCGATGCGGGCAGCGACGCCGGCGGAACCGCCACCACCTACCGGCGCGAGGGAGATGAGTTCGTCATCAACGGAAGCAAGATATTTATCACCAACGGCGGCTACCTCGGCACCGGGGTGGTGCTCGCATCTTTTGATCGCAGTCTGAAACACAAAGGGATCAGTGCCTTTATCGTCGATCTGAGCTCTCCGGGAGTGTCCATCCTCAAAAATGAGAACAAACTGGGAATCCGCGGCAGTTACACCACCGCCTTTGCCCTGGACGATCTTCGGGTGCCGGCGGAGAACCTGCTGGGTAAGGAAGGCAAGGGGTTCAACATCGCCATGGACACTCTCAACGGCGGCCGTATCGGGATCGCCGCCCAGGCGCTGGGCATCGCCGAAGGCGCCTTCGAGCGGGCGCTGGCCTACTCCAAGGAGCGCAAGCAGTTCGGTCAGGCGATCTGTGATTTCCAGGCGATCCAGTTCAAGCTGGCGGATATGAAAACCCGCATCGAGACGAGCAAGCTGTTGACCTACAAGGCGGCCTGTCTCAAAGATGCCGGGCAGAACTACACCATGGAATCGGCCATGTGCAAGATGCACGCCTCCGAGACCGCCACCTATGTAACGAAGGAAGCCCTCCAGATTCATGGTGGTTATGGATATATCGCTGATTACGAAGTCGAGCGTATGTACCGCGATGCAAAGATCACCGAGATCTACGAAGGGACCAACGAAATTCAGCGGGTCGTTATCTCCAAGTTGCTTTTGAGCTGACCGTCATCGAGGCCCGAGTCATATCGGGCTTTTTAATGGCAAGGCGGGAAAAGTCCTGAATTTTCGTTTGGAAAGGGTGTGCCTATGGGAGCCACGCGCGAAATATACTGGAATGTCGGGTCAGGCGTGGTGTTGCCGATGTATCTTCTGGCGATCGCAGCCTTCGCCCTTATGGCCTGGGGGCTGTGGAAGCGCTCGGCGCATTGGCGGCAGGGAAAAAGTCTGGACCGTTTCGATCGGATCGGGGAGCGGACACAGAGAATGCTGTCTGAGATTCTGACACAACGGAAAGTCTCTCGTGTGCGCAGCGGCGGCATCTTCCACTCCTTCTTCTTCTGGGGGTTCATGATCCTTTTTGCGGGGACTCTGCTGGTCATGCTGCAGGCCGATTTTCTGACCCCTGTGTTCGAGGCAAATATTCTGCAGGGCAATTTCTATCGCGCTTTTTCCCTGGTCCTTGATATTGCGGGCGCTGTCACGATCGTGATGCTGGCCGGGCTGTTTGTGCGCCGGTTTTTCCTGAAACCAGAAGGGCTGGAAACCGTCAAGGATGATTACTGGATTCACGGCCTGCTGTTTGCCATTCTTATCACCGGTTTTCTTATCGAAGGAGTCCGCATTGCCGCCACCGAACTGGTGCAGAACCCCGATCTGGCCAGGTTCTCCCCTGTAGGTCTTGTGACTGCCAGGATGCTGCCCGAGATGTCCCCCGAGGGGCTGAGCTCTCTGCACACCTCCCTCTGGTGGCTTCATCTGACCCTGGCTCTGGGTTTTATCGCCGCTATTCCTTTCACCAAGCTCAGACATCTTCTGTATACCAGCGCCAACGCCTTCTTTGCCCCTCTGAATGAGAGAGGCTCGCTTTCAACTATCGATCTGGAGGATGAAGAAGCCGAGCAGTTCGGGGCCGCTACCGTTGGGGACCTGACCTGGAAAGACCTTTTTGACGCCGACGCCTGCATGAACTGCAAGCGCTGTCAGGATCGGTGTCCGGCCTATGTTACCGAAAAACCTCTTTCTCCCATGAAGCTGATCGGACAGATCGGCGAGACGGCCGCGGCGGGCAGAGAGCAGGCCTTGCTGGAAACCATCGACGAAGAGGCTGTCTGGTCCTGCACCACCTGCTTTGCCTGCCAGGACATCTGTCCGGCCAACAACGAGCATGTGAACAAGGTGATCGAACTCAGGCGCAACCTGAGCCTGATGGAGGGGACCTTCCCCGGCGACGAGGTGCATGCGGCCATCGGCAACCTGGAGGTCAACGCCAATCCCTTCGGCATGGCCTTTGCCGCCCGCGGCGACTGGGCCGAGGGGCTCGACGTGGCCCGGGTGAATGAAGGAGAGCAGGCTGATATCCTCTACTTTGTCGGCTGCTACGCCTCTTTTGACAAACGCAATCAAGAGGTGGCCCGCAGCTTCGTGAAGATCTGCGATGCGGCCGGCATCCGGGTGGGGATTCTGGGCAAGGACGAGAAATGCTGCGGCGAGCCCGCCCGCAAACTTGGCAATGAATACCTCTATCAGATGCTGGCGCAGGAGAATATCGAGACCATCAAAGCGACCGGCATCGAGCGGATCGTCACTGCCTGCCCCCACTGCTTCAATACTTTGAGCCGGGATTATCGCGACCTCGATTTCCATATCGCCACGGAGCACTACACCCAATTCATTCACCGGCTCGTGGGAGATGGGCGGCTTGCCCTGGATCCGGCGCACGGGCAGTCCTGCACTTACCACGATTCCTGTTATCTGGGCCGCTACAAGGATATTTACCGCGAGCCCCGCGAGGTGCTCGAAGTCGCCGGCTGGAACATCACCGAGATGGACAGGTCGGGCAGGGACAGTTTCTGCTGCAGCGCCGGCGGCGGCCGGATCTTAGCCGAGGAGAAGCTGGGGTCGCGCATCAATGTGGAGCGGGTTCGCCAGGCCGCCGAAACCTCGGCCCCCGTGCTGGTCAGCAACTGCCCCTTCTGCCTGACGATGTTTGAAGACGGCATAAAAACAGGAGACTGCGAAGAGACCCTCAGGGTCAGGGATTTTGCGGAAATCATCGCTGAAAGGATAGGAGGTTAGCCCATGAAGCTACTTGTGTGCATCAAGCAGGTTCCCGATATGGAATCGCGTTTCAAGCCTGCTGCAGACGGCCTGTGGTTTGACGAGAGCGATCTGGCCTGGCGCATGAACGAATACGACGAGTATGCCGTCGAGCAGGCGGTACAGCTCAAGGAACAGCTCGGCAAAGAACCTGAGCTGACCGTTCTCTCCATCGGGCCGGACCGTGTGGTGGAAGCCCTGAAGAAGGCCCTCGCCATGGGGGGCGACAGGGCCGTGCATATTCAGGACAGCGCCGCTCATCTCAAGGACCCCTGGCAGATCGCGTCGATGATCTCGCGGTACGCGGGGGACAAGGGATTCGACCTGATTTTCACCGGAATGCAGTCCCAGGATCGCGGTTCCGCGCAGGTCGGAGTGCTCGTCGCGGAAATGTTGGGGATCGCCAGCGCCACGACCCTGGTGGACTTCAATTATGCCGATGGATTGATTCAGGGCAAACGCGAGCTGGAGGGGGGAATCAAGGGACTGGTGGAATTGGAACTTCCGGCTCTTGTTACCTGCCAGTTGGGACTCAATACGCCGCGCTATCCGACGCTGCCCAACATCATGAAGGCCAAGCGAAAGGAGATTGAGACGATTGCGGCTAATGACCTGCTCTCCGAGGAGCCGCTGGCGTCGGCGACAAAGTTCTATGCGCCGGAGCGCAGGAAAAGCGGCCTGGTCCTGGAAGGCGATCTCAGCGGGATGGTCGAGAAGCTTGTCGATCTGCTCAAAGAGAAAACAGCCGTGCTGAAGTAACATCCGAACCTGACGGAGGCTTTTATGAAAGCGTTGCTGGTGTGTGAATATCGTGAGGGCCAACTCCTCGAAACAACGTATGAACTGATGACTTTTGCCGATCAGTTGGAGGCGGATAAGGTCGCCGTTCTGATTGGTGACGACAAGGCTGTGCCGCGGATGGACGGAAAGGTTTACCTGGCCGAAGCGGCTAGCTGCGGAGAGTATAATCCCGCCGTTCATAAACAGGTGGTGCTGGCGGCCATCGAGAAAGAGAATCCTGATTATATCATTCTTTCTCACTCATCCTATGGCTGGGACCTTGCTCCACGCCTTGCCGCCGCTCTCAAGATCGGGCAGGTCTCGGAAATCGTGGGTATTGTCGAAGGAGGCTTCGAAGTGGGGTGCTGCAACGCCAAGATGAGACGCACCGTGACTCCAGCCACCCGCAAGGCGGTTCTGACCGTGCAGGCCGGTGCTTTTCCCTCGGCGGATCCCCAGGGGGCTCCTGCCGTTGAGCGGATCGACGTTTCCGCCGACACTCAAGGGGTGACTTTCAAAGGCTATGAACCCGCTGAGGAGAAAGAAGTCGATCTGGCCCGGGCCGAGGTGATTGTGAGTGCCGGCCGCGGCATCGGGAAAAAAGACAATGTTCCCGTCATCGCCGAACTGGCCAAAGCAATGGGAGGAGAACTGGGCGCAAGCCGTCCAGTGGTCGATGCCGGCTGGGTGGACCACGGCCGCCAGGTCGGTACCACCGGCCAGACGGTGGCGCCGAAGCTGTACGTGGCCTGCGGTATCTCCGGAGCAATCCAGCATCTGGCCGGCATGAAAAAATCCGATTTCGTGGTGGCGATCAACAAGGACAAGGACGCCCCGATCGGCGAGGTCGCCGACGTTCTGGTGGTCGCCGATGTCATGCAGTTCGTTCCGGCGTTGACAGAAGCTCTTCAGAAGTAAGGGAGCGGCAAGGGATGGAACAGGGGATGGTGCAGGTTTACACCGGCGACGGCAAGGGCAAGACGACCGCCGCCCTGGGGCTGGCGCTGCGCGCTGTGGGGCGCGGCTTTAGAGTCTGCGTGGTTCAGTTCATCAAGGGGGGCGGTGCCTATGGTGAGCATCTGGCGGCGCGGCAGCTTGCGCCGCTTCTGACCATCCACCAGACAGGACGCGACGGCTGGATCTTCAGAGACAAGCTCGAAGATGAGGATATCCGCATCGCCAAAGAGGCACTGGAACTTGCCCGGGAAGCTATGAACAGCGGCGACTACGATCTGGTGATCCTTGACGAGATCAACGGCGCGGTCTGGTTCGGTCTTATCTGCGTCGAGCGACTCCTGGAGGTGATCGAATCGAAGCCGCCCCAGGTGGAGCTGGTCCTGACAGGAAGAAGCGCCCACAGCCGGGTGATCGAAGCCGCGGACCTGGTCACGGAGATGCGCGAAGTCAAACACTACTACCAGCAGGGTGTAGACGCTCGCATCGGGATCGAGAAGTAGAAAACCGAACGCCCCGGAAAAAGAGAATGACATGGAGGGATGCACCGCAAAGGTCAAAACACGTGCCCGGGAGCTCGGCGCC
>NPIE01005452.1_pt1 | contig 14491 bp, 8 predicted proteins | sample 8637661 | NCBI WGS metagenome assembly NPIE01 (sample SAMN07420842, study PRJNA396082) | bioreactor metagenome | isolation source: sample BA12 brine-fed electro-methanogenic bioreactor BA | place: Japan: Kochi | collected 2016-12-09 | reverse complement strand
AAGAGTAATATTATTATCTTTATCAAGTATGGATATCCAGGCATCAAAATAGCCAAGAGTCTCGGTTAAATTACTGCAAGCCGTCCGGATTAATGCAATCGGGTCATTCTCCTTGACGATGAGTTGATTCACATTGCGAATACCCATAAGCACTTTTTTTGTATGGGCTTCCCTGTCTGCCAGAATCTTTCTCTCATGCCAGAATCCGATAATTTCTGAAACGCTTTTAATTAAATTTTCTTCTTCCGGTTTTTGGAACGGCACATCTCTTGTGTAAAGAACCCATAATTTTCCATACACTGTTTTCCCAACGCGGATCAATGAGCTGATGCTGTGATTCTTTTGAATATTTATTTTCCCGTTGGAATAGACTTGTCCATTGAGTTCAATAACAGGAAAGGCAATTTCAGGATATTGCATGGCTTGTTTAACATAGTGAATAACTTTCAGCATGGATGCTTTATTCAAATGTCCCTGAGTCTGCGCTCTGACTGCAGCTAAACAGGCTAATTCTTTCATCCGTTCATGAAGTTCTTGTGTCTGGTTTTCCACCAGTTTTTCCAGCCGGACTTCACGGTTACGGATGTATCCGATAATAAGAGTTAATATAACTGTAAATAATAATCCTCCCAAAAACACCAGAAGTGTTATCCTGTACGGGAAATAATGAAAAAAAGCATCCGTAGGATGTACAATCAGCGCAAAAGGCTTTCCAAACATAAAAAGGGGAAAGGTTTTATAAAACGGATCATTCATTGAATGATCAACATCAGCAAGATATAAACATGAATTGGAACTGAATTTCGGATAAGAAGTGAGAGGTTTGATCCCGTCATTGGTATGCGGATCAACAAGATGAATATGAACGACTGTATCCGATTCCAGCGTAAACTCTTCAGCCCTGTTTAAAATACTGTTAACCTTAATATTGGCAGAGACAAAACCCAGAATATTTGTTGAAAGAGGCATTGAGTACTTTATGTTCTCCTGTTTGAACCCTGATTTTATTATGACAATTTCTATACTATCACTATCAGGGGTAAAAATTGGCATCAAGGCAAAGGGTGTCAACAAATGTCGGGTTATGGAGAAAAATAATTCTTCATTGTATTCAGGTAAGGAGCCCAGATCAAATCCTGATAATTCATCAAATACCCCTTTAGGTGCTGTTTGCCGAACGGGATAATAGTTTCTTCGACCGGTAACGGGGATTTTATGTCCATGCTCATCATTTTCCCATACAAAAAAAGGCGTGCCGAAAAGCTGGCTTATATATTTCTCATACAATAGCAGGTCCTCAGCAGGCACATGATCAATCCATTGGTGCCAGTTCACATGTGAAGAAATGACAAAGGGGTCATTAAAAAAATAAAATTCCTGATCTTCAACCGTTTCACTGCTTTGAAAAAAACGAACCGCAGATTCCATATTATGACGGATTTCCCACAGGTTATTGTTAACATCTTCTTTCATTGATAAAAACATATTGTTAAAAATTTTAACCCGATCCTGAGTTTCCTGATGATAAAAAAGTAACGAAACCATTATTGTAAGAAGAAGCCCTGAAGCAGCTGTTATATATGTTTCCAGATGCCGTAACAGTCTGTCTTTTCTGTACTTCCACGTAAGGTTAATGATGATCCCGGTTATTAAAATCAATCCGATGATCAACGTCATACCCAAAACTCTGATTTTATCTTTCCACAGGATTTTTTCATAAGATTCATAAAGAATATCAATCCCTATAACCATAAGAACGTCATCTGTCAGAGGATCCATTACAGGAGCAATGGCTGATATGAAAGTGCCGTATTCGTCTGTTTGCGGACCTATAACAACCGGCTTTTTTGTTTTAAAGATATTATAGTCTTCAGGTGAAGGTTCTTCGTAAACTGTTCCGGGAGGCCCTTCTCCCATGGGATCACCTTCCGCATAATTTTCAGGTCCGAACAGAATTTCACCATCTCTTAATATATAGGAATAAATCCCTCTTTGATTGATCAACTGTCCGTAAGCTATCAATTGTTCGCGAATTTTTTCGTAAGCGATCGATCCTTCATCGGCTTCTGTAAAAGTTAATTCTTTAATTAATTGAGGATCCAGAGCATTGGCAATAAAAACGGCCTGTTCCAATAAAGAATTTCGGATTGACCGGTCAGTTATTCGTACCTGCCAACGCGTGCCGAAGTGCCCTAAAAAAAGTAATAAAGCCAAAAACACAGCACTAAATAAAATCACTTTATATTTCATCCAATTCATAGCATAATTCATGTTTAGCATGTGACGCCTTATGTTGAGTGGAAGTATGACGCTGGTATGGTTTGATATTCCGGTGTATTGTTTATGTTTAAGTTATGATAATTTTTAGCCGTATGATATAAACATTTGTATAAAAATAAAACAATAATTTAAGGTACATAGCTGTTATGAATTGCGTTGTTGGTAACGCTTATTCTTTCTTTTTTCCGAAATCTGCACTTATCGGCAAGTAGCGTATCAGGATAAATCCCGGAATTGTAGCAATAACAACCCAGATAAAGAAATTCTGGTATCCCACAATTTCCTGTATCCAGCCGCTCATCATTCCGGGTATCATCATACCCAGCGCCATAAAGCCTGTACAAATTGCGTAATGTGCCGTTTTATATTTTCCTTCAGCGACCGAGATCATATACAACATATAAGCAGTAAACCCGAAGCCATATCCAAATTGTTCCAATCCGACACACAAACTGATAATAAATGTACTGGTCGGTAAAAAGCTGGACATATAAATATAGACGACGTTGGGAATATTCATGGCAATTGCCATCACCCAAATCCAGGCTTTGAGACCGTGTCTGGCTGCTGCAAATCCTCCCAGAATTCCTCCCAACGTTAACATCAGGAGACCCACTGTCCCGTAAATGAACCCATATTCCTGTGTTGTAAGTCCAAGCCCGCCTGCTTCCTGCGCATCCAGAATAAACGGAGCGGCAAGTTTGACAAGCTGAGCTTCTCCCAGTCGGAAGAGAAGCAGAAAAGCGATGGATATTCCAATTTTATCTTTAGTAAAGAAATCTTTAAATGTGCCGAAGAAATCTTTAAAGAAGTCAACAAGCGAACTTTGAATCCGTTCTTCTTCAACATTTTTAGGCAAGGCAAAAAGATGATAAAAAGCAAAGAAAATAAAGAGACCGAATAAAACGACAAACGTCACAGACCAGCTAAGGACGATATTGCCGCTTTTCGCCTCAAATGATGCAAAGGCTCTCTCGTTAAGCTTAGGATCAAGCTGTAAAACAGCCATTGCAGGTTTATCCCAGTTTTCCTTTGTGAAGACAAGACGGGTGCCTTCAATAAGATTTATATTCTTATTTCCGGTTGAACGGCCGAATGTAATAACCACTTCATCATCATCTTCAGGGGCTTTATTGAGACGAAAGAATACAATCCCTATATTGCCGGCCCTATCCAGTACCGGTTTCGGTTTTTGTCCAAATCTCCTTTGCAGTGTATTTTTCAGCGGTTCTGATATATAGCTTGACCACAAGGATGATTTTTTTGTTTGATCCAGTATTTTCTCTTCGGGCTGTCCATGCGACAGGTTCCAGGCTTTTGCCATGGCTACGATGGAATCTGCTTTTGCACGGGAGATTGATGTAACATCGATTGTAACTTTCTCCGGCCAGGATACCATTTGCAGTTTATCTGTTTCAAAAACAGGCATCTCATCAACAGTGGCCATCGTATGAACATTAGGAGAAATATCGGCATGAACATTCATTTCAATCGTATCAAGTCCGCTGTGACTTTCAATGAGTCCTGCTAAAATAATCAGCAAGCCCTGTCCCGTCAACATTGCAAGCCGGTAAAATGTACTTCTTATTCCTACAAACCAGGCTTGCTGATGCTGATCCAGGCCAATCATATATAAACCATCAGCAGCGATATCATGAGTAGCTGAACTAAAAGCCATCAGCCAAAAGATGCCAATCGTGATTTTAAAGAACGCCGGCATGGGAATTGTTAAGGCAACACTTCCAAGGGCAGCTCCAATAATAAACTGCATTGTCAGAACCCAAAACCGTTTTGTCTTTAGAACATCTACGATGGGACTCCACAGGGGTTTAATGACCCATGGCAGATAAAGCCAGCTTGTATATAGGGCAATATCAGCGTTTGAAACGCCCATTTTCTTGTACATAACAACGGTTACATACATAACAATTGCATACGGAAGTCCCTGTGCATAATAAAGTGATGGTATCCACCACCAGGGTGAGCGGCTGTGTTTTGTTTGTTCAGTCATATCAATTCCCATGTTATTTATTCGTTAAACGATTTGGCAATTTACACGATTCGATCAATTGAAACAAGAGCAGCCATACCGGTAGCCGGTAGCCGGTAGCCGGTAGCCGGTAGTCAGTAGTCAGTAGAGGGTTCAGCCCAATAAAAATCTATCACCAATTTCCTTTGCTTTTTCATTAATGGCTGATTCATTATCGGAGAAAAGCGTAATAACTGGATCACCGGGTTTTACTTTATCTCCCAATCGGACGTGGACCAACATTCCGGCTTTAGGATCAATTTTATCGGAGCTTTGACGACGGCCTGCTCCGAGATAAATCGCATCAAGTCCCAATAGATACGTGTCGATCTCCTTGACTATTCCCTCTTCTTCTGCCGTAATCAAAGCAACATATTTTGATTTGGGGTAGCTGTCCGGATTTTCCAAAACAGACACATCACCGCCTTGTGCTTCAACAATTTCCAAAAATTTCTCATAAGCACTTCCGTTATCGATCAAGGTTTCGAGCTCAGTCCGAATACGCTTTCTGTCTGCATTGGGTTCGGCAAGTAAAATCATCTCTTCCGTTAGACGTATGGATAAGTCGCGAACTTCTTCAGGACCGCCCCCCTTTAACACATCAACAGACTCACGGACTTCAAGCCAGTTCCCTACGGCTTCTCCTAACGGCTGATTCATGTCAGTAATAATCGGCGTAACGTTCAATCCTCCGGCTTCACCAAATTTCTTTAAATTTTTTGCCAGTTTTTCAGCGTCTTCTTCAGTCTGCATAAAAGCGCCGTTTCCGGATTTAACATCCAGCACAAGCCCCTGAATTCCTTCAGCAATTTTTTTACTGAGAATAGAGACACAAATTAGGGGTATCGATCGAACGGTAGCCGTCACATCCCGGAGTGCGTATAATTCTCTGTCCGCCGGACAGATTTTATCTGTTTGTCCAATAAGAGCACAACCGATCGCATCTGTTTGTTTTTTGAAATCCTCAATACTTAAGTCTGTCCTGAAACCGGGAATACTTTCCAGCTTGTCCAAAGTCCCCCCCGAATGTCCCAAAGCTCTGCCGGAAATCATGGGTACACGAAGTCTGCCTGTGGAAGCGGCGAGAGGTGCGAGAATTAACGAAATTTTATCGCCAACCCCTCCGGTACTGTGTTTGTCGGCATAAAAAACATCCGGATTGTCAAAGCGAACTCTGATTCCGCTGTCTATCACTATATTGATAAGAGCTGTTACTTCCTCTTCTTCCATTCCCCTAAAATATATTGCCATAAGCATTGTGGACATTTGATATGCAGGAATTTTTCCGGTCAGAAACCCTTTGATAAAGAAATCCCATTCTTTAACCGTAAGAGGTTTGCCGGCTTGTTTTTTCTCTATTAACGAATATGGTAACATTATAACACCTTTATATTAGTTTGATGAATGTACGTTTTTGCCAGTTCCCTGTATCGATCAGCGGATTTCAGAATGGCATCATATTCTTCATCCGTAACGTCCCGGATCACTTTGGCGGGAACACCGGCAACCATTGACCGGGAAGGAACAATAAAATTTTCCCGTATCAATGCTCCTGCTGCAACAATTGACCCTTCATTCACCACCGAGCCGTTCAGCAAGATTGCCCCCATACCGATGAGAACATTATCTTTAATGTCGGTCCCGTGAATAAAAGCGCCGTGGCCTGCCGTCACATTGTCGCCAACCAGGGCCGGATAAATCCCAAATCCGGTATGAACAATGACCCCGTCCTGCAGATTTGAATTACATCCGATTCGAATATAATGGATATCGCCTCTCACGATTGATCTGAACCAGACGGAGGAGTTTTCACCGATTTCCACATCTCCGATAAGTGTGGTTTCAGGCATGATGACAGCATTTTTATGAATTTTCGGATTCATTCCCTTATACGTTATTATCATCTCTTATCACTATCGTTTTCATCGCGTTTTTTAAAAATTTTCAATGTAACCTGTTCACGAATTGCATACCATACAAGAAACACACCCAAGATTCCAAAGACAATATTTGAAGACCACATCGCAACCCAAGGGGTAATAATGGCTCTGTCAGCAAGACGTTCTCCTCCCATCAGGGAAGCCCAATAAACCAGAAAAAAAACTACACTCACGCCGACGGCCACACCCATTCCGCCCCGGCGCGCAATGATTCCCAGAGGAGAACCGACAAGGATAAAAATTACGCACGCAACGGGCATGGAGACTTTTTTATGGACTTCCACCATGTATTTATTCTCCTGCATTTTATAAGCATGCATAATTCTGCTGTCGGTTTCAAGCCGTCGTTTACGGGCATTCAGATTCCGGATTTTCATGTTAAGCTGCCGCTGAACGCTTTTATCCGGATCAGCTACGGCGGAATCCTCCTTTGCAGACAGAATAAGTCTGTCCAAAATTTTATCATATTTTTTAAAACTAAAGGAGCTGGTATCCCCGCCCCATTGTGCAATATCGGCATTTATCCTCTTTTTTAGCTGGTCCTGACGTTCCCGGTATTCCCCGGCATATTTCATCATTTCAGCAATATTCATTTCCCGGTCACCGCGACGTTCCGATTCCTGGCGCTGGAGTGACATCTCATCCACAGGTATTGTTATCCTGTGTTTTTCAAAATTCAGAATTCTGTAATCCTCTTCCTGATCAGCCGGAAGTTCGTGGATTTCTCCATTTTGCAAATCAAGAATCACACGTGTTTCTTTTGTATATAAAATCCCTTTCTCTGCCCAGACTGTGATATGCTGACCTTCAGGAGATGTATGATAGATAAGCAAATCAGTCAGTTCATTCCCGCTTTTATTTCGAATAAACAGTGTATAATCAGGGATATCATACAAAAAATAGCCTGCATTAATATTCAGGTCCGGATGTTTTTGATAAATTGCCCGTTTTAAAAGCCTTGCTCTGTGATTTGCATCCGGCAGTATATAATTGTTGAAATACAGCAACCCGGTCATAATTATAAAAGCAAAAAGAAGGGATGGGCGTATAATGGATGAAAAACTGATTCCTGACGCGCGCATAGCTGTAATTTCATTATCTTCACCCAGTCTGCCATACACCATAAGCGTGGAGATGAGAACAGCCATGGGAACAGCCATGGCCAGTATCCAGGCCAGATTAAGGAGAATGTATTCAACCACCACAAACCCGAGATTTTTCCCCAGCAGTTTATCCAGACTGGTCATCAGCAGATTGGATATAAAAAGAAAGGCCAATACAAGGATTGCGCCAATAAACGGACCTTGGTGTTCTTTGAAAATATAAATATAGAGTCTGGAAAGTCTCATACAGGGGTAGCTCCGAAAAAATCGTTATTTAAAAATCACCGCCTAATGAAAAGAGGTATCGGGGTTTGGAAAATCCGGTACCGTCATATTCCCAGGCCACATCCATTCGAAGAAGAAAATACCCTAAATAGATTCGAATACCGGTACCGGTTGATGCGATCAGGTCCTGAAACGGATTATTGAACGGCCAGATATCCGGATTGCTTATCAATTGTAAATTATCATACCATGCAGTTCCTGCGTCAACAAATAAAACGCCCCTGATTTGCCACAGGTTCACGGGTAACGGAAAACGAAATTTTGCATACTCCAGAAATGGGAATCGCAGTTCAGCATTAACAACAGCAAATTTATTCCCGTATTTTGAGAAATATGGTGTTCCTCTCACGGGTGTGATAAAACGGGAAAAATAATACAAGGCCATATCTTCACTAAAATTCTTATCGGAAGTCCCGAAAATCGGCGCATCCGTATTGTACCGGTAATTCAACCAATTGTCGACACCGCCTATAAGAAAAGTCTGGGGGTCGCGTCCCCATGAAAAACCGCTGTTCACCCGCAAGCCAATATGATAATCAAAATTAAATTTCCAGTATTTTCTTAAATCGAGGGTGAGTGAATTAAAGGCCGGAGAATTGTTTGTGAGTTCCGGGGCAAAGTCGAACTGCAACCGCCAGCGGGCCCCGTCCATGGGTGCGGTGTATGACCATAAAACATTATCCTTAACATAAGCCAGAGATGAAATTGCACTTCTGAAAGAGTGATCTAGACCTTCATTAACGTCGTACATATCCATAACTTCACGGCTTATAACAGAAAAATTCTGGCTGTATTCCAGGCGCTGATAACGGTCCAGAGGATATGATGCACCCAGATCAAAACCATAATTTCTGTATCGCGTAAACCGAATCGCATACCCTAATTCCGTTAAATAATACGTATAGTAATGATTGGAATCATTATAATAAGTCATTGCTAAGTTCACCCGGTTCTTCAGATATGCATATGTAACGGAATAATCACTGTTTTTCAGATCAATATAGAGCTCTGTGCCGACTGCAATTTGATGATCTCCCAAGACATCACTAAACAGGAAAACGGTTTGTCCCTGAATGCCGTAAAAGGTAGAATATCCCACCTGGCTGTCTACAAGATCCAGTGAAAACCGGGTTTTGTAATCGTTCTCTTTATAACCGCCTGATTCCGTAAGAAAAACAGTTGAATCCAGAGCAATCGTATCAGCATCGCTGAACGTATCCTGTCTGTGTCTGGGTATGAAAACAAATTTACTATATTCGCTTTGCCTCTCAGGTCGTTCAAAATCACTGATTGTCGCCGGGAGTTCCTGTTGATCTTCTTCAGATTTCTTCCGGGATTGCGGAATAAAAGCCGTTGCTTCAGATGTTTCTACTGTAAAATGGGTTTTTCTGAATTCGGTTATGTCCAATTCCAAAGGAGAAAGTTGCAATGGAGCATTGATCCGGTAAATATCCCAGCCGCCATTTTGAAAGGCCGTCAGGACCAATGTTTCACCATTTCGGGCAATGTCAAGGTGAAAGACTCCGCCGAGAATATTTGTAATGGCATAGGGTTCTTCATTTTCCGGATGTACCCATATATTCAGTATTCCATTCTGGTCGGATGTATAGATTACAGTCCTGTTATCGGGTGCAGATATTGCATAGTCTTCATCCCAATCTGTGTTTGTGATCGCTGTTTTTTCCCCGTGAGGATATGAAACACGCCAAATATCGGTTTGATAGGGATGACGAAACGATTGTAGAGTTAAGCTTCGGGTTCGCTCGGCTGTATACAGAACAGAATTCCCGTCCGGATTCCATTTTGGATTTTTTGCGCCATACAGATCATTGGTCAGATTAACAAGTTCTTTGGTTTTTAAATTATACGTATAAATATCACTCTGTTTTCCGTCATTTCCTGAAAACACAATAATATCCTCTTTGGGATGCCAGTCTGTCGAATATATTCCGTTCAGCTCAGGGATGGGATAGAATGTCTGTTTTTTTGTTTTTACGTTCACGACAACTAAGGCATCATGCGGACCGCTTTTTGCGGCAAATACAATGTTTTTTGAGTCCGGAGACCAACTGATGCCTGGAGAAAGCCATTTAAGTTCTTCCAAATTTGCCTTACGCTGACCGGAAACAATTTTTTTAACATCCATTCCGTCTTCTGTTCGCATTGTGAATATATCGGCATATCCATTTCTGTCGCTCATAAAAGCGATACGTGAACCATCCGGACTTAATGAAGGAGCAATATTCTGGTAATTTTTGAGTTTCTTATGGTCTGTAAGGCGAACACTGATATCCAGAATATCTTCGGCAAAATTGATGTCCGGCCAAAATGTTTTTTGAATATACTTGTGCCATTCGGCCGTAAAATCTTCTTCAGACATATTAAAAACACGATGGATGCTTCTGGAGACATTGTGGGTTGCTTTTAATGACCCAAAAAAATCAGTGAGTTTTTCCATACCATACATTTCGTGGATAAACCGGATAATTGACTGACCGCCTTTGTAGGCATAATAGCCGCTCAGTGCCCACATGGGAGGGAATTGTCCGTTAAAAGCAAAATCTCTCATGAACATATCAGCCTGAGTGTCCCAGCGAAGGGATTCATATTCCGCAGTTCCTTCTGCCAGCCACAAAGGGATATTCAGGGTAACGGACCCGGATATTATTGATTGAATCGAGCCGCCGAAGTACATATCATTCATAACAGCATGAACCATTTCGTGATGAATGACATGGCGAAAATCCCGGTAACTGCCTTCAAAGGGTAAAACAATCCGGTTCTTAAATAATTCCGTAAACCCGCCAACCCCTTCTGAAATATCACCCCAATATGTATTTGTCTGCTGGAATTTACCGTGACTGTTATACAGAATAATTGAATATCGTTTTTGCAAAGGCCAGTTCAGCAAATTTCGAATACTGTTATAGGCTTCTTCTGCTTCCCGGGCTGCAAACTCTGCAATGGCATAATTATCATCATGATAAAAAATATCAAAATGGTTGCTTTGAATATATTTCCATTTGAAATCATCATACTGAACTTTGTTTTTTCCAAACTGAGCCTGAAGCGGAAAGGCAGATAAAAGAAAAAAAAGAGCAATCAGAATATGCTTACGAAACATGTACTTCTCCATTATAGTATGTGAGAATATTGAAAATCCCAGTCTTAGTCAAGACATCATCGTTCATCAGACACTTTTCCATAGGTGAAGTTAACGCTGAGATCCGTTTGAGGTTTCAGGATGAATGGATACATATGTTGGAGTACATGGATCTTCGTTTTTTTGTAAGAAAAAAAAACCCCGCATCAGCGGGGTTTTTTTTAAACTAATACCTGATTATTTTACCAGATCTTTCAGAGCCTTGCCGGCTTTGAATTTTGGAGCTTTGGAAGCGGCGATTTTGATCTTTTCACCGGTTGCAGGATTAACACCCATACGGGCTTCACGTTCGGCAACATAGAAAGTACCAAAACCAACCAACGTCAGTTTTTCACCTTTTTTCAGTGCATCTTCGACAGCGCCCAGAAAACTGTTCAATGCTTTTCCGGCCTGGTCTTTTGTGACACCGGCATCAGCAGCAATTTTGCTAACGAGATCAGCTTTACTCAAACTCATACTTAGTTCTCCTTTGTTAGTACGTTTGTTTGTTTCTCATTACTCTATACAGAATTAATATTGTGATTATTTTCATACATGTCAAGAGAAAATCCTTTGTTTATGCACTTTCCTTCAACATTTTGCTTAAAAAAACATAAAAAATGAACTTGGATGACTATTGGAGTGAATTTATATTAGCTGTCGATCATTTATTATCGGAGGAAATATGAAAAAAATGACACGAAGGGACTTTTTAAAAGTCAGTTCTGCCGGGCTTGTTTTGGCCGGAATGCCTTTTACAATGTCCGCTTGTCTTAAAAGGATGGATGGTGTTGCACCGTCTGATATCCATGATTATTTCTCGCTTTTTGGTGTCGATGAAGAGCTGATCCGTCAGACACTGACGGTTGCCCTTTCAGAAGGCGGCGATTATGCCGATATATTTTTCGAATTCAACACTGGCAATTCCATTGTTATGGAAGACAATCAGGTTAACCGTGCCTATATCCGTTCATCCATAGGCATGGGGGCCAGGGTTGTTAAAGGGGATAAGACAGGGTATTCTTTTACAGAAGAACTCACACCTGAAAATATGAAAAACGTTGCCCGAACAGCGGCAAAAATTGCCGGCAAAGCCGGGACTCAACACCCTGCTGATTTTAAACGGGCTGCACTCCCTTCTTATTATGATATAGGCAAACGCTGGGAAGACGTTTCCGTAAAAAAACGGATACAAATGCTTGAATTCGTAAATAACGAAATGTTGAAACGGGACAACCGGATTACATCCACCCAACTCAGCTTCAATGACGATGAACGCTATATTCTGATAGTTACATCTGACGGCGTTTTGGCCGGGGATTACCAACCCATGACCCGTTTTAATGCTTACTGCGTAGCAGAAACCAATGGCCGCCGTGAAAATAACGGTTTTAATCTGTCTGCCCGTCAGGATGTAAATTGGTTTACACGCGATAAGCTCATATATCTTGCCCGCGAAGCCGTAAACAGGACAATATCTTTATTTGATGCAGTCCCTGCTCCTGCCGGAGAAATGCCGGTCGTTCTGGCTGCCGGAAGTGCAGGGATCCTTCTCCATGAAGCCATTGGCCACGGGATGGAAGCCGATTTCAACAGAAAAGGAATATCAATTTTTTCCGATAAAATCAATAAGAAGGTCGCAGAACCCTTTGTGAATATCGTGGATGACGGCACAAACCAAAATATACGCGGATCCATCAATATTGATGATGAAGGGATAAAGGGACAGAAAACGTTTCTGGTGGAAAACGGAATATTGAAGTCGTACATACATGACCGAATCAGTGCCGCTCATTATGGATTGAAACCTACCGGAAACGGAAGGCGAGAATCATTTAAACATCCCCCTCAGCCTCGAATGAGAAATACATATATGCTAGACGGACCCCATACTTTTGAGGAAATTATCAGAAGCACCTCTCACGGAATTTATGCGGATCAGTTCCTGAATGGTCAGGTCTATATTGGTGCCGGGGATTTTACATTTTATGTTAAATCCGGCTATCTGATTGAAAACGGGAAGCTGACTCAGCCGGTGAAAGATATCAATATTATTGGTAATGGTCCGGAAGTCCTGAAAAAAATCACAATGGTTGCCAATGATATGAAACTGGCAGAAGGAGGATGGACATGTGGAAAGGGAGGACAATCTGTTCCCGTATCCCAGGGAATGCCCACTTGTAAAGTTTCTTCAATAACCGTTGGCGGAAAAAATGCGTGAGGTGAATGAATATGAATAAAGAACTCTTAGAAAAAAAACTTAAATGGATTGAAGAAAAAGCCATGAAAAAAGGAGCTGATGCAATCCGTTCATCTCTCAGTGTTTCATCAGGATTTACAATGTCCCAACGGGATGATGAAATTGAAAATATGAGTGAATCCGTTGAATCATCTCTTCACGTTGAAATTTATTATGAGAACAGATATTCCTCACATTCTACCAACGATCTGAATGAAGACCGGTTAGACGGTTTCCTGGAAAACGCCATATCAATGACAGCCTATCTGGAAAAAGATGAATTCCGAAAATTGCCGGAAAAAAAATGGTATGCAACGGAAACGGATGATTCAATGTTGGATTTAGTGGATAACACAATAAGCCGCATCCACCATGAAGAAAAAGTGACTTTATTGGACCGCCTTGTCAAAAGTGCATACAAGATGAACCGTTCTCTGATTTCTGTCAGCGCTGATTTCTGGAACAACCACTCGTTAACCGTTCTACGGGCTTCAAACGGATTTACCGGATCCGCTGAAAGAACAAGCGTGGGAATGGGTACATCTGTCAGTTTGGAAGAACCTGACGGCAAAAGACCTGAAGACTCAAAGTATATAGGAGCCATGCACTTTAAGGAATTGTGGGAACCGGAAAAAATCTCAGCTGAAGCCGTCCGGCGTGTTGAAGCAAAACTGGGTGCAGGCAAAATTGCTTCAGATAAAATGACAATGGTTGTAGAAAATCAAGTAGCCGGCCGATATTTATATCCGATTTTAAGAGCATTGGACGGACGTGCTCTATCACAAAAAAATTCCTTTCTGGAAGGGAAACAGGACAAAGAAGTAGGGGCAAAACTTTTTACGTTAATTGACAATCCCCTGATTCCCCGTGCACAAGGCAGCCGCATGTTTGATGGAGAAGGATTAAAAGCTGTCAAACGGGTCCTGTTTCAGGATGGTGTACTTAAAACCTATCTTATTGATTCGTATTACGGGAACAAACTGAATATGGAACCAACAGCTGGGGGTATCTCAAACCTTATTCTCCCTCCCGGCAAAAAGAGTCCTGAAGAATTGATCCAAGCAGTAGATCACGGTATTTATATTACCGGTTTCATTGGCGGCAACTCAAATCCCACGACCGGTGATTTCAGTTATGGAATTATGGGACATGAAATTAAAAACGGGAAACGTGTCAAGCCGGTATCAGAAATGAATATTTCAGGTAATTACCTGGATCTTATGAAATCGCTTATTGCTGTTGGAAACGATCCGACTGAATTCTCAAGGTTTCGTCTTCCTACCCTTGTTTTCAAAGACATCGATTTTGCAGGGCTGTAGAAACAAACGTATATAGCGGCGTTTTTGTATGTTTTTACAAAGGGTCTACTTCATATCATAACAAAATCATGATCTTTATTATTACCGATTATGTCTGAATGGGATACTTTAATCAAACAGAAAAAGGGGCTCATGAGTTCATGGGTTCATGAGT